>Ga0126325_10000316_pt1 | contig 12972 bp, 16 predicted proteins | sample InaspJWI14metaG_FD_94487 | JGI IMG/M metagenome (GOLD analysis project Ga0126325, IMG submission 94487) | Marine gutless worms symbiont microbial communities from Oahu, Hawaii - Inanidrilus sp. 1 OAHU.JWI-14 metaG | ecosystem: Host-associated > Annelida > Digestive system > Unclassified...
TCGTAAATGTTGTCATAGCGGCCTCCTTTTTAAGGTTATGAGGCCATTATAACCGCCGTCTGTGACAGATACGGTCACAGATCGGCACTACTGGAGTTTTTTAGAGAACCGCATTGTTTTTTTATTGACGCCATACGCTAACTCCCTATATTATATACCGATCCTCGAATTTTAGCGCAGGATCGACTCATGAACAGGCGTTCTATCATCAATATCGCGGCGGTCGTTGTAGCCATTCACGTGGTGGCCGTCGCCTTCTACCTGGTCCGTACCGGCCAACTGGATGCGGTCTTGACGGCCCTGACACCGGTCTATATTGACGACCGGCTGGCGGAGAACACCTATACACCCCCCACCCCGATCAAGATCAAAAAATTCACGCCTTCCATCGTTGCGCCGCGAACTCCAACCGGCGATAAAGTGGAGATCTTTTCCTGGGTAGACGAATCCGGCGCGCGGCGCTTTTCCAAATCACGTAGCGACTTTGACGTGAGCCGCCTGTCGTTGCTTCAAGGCGAACCGATATACATCGGGCCGGATGAAGGGCCGCCCTCGCATGAAGGCGCCAAAGGCCGCACCGTCGAGACAAAAGTGTTCATCGAAAACGATCGTGTGTTCATCCCGGTTAAGGTCAGTTACCACGGCGCGGAGACAGCCATTCTAATGACATTCGACACCGGGGCCACCCGTACCTCCCTGCAAGCGGAGATCGCACAGTCGCTGCAGATTGATGACAGCGTAGCGTCCCGTTCCCGGGTGGCCGACGGCAGCTATGTGGAGACTTCGGAAGCAACCCTGGACTATATTCAGGTCGGACCTTTCCGGATGAAAAACCACGCGGTTGCCATCATCCCCCACCACGGCAGTGAAGAGATGAGCAAAGGTCTTTTGGGCATGAATTTTTTGAAGCACGTGGAATACAAGATCGACTTCGAGAAGCGCCTGATCCGCTGGCGATTGTAATCCTGGCCACAGTCACTCTCTACCTCCCTGATGGGCTCTGGTTCCATTCCCTGTTAATCTCTATGTAGACGTATTTACTCAAATATAAAGACAAGATACTAAATGGACATTATTGAAATAGATAAACACGACCTTCACCTGATCCGGTCCCTGCGGGAAGAACTCAATGCGCTGCATGACAGCCGGTCTACCCACTCCAAAGACCATTTTGCGACGTTTACCTTTGACCAACGCATCGAAATGCTGATGAACAGAGAATATTTGGTGGTGTTCGCGGCGCAATCAAATATGGAATTGGTCGGCTATTGTATTGCCACCGCCAATGGCAGCAGCGGTGAACTCGATTCACTGTATATCTTGGATTCGTATCGTGGAGCTGGAGTGGGGGCTCGGCTGAGCAACCGGTCCCTTGAGTGGCTGAAAAGGATGGATTGCACTGACATCCGCATGGCTGTAGCGGAAGGCAATGAAAAAGAAATTCCGTTTTATGAGAAGCTTGGTTTTAGGGAGCGTTAGCGGGTCTTGCAGTTGAAAACCTCATAATATTTGGTGGAAAGTTGCTTAAAGTAAGAACCCATCCAGATTACCCGCCGGAAGAGGGCCGGTATATCCGGGGCAACGATGCTTCGCCGGTTGCTGTAGCGATCATCCTTTGCAGTGATGCCGATAAAATCCCTACAGAAATTGAAGGCCTTGTCAGGGCCGGCGCTGAGAGCGGCGCGGCCCTGTCCGGAACCGTTCAAACTGAAAACATCGGGTTTGAAAAAATCATCTGCAATGTGGTGGGCAACCCCAACATTCGCTACCTAATTCTCGGTGGTCCTGAATCGGAGGGGCATTTGACCGGGGAAGCGATGAAAGCGTTGATAGAGTATGGTGTCGATGAGAAAAAGCGCATAATGAATACTGCCTCACCGCATCCGTTCCTGTATAACATCCCGGCGGTATTTATTGAACGATTTCGAGAACAACTGACCCTGGTCGATTTGCAATTCGAAGGCAACCCGGATGTCCTTAGAAAAGCGGTCTGGGCGTGTTACCAGGAAGAGCCGGTTACATTTAAAAACTATACCTTATGTGATCCGGGGGCCTTTCCAGAATCACCATTGAATGGTAAATTGACCATGCGGGTTACGCAGCCCTGGCTGGAAATACCGGATGACAAAGAACAAGATGCCGTCGAGCGGGCGAAGGCACTGATCGAAAGGCTGAAAGCAAAATCGAAAATGAAGCCCGATTGAATTGTATTTTTTGCTTTTACTCCCCCAAGGCAATGCAATTATGAGGATGAGAATTGGATTTCAAACCTATCAATTTTAGTGAAAAACTGGCCAAATTCAGTGACCACTGGTCCCCCAGGGTCATTGCCGAGATGAATGACGATCAGTTTAAACTGGTGAGGATCCAGGGCGAATTCGTGTGGCATGACCACCCGGATACCGATGAAACTTTTATCGTACTGGAGGGGGCTATGGAGATAGAATTCCGAGAGGGCCGGGTCCCCTTGGCGGCCGGAGAGATGTTCGTCGTACCCAAAGGGGTCCCCCACAAACCCCTGGCCAAAGAAGAGTGCTGCATTCTCGTGATAGAGCCGCGTGGCGTCATTAACACCGGTGATGTCGGGGGAGACCTTACCGCGGCAAACGATATCTGGGTCTAGAAGTTACCTTCAAAAAACCTTCTTGTCCGGCGTAGCTTAAGAAGTGAAGACGGAAGCTTGAGAAGCGAAGACAAAAGCGTACAGAGCGTAGACGTGACCCCAACCCAAATCCTTTCTTGAGATAGCTTCTAATCTCCATCGTTAGCAACGGGTAGAGCCGCCGCGGAGGCAACATCTGCAAACGTGTGCCGGTACAAGGCAAAATAGGTGACCGGCACCACCAGCAGGGTGAAGACCGTTGAGGCCATCAGGCCGAAAATCAGCGCCCAGGCCAGTCCGGAAAAGACTGGGTCAAAGGTAATGGGAAAAGCGCCGATGGCGGTGGTGGCAGCGGTCAGCAAGATTGGCCGCATGCGGATTGCGCCGCTTTGTAATATTGCTTCCCTGAAATCCAGTCCCTGTTTAACGGCATCCTGAATAAATTCTATCAAGACCAGTGAATTGCGGATGACGATGCCGCCCAAGGCAATCATGCCGATCATGCTCGTGGCCGTGTAAATTCCGGATTGGCAAACCCGCCCACACTTTCAGCGGTCAACAGGTTGAGCAGCCAGAAACCGGGCATAATGCCCAGCAGGGTCAACGGAATGGCCATCATGATCAGCAGCGGCATGAAAAAAGAGCCGGTATCGATGATCAGCAAAATGTAAATGCCCAGCATAGCCGCGGCAAACGCAATCCCCATATCCCGAAAGACCCGGATGGTGATCTTCCATTCGCCTTCGCCGGCCCACTGTACCTGCAGACCATCAGGTATGGGGTCTTTTTTCAATTTGCCCTGCATATCTAAAATCGCCTCGGCCGGAGCGCGGCCGGCCATGTCCGCCGTTACATACACCACCCGCTTCATGTTCTTGTGGTAGATGGTTTGCTGAGCCGGGACCCACTCCGGCTTGACCAGTTCCGCCAGGGGGATCATGGTGCCCGCCGCCGTCTTGACCGGGATCTGTTCCAACAGGGCGACCCCGCTACGTTTTTCGATGGGCAAAATCGCTTTGACCATCAACGGCTGGCGTTCACCGGGCAGGTGGACCGTGGCCGGCGTGGCCCCGCTGACGGCCATTTGCAGCGTCTGGTTAATGACCTGGGTAGAGATACCGTGCAGGGCGGCCTTGTCTTTGTCCACGATAAAATTGGCCCGGGGACGCGGCGTTTCAACCGAATCGTCGATATCGACTACAAACGGCTCCTGGCGCATGACCTTTTTGATATGGTCGGCCCCGGCGGTCAGACGATCGTAGCTCTGGTCCATCCCACCGTAAATCTCGGCTACCAGGGACGCCAGCACCGGTGGACCCGGTGGCGTTTCCACGATTTTCATGGTTACGTTGTTGGCCGTCGCAATGGCTTCCAGATTTCGTCGCAAGCGCAGGGTCAGGGCGTGGCTCTGCTGGGCCCGGTCATCCTTGTCGGCCAGGTTGACCCGGATATCGGCCAGGTTTCCCGCCCGGCGCAGGAAGTAGTGTCGGACCATGCCGTTAAAATCCATGGGGGAGGCAAAGCCCGCGTAGGAGACGAAGTTGGTCACCTCTGGAACGGTTTCCAGGTACGCCTCAAAACGCCGAACCACCGCGTCGGTGGCTTCGAGCGGGGTCCCGTCGGGCAGGTCCAGTACGATCTGGAATTCATTTTTGTTGTCAAAGGGCAACAGCTTCAGAGGAACCAGGCGCAGCAGGGCCAGGCTCATGGACACCAGCAGCAGGCCGATGATGGTGGCCAGCAGCAGGTAGCGTTTCTTACGTGAGAGGAGAAACGGCTGCAGCAGTTTGCGGTAGAGCCGATGGAGTCGACTGTTCTTCATCTTGGAATTCTGCTCAGCGGCCGTGGTGGTTCCGGTGGGTTTGAGCTTTCTGAGCAGCAGGTGGCTGAGCCAGGGAACGATGGTCAGGGCGCAGAAGGTGGAGAAAATTACCGTCAACGGTACGTTGGAGGCCATGGGGGCCATGTAGGGGCCCATCATGCCGGTGATGAAGAACAAAGGGGTAAAGGAAACGATAATGGCCAGGGTGGACATGATAACCGGCGGCAGGACTTCACTGACGGCGAAAAGGGTCGCGTCCACAGGCTTGCGCAGGCCCATCAGGATGTGCCGCTGGATATTGTCCACATTTGTGATGGGGTCGTCCACCACCAGGCCCAGTGAAAGAATCAGGGCAAACAGCGTGACCCGGTTGATGGTGTAGCCGAAGAGAAAATTAACGAACAGCGCCAGGGCAAAGCTGATCGGCACGGCCAGGGCCTCCCGCCATCCCAGGGCCATGGATAGCAGGACCACCACGGCGGCAATGGCAAATCCCAGGGAACTGAGCAGTTCGTTCACTTTTTGCTGGGCGGTGGCCCCGTAGTTCCGGGTCACTTCTACCTGGACACCAGCGGGAATGATGTGTTCTTGCAGCTCGGCCAGCCGTTCGAGGACCTCGGCGGCTACCCGGACGGCGTTGGTGCCTTTTTTCTTGGAAATAGCCAGGGTGATGGCCGGGTAGCGCGCCGGCGTGCCGTCCAGCCCGTGGGTCTTGCGGTAGTGCTGTGAGAACCCGATGCGGGAATAATTTTCAACTTTCTGCGGGCCATCGCTGATGGTGGCGATATCTTGCAAGTAGACCGGCCGCTGCCGCTGAACGCTGACCACCAGGCGGGCAACGTCATCGGCCGAGGCCAGGAAGGCGTTGCTGGTCACGGTATACTCCTGATTGAACTTGGCGAAGGTCCCGACGGTGATCGAAGAGTCGGCACCCTGCAGCGCCCGACTCACCTCCGGCAGGGAGATACCGAAACCGGACATCCTTTCCGGCAGCAGTTCCACCCGGATTTCCCGCTTGCGCCCGCCGAACACCTCGGTCCGGGAGATGTTTTCCACCTGGGCCAGGCGGGCCAGTACCTCCTCGCCGATGCGGTGCAGCTGGTAATCGTCATGCTGGTCCGAATAGAGGGTCAAGTTGACAATGGGCACATCGTCGATTTCGACCGGCTTGATGACCCAGCTCTGGACGATAGGGGGGACTTGGTCCTGGTGCATCATGATGCGGTTGTGTAACTTCACCAGCGAATTTTCCCGGTCCTCGCCCACGAAGAAGCGCACCGTGATGATGGCCATGTCCTGGCGTGACATCGAGTAGACGTATTCGACCCCGTCCACCTGCCAGAGAAGCCGCTCCAACGGGGTGGCCACCAGGTTTTCAACCTCCTCCGGGGTGGCGCCGGGGGCATTGACAAATATATCCGCCATGGGGACAACAATCTGGGGCTCCTCTTCCCGGGGCGTCACCAGAATGGCCGCCAAGCCCAGGCAGAGCGAGGCGATGATCAGGATGATGGATAGTTGCGAAGAAAGAAATCGGCGGACGATGCCGGCGATGATACCATCGGAGGTACCGGAATTATCGCTCATACGCTACACCTTTACATAAGTTTTCCATTGAACGCTTTGCGTTTTGATCTGCGCCGGGCAGCAACCTCTAATTCAGACCAATGGTTTCGTTGCCCTGGAGGCCGGCCAGGACCTCGATCCGATCGCCCAGGCGCCGCCCGGTTTTGACATAGCGCCGGGTCCAGTGATCACCCTCTTTGACTGTGACCAGTTCAAGTTGGCCCACCTGACGCAGGGCGTCCTGGGGAATGACCACTACCTCTTCCGTCAGTTCCGGGATGCGCAGTTTTCCGAACATGCCGGGGTAGAGACCCACGATGGGCGGTAGCGCCGCTTTGACCAGAAAGGTTCGGGTCTGCGGGTCGGCATAAGGGATGATCTCCTCCACGTTGGTCTGGACATCTCTGTTCAGCGTGACGATGGTGGCCGGCAGATGCATTCCCAGGCGGACTCTGGAAATCAAACTTTCCCGGACGTGGGCTTCCAGCCGGTATGCTCCGGCAGTCTGCAAGACCAGCAGGGGCTTGCCGGGCAGGGCCAGGTCGCCGGGTTCCACCAGACGCTTCAGGACTTCACCGGTTTCCGGGGCAACGATGCGGGTGTAGCCCATGGCGATCTTCGCTTCCCGCACCACCTCTTCGGCCTGTTTGATGCCCGCCTGGGTGCCGGTGTAGGCTTCCTGTGCCCGGGCCAGGCCGGCTTTGGCCTGACTGTAAAGGGCTTGCGCCTTTTCCAGCTCCTGCTGGGTAGCGGCCTTGGATTCGAAATACGTTTGAGTTCGCTTGAAATTTGCTTGAGCTTGATCGTAGGCGGCCTGAGCGGAGATAACGGCCTGACGGGCCTCTTTGCGGGCAGCCTGGACCGACTTGAGCCCCTGGCGGGCCTGATCCAGTCGGGACTGCAGCTGCCGGTTGTCCAGGGAGACCAGCACCTGGCCTTTGGTAACACGGCTGCCGGGCCGCACCGCGACTGTCACCACCTGGGCCGTGACCTGTGACTCGATCCGGGTTTCCGTGCGGGGCCGGACCGTGCCGGAGGCTTCAAACCAGCGTCGCACCAACTCTACCTGCGCCCGGGTCGTTTTAGTCGGTGCGGCTTCCAAACCTGCCAGAGACTCAGTTTTACCAGGCTGGATTTTACCGCCATCGCCGCATCCAGCCAGGGATGGAATAAGCAGTAGACATGATATCAAGGTAGCCATTAGGGTGTTGCCGGTTGATCGCATGATCACGTCTCCTATGGGTCGGCCCTAAATTACGGGGTTGGAGTCAAAATTGGGTCAGCCACTTTTTTTAATCGGCCGGTGGCGCCGGGCTTTCCCAACAGGCAATGGCCCGGCAGACATCGGCGCGTGATTTTTCACGGTCGTAATACGCCGTGGCCGTATGGATGCGCGAACGGTTGCGGGCCAGTTCGCTGTCCAGGTAGCGGGTGATGCCGACACTACCGCCCTGGTATTGCTGGCGTACCAGTTCAAATGACCCGTTGGCGCTTTCCACGCTTTTTTCGGCCACGGCCAGTCTTTCACCAGCCTCATTCAGTCGCAGGTAAGCGGTTTTTACATCGGTTTTTACCGCAAGCAGCGCTTTCCGATCGGCGGCCAGGGCTTCATACAACCCGGCGGTGGCCTCTTTTACCTGAGCATCAGTAGAAAAACCCGAAAACAGAGCCCAGGTCAGTACAACACCGGCGGTCCAATTATCCCGATTGGTACTGAAACTGCCGTCCGGGTCCGACATCCAGTAACGCGATTTGAAATCCAGTTTCGGTATATAGCCGCTTTTAGCCAGTGACATGGCCTTTTCAGCCTGGTACACTTTCTCGCGGATCTTCCTGATCTCGGGCCGTAGGGAGAGCGCTGTTGTCAAACCTTCATCATACGTTCCCGGTACGTTGAAGAGAATCCCGGTGCCGGCCTTCAATTCCAAATCGGTGTCCGGGTCGAGCCCCATGGCGCCGGCCAGGGCTGTTTTGGCAATTTCCAGGCGGTTTTTACTGCGGACCACTTCTTCCTGGGCCCGGGCCAGTCTCACCTCCAGGGACAGTAGATCTGATTTAAGGGCACCCCCGGCCCGGTAACGGACATTCATAATTTCCAACTGGGCGGATATGGTATCCAGGGATTCATTGGAAATTTCCACGTAATCGCGGCTGGCGAGAATGTTATACCAGGCTTGAATCACCGCCATCCGAATACCGGCCGCAATTTCATTACGGGCCGACTGGCGATACTTCTTTTCCGACTCGGCGATCTGGAGGCCCAGACGGTCGCGGTTGCCGTTGTAGAGGTTCAGTTCCGCCACGGCGCCGGTTTCCCAGTTTTCAAACCAGCCCGGCTGGTTGAAATCCGTACCGGGCTGCAACTTGCGTTGGTCGATGGTTTTGAAAAGGTATTGCGACGGGGCATCGCCCTGCATGTATTCGAGGGAGACACCCACCTGGGGATAGAACACTGACTGGGCTTTCTTGATCCCGGCAGCCGCACTTTCGATACGATGGGTGGCCATGGCGAGGTCGAGGTTGCCCTCAGTGGCGATGGCAATGGCCTCTTCCAGGGAAATGGGGCCCTGCAAAGTCCGGGCAGATCCGGCGACGCCGGGCCGGGATTGTTCGCTACCGGCGGCCAGGCCCACCGGCGCCAGGGCCGTCAACGCGCAGATACCGAGCCACGCAATTTTGGTGGCGAAGCGATAGACTCCCAAAATGAAACCCCCATAAATTTTTATTTGTTTGTTTGATTTGGATAGATTGATACACATTCAAACGGCCCGACAATACGACATAACGAACAAATTATCAACCGTTCGGGGCTAAGCAGCCAGGTCCCGGATCGGTATATTCTGCAGGGTTTCATCGCGGTAGATCCTGATGACGGTAGTGTCCGCAAGCAAAGTTTCAGGAATGATCACGGGGGCTGCCACCGCGATTGCCCGGGCACACCAGGCTGCCAGGCCCCGGTGCAGGGGCAGAGCGGATTCGAAAAAGGGAGCCAGGAACGGAGCCGCTGCCGCTGTTGCCAGCGGTCGGGCACCGGCCAGCCGTCTCAGTCCCCAGAGAACGCCGCACTGGAGCGCTGCATGTTCCAGGTAATTGCCGTCGGGGTTCAGGTAGGAGACCAGGATGTTGGCATATTCTTTCGTCAGGCGGGGGCTGCGGGCCATGGCATCACCCATGGCCTCGGGCGATCCCCAGCCGATCCCACCCGATTCATCATTGAGCGTCCACATCAGCCGCCGCATCATGACCCGGGCATCTTCGAGCCGCGTGTCGGCCATTTTCGAGATGACGGCACCGGCTGCCGTGATCGCACGCCAGCGCAGGCGTTCATCCCCGCTGCAGAAAAATGCAAACAGGGGGTTGATCACTCGGCGCAGATTCATCTGATACAACTGGTCAAGGGCAGCTGTCAGATCCTCGTGGACCAGCAGGTTGCGCACAACTTTTTTAAGCGCACGATGATGCATGGCACCTTAGAAGGTAATGAGCTCATAGCCCTGGTTGAGGTAGGTCGACATGGCCGGATGCCCGGACATGTCGTCCAGCAAGGTCAAGTCCTGCGCCCGGCAGGCGTCTACCACACCGGTCTTGGTTGCGCAGGCCAGGCACACGCCGGCCACCAGATTTTTTGCCTTCACGTCCATCCACAAACGATGCTGCGGGTTGCCGGGCTCATCCAGTTTGGGGACCAATTGCGTGGCCGCTCCTTCTATGACGATGCAGACCGCATACCCGTTTTCCGCGAGGTTGAGTCCATTGAGCAGGACATGGATAAAACACATCGGGTCGCCGTTAAAGACGAACAAGGCGGCCTTTTTAATTTGATCGGCCATGTTTATTCCTCCCAGGTAATACAGTCTTCCGGGCAGTACTTGATGGCTTCGTTCACTGCCTCCTCGGGATATTCTTCAAGGTCGGCCACTTCGATGTGCCCAAATTCGTTTTCCGTGAACACTTCCGGGCAGACCTCGATGCAGCCGCCGCAAAGGGTACAGGCGGCCATGTCGACTACCGGTTTTTTCATTGGTCACTCCAATTAAAAAAGGCATGGTGTCCCACAGTCGCCGCACCATGCCTTTTAATGCTCAGAGGGTTGCAGTTAAGCTGCCATGACAGCCTGGCCGATTTCCCGTCCAAAATCGACACACTGCGCCAGAGCATCTTCTCCGGGAACATACTGAACCCGGAGGCCTGCCACCGGCAGTTCGAACTTCATTTCTTCCAATTCCCGGGTAATGTATCTGACCGCTTCGCCACTCCAACCGTAAGACCCAAAAGCGCCCCCCATTTTGTTCTGGGGTTTGAGGCCTTTCATGTACGTGAGCATATCGGCGACACTCGGGAAAAGCTGGTTGTTCAGGGTCGGTGAACCAACCACAATCGCCTTGGCATCGAGGACCTCAGTCATGATATCACTGCGGTCGGATTGACGAATATTGAACGGACGCGCTTCCACGCCGGCATCATACAGTCCGGCTACCACGGCATTGGCCATTTTTTCGGTGCTGTGCCACATGGTGTCATAAATCACGACAGCTTTTTTCTTGGGTTCCGCCTTGCACCAGCGTGCGTAGGCGTTGATAATCCGTCCCGGGTCCTCCCGCCAAATGATTCCGTGATCGGGGCAGATCATGTCAATCTCCAGTCCCGATTCAACGACCTTGTCAATAAGCTTGATGGTCTTTTTCGAATAGAGCATCAGGATATTGGCGAAATATTTTTTGGCGTGCAGCATGATCGCATCCTGGGATTCATCGTCAAAGACTTCATTGCCGGCATAGTGCTGCCCGAAAGCGTCGCTGGAAAAGAGGATCTTCTCCTCGTTGAGGTAGGTAAACATGCTGTCCGGCCAGTGCAGCATCCGGGTTTCCATGAAGGTCAGGGTACGTTTGCCGATACTGAGCGTTTCCCCGTTTTCAACAGCATGATAATTCCAATTGTGGGCAAAATGGCGCTGCAGATTTTTCAAGCCCATTTTCGAGCAGTAGAGCGGTGTGTCCTCGCCCACGCGATGCATCACATGCGGCAGCGCGCCGGAGTGGTCCATTTCCGTGTGGTTGCTGATGACGATGTCAATTTCTTTCGGGTCGATAATATTGGCGATGTTGTTCAGCAATTCTTTGGAAAAGCCTTCCTTGACCGTATCGAGCAAGACATTCTTTTCATCCAGGATTAAAAAAGCGTTGTAGCTCGTGCCCAAGTGCGTTGAATAGCCGTGGAAATCGCGGATATTCCAGTCGTTTACGCCAACGCTGTAAATATTGTCTGCAATCTTAGTCGGTTCCATATAATCCTCAGGGTGTTACGCTTGGTTTTTCTCCACCGGACCGGTGGATACCGGTCCGGGCGGCTGTATCCTGCGGCTGCCACTGCCGGCAGGGATACGGGGTTATTCTTCTTTTTCAAAATCTTCTTTGGCTGCGCCGCAAACCGGGCACTCCCAGTCTTCGGGCACATCTTCCCACTTGGTGCCGGGTGCTACGCCATTGTCGGGGTCGCCTTGAGCCGGATCGTAGACATAACCGCAAAGTGTGCATACATACTTATCCATGGGTTCCTCCTCTGGTAATTTTGGGTTTACTACTCAGATGCATTGAAAATATATTGAGTTACGATACCTGTTTTAGAATAAAATTCAAGTCTGCCTGCATTGTTATTTGACGGCATCCGGCCCGGCCATGGGTCGGAACATTTTTTTCCCGGCACCGCAAACCAGGCATTTCCAGTCATCCGGAAGGTCCGCAAAGGCGGTTCCTTTGGGAATCTTGCCTTTCCGGTCACCTTTGTCCGGGTTATACATGTAACCACAGTTGATGGTCTGGCACTGATAGATATCCTCGGGGTTGGCCATTTGTAAAGCGCTCCTTTCGTATGACACCAAATGATCGGTGCTTTTCATTTGAATAAGGCTGCTGCACTTTGTTCAATTTTCTCGAGATGCCCGGCGAGGTTTTTTAAATCCCGGGGGCCGTCTACGTTTCGAAACGTCAGGTCACCGTTGTAACTGGCACCGGCTGCATCTAAAAAGTAGCGGGTGATCAGCCGGATCGCATCAAACAACTGTTTGCCTCTGGTGGCCCCCACTGAAAGCAAAAACCCTTTACGGGTCTTTGCTTTGGGGTCATCCTGCTTCAAGGCGTACTTGCGCGACCAGAGGGTCTGGGTGCGGTCGATCAAGGCTTTGAGCTGGGCGCTGGGGCCGTAAAAAAAGACCGGGGTAGCCGCCACGATGATGTCGGCGTTTTGCAGCAGATCATACATTTCATTAAACATGTCGTCAGTTTGAATGACGCACTGACCGGTTTTCATACAGCTGTTGCAGCCGATACAGGGGATGATATTTTTTTCGGCCACCGGAACCTTGACGATATCGGCGCCACGGTTAAACCCGTGCTCCAGGAACCTGTCCAGCAGATATGCGGTGTTGCCGTTCTTTCGGGGGCTGCCTTGCAATCCGATGACGAGCATGATGTTATCCTCTAATGTGGCATTGCGCGCAAGTGACCGGCCCGGCCTTGCCGCGGCTTTTTTTCATGGTTTTGTGGCACTTGACGCAGCTTTTGTTCATCACCTGCTTTCGTTTAAGATCTCCAGCCATTTTGAGCCGCTCGATAGCACCCTTTTCCTGGGGAAACAGGTCGTGGCATTTTTTGCAGTCACCCAGCACTTCCTGGTGGGTGCGATGCGGGAAAGGCACCTTGCCTCGCTTGCCGCCATCGAGTTGCATGTTTTCAGCACCGTTTTCGGCCGAAACTGCAGCGGCCGCCATGATAAGAAGCCCGAGCAGGATCGCTGCGAGTGAGATGGGTCGGATCATGAATGTATGTCTCCGCTTCAGGATTGTTCGCGTCTACTCAATAATCTATTTCGGTTCTCTAAAAAGCTCCAGCAGGCATAAAGTACTCGGATATGGGGTCCATATCCCAGGTAACGTCTTTCCAAGTGATCTTTGAAGTTTTTACAGCCTGCTGGACGATACGCATAA
>Ga0126325_10000317_pt1 | contig 12970 bp, 6 predicted proteins | sample InaspJWI14metaG_FD_94487 | JGI IMG/M metagenome (GOLD analysis project Ga0126325, IMG submission 94487) | Marine gutless worms symbiont microbial communities from Oahu, Hawaii - Inanidrilus sp. 1 OAHU.JWI-14 metaG | ecosystem: Host-associated > Annelida > Digestive system > Unclassified | place...
CATTTTATCGTGAATTAAATGAATAATGAGACATCATATTTTTTATTCCACAGTATCAGTTTCAAAAAGTATTTTTATGTTTCCTTAAGTAATAATTTTTTTTACTGTTTCTGTGGAGGCCCCCGCCTAGTTGTGGAGGCCCTGGGCAACTGCCCAGTTTGCCCTCCTTTAAATCCGGCCCTGACTTATACCTCGAATAAATCCGTGTAGTCAGTTTTAAAGTTCAAAATAGCGTAACACCGTTGTTTGTCAGTCATTCGTGTTTATTCGTATCTATTTCGACTCGGCAGAAGTCGGTTCGTAGATCGCTGTTGGTGGAACCGTTGACGGGTACACGACGGTACACCGCCGTTGGGCCCACAGCTCCGTACCGGACCGTTCTCTGCCAACCCCAGCGCGCCAGCTGCTGCTGCTGCTGCTGCTGGGAGGCAGTGTGCCAGTGATACCGGCTCACATCATCATCGTCGTCATCGTCAGTTCTGTGGTGGAGCGTGTATCGTGGATCGTCGTTGTACCACGTCTGACCCACTCGCTCGAACAGCGCGTGACCGCCGCGCTCGCCGTCTGTCTCGTACAGACGCACATGGTCGCGCCGTCCTGGCCAGTAGACGCCCAGCCTCCTCGCCTGCGCCTCCTCTCTCCTGCGCAACATCCGGCCCACCCCGGTGTCGGCGCGCCGCGGCCGTCCACCACGCACCCGCGTCGATCGCCCCTCGTCGCCGCCACCACGACTCTCTTCAGTTTCTTCCTTCTTGTCTTCTTCTTCTTCTTCTTCCCCTAGTTCCTCCTCATCTTCTTCGCGGCTCGTGGCGCTGCTCAGCTGCCCCACGCTAGCCGCAGACCTGCTCCGCAGACCGAGCCACGATGAGCTGGGTGCTGTCGCGGCTTCAGCAGCAGTTCTTCGCCGCTCATCTTCCTCCATCTCGCCGTCCAGACTGTCGGCGCCGCGGTGCCGGGTCTCCACGCGCGCCTGACGCACCGTTGTTAACACGTCGCATTGTATCGACGCAAATATCGCAATAAAGAGGCCGTTAAACGGGTGAAGTAGTAGTAGTAGTTCTAGGCTGCATCGCACGCACGGAGTGGTGCAAAGATGTGGCTTATTGATACAGATGTAGCGTGGTCTGTGCGTATGTCTCTGTCTGCTGGTTACGAGCGTGAGCCTTGTAAAGAACGGCTAAACCGTTCGAGGTAATCGTTTGGGGTGTGGACTCGCGTGGGCCCAAATTCAAGGAAATCATGACTTAGATGGAGCTTGATCTCAGCACGAGAAAATACATCTCTGAGAGGGGATATATCGAAACGTGCCCGGAGATGCCAAGCGGTTGATATAAAAGGTAAAAGATATCCCATACTCGATTACGAGCGTAGGGTTCCGGAGCGGATCCCGGTTCTTGGCAGTCAGCCTGCAGGTGACGTGAGCCATAAACCCAGCGGCAGGCTCCAGTACTGTCCGCCAGCCCCGCAGTTACCTCGCAACCCTTAAGAGGGCTGCTACCAATTTCGCTGCTTGGTGAACAGAGGCACAATGGGTGTGAACAGTTTGCCTAAGACTGTTACCCGACAGCGTTGCGGCTGCGATTTGAACCCAGGCCCTTCTGTGCCTGAGTCCAGCACGCTGACCACTCGGCTACCAAGCCACCCCAGCGGTTAATATATTAAACACTATTCTCAAGCGGCAGCACGTGCAATGCAGCCTCTCGCTACCAGTAGTGAGTAACTTGTTAGTATTGCTAAATCCACGCACACACAAACCCGCGATGATGGCCCGTGAACACGGCTACTGTGTATGGCATTTAATAATGAACACTGGTGTGGCGGTGTGTGTGTCGGTCGCAGCCAGTCAGAAAGTGCTCACTGGGCATAGGAAACGAAAGTGTGCCGATACGACTGACACAGTGCCGGTTCCCTGGCCTGGCCATTTCCCATGCTAAAATAGGGCTGCTACCAATCAAATCAAATCAAATATACGGAAGCAATTTTATCAAACAACACTCGGAAACTGTTATAGTTTGAAATTACCATAATGCTGATTGCAGTCTAAGAAAAAAAGTAATTGGGTCATTTATTATAATTTTCGGCACATCTATGAGTCGTGGGTCGATGGCGTTGCGCGGCCTATTGCTACAGTCGTCACACGTTCCGTGGTCGGCATGTCTGTCTGTCTGTTGGACGAGCCGGTATGCTATGCCCCGCAGAGCGGATGAACCGATCGACATTCCTGACAGGATGTATAGGCCTACCCAAGAAAGCATTAGATGGGGATGCACATTGGCGCCACCTGGTGAGTACAAATGAACGACCCGTGCACGGCAGCGATGCGGCCTCGTGTAAACTAATTTGACTCCTTGTTAGTAGCACAGTGTAGGGAAATTATCGCTATTATCTAAACTGTGGTTAGAATTGCTGATGTCAAGTGCTTGCGGCCCGACCCGACGCGACGCGACGCTACAAGACAGTCTTATCGCGTCGGGTCGCAGTCGGTGTGCTGATTGGTCGTTAACAACCGTGGTGTGGCGGCGTCTGCGTCGGTCGTAGTCAGCCAGCAGGTGCTCGGTGGGCAGTCGGCGTGGGTCGATGTCACTGCGCGCCCGGTCATTGGCCGCGCTCAGGCCCCGGCGCAGCGCGCGTCCGCGCACCTGCAGCCCGTGACGCCGCACCGCGTCACGTGACCCCTCGTAGTCGAGCTGATCACGCAGCCGTAGCTGTGACAGGCGAGTGGCCAGCCCCTCGTCGTCGTCCAGTGTCGACTTCAACGCCCTGCCGTCGTCATCATTCCGCCCGTATAGCTGTGCCGTACGTTCGAAACGATTTTATTGTTGAGGAAAATCATCGCGATGTTACGATTTGTATTTCCAGAACGATTTACCCGCGTGACACTATACTAGCGCGGTGTTAGCCGTCGTCTGCCACAAGTCGGATTTCTAATTCTGCACTATGTTAAACCCTATAATGAAATGCGGGTATCTTTAAAAATAAGAGTATTTTTCTTTTGAACTTTGTCACAAACTCGGGAAAATTTCGCCACGGCACGTCGATCGTCGCGACGTGTTCGCCTCCTAGTTCGACAAAGGTGGACTCTCAATTTGATAAACTAGCAACCGTCGTCGGTCGAGCTACAGTTGACAATACTTGCGACGGTCGACAGACGACCTTGTCCAGTTTGTCACATTCAGCGTCCATCTCTGTGTTCAGCACGATGCACGTGAAGCAGCGCGTTGCGCGGGTTCATCTGCGACACTAGATTCTTTTTTTTTGTTTTTTTTTGAATTTCCAAACAATTAATTTCTGGAACCGACGAAATTTTATTTTAGGCCCACGTTAGTTCACACCAATGGCGACAGATCCTATTAAGGTCATTGTGTAGGTCATAGCTATAAATACTTAGGCCTGGGTCTACACAGCATACTATTACTGACTTTTCGGCGATTATACCGAGTATTTATTTCACGGGCAAAATCGCAATTTTAGTGACTTCATTGCGTCAATAAACGTACGGAACGGCTATGTAATCTCGCCTTTGTGATGACGACGGTTTCTTTGCTTCGCTGTCGCCGATCAGAGCGTTTTCTCTGATCAATTTCAGCACACGCCTGCAGTAGGTGCGTTTGCGGTCTTCATCGGGCAGAGTCTCGGTTTCTGTCACTTCCGGACACACAGACTGTGCGGCGTCACTTCCAACACCGCTGAGGAGTGAGCTGCTCCACTGGCTGACGTCGAGCGATACGCTTGACTGGCTGTCAGTCTCTGCGTCCGCCGCACGTCGCTTCCTGAACATCCTCATCTCCGACCGTCGGTTCGTGGCTGGCGCCAGTCGCCAGTACTCGACACAGTTCGGACGGTCGTCGGCAGCTAGAGAGTCGGCCAGCCGTTCCGCCTGTGTTCGCGTCAGAGGAACCTCGGCCTGCTGCAGGACGTAGCAGAAATCCCGACGACTGCACCGCCCGGAGCGGGAGACGTCCACGCAGCGGAACAGATCCAGCAGACGCAGTCGACGCTGCTTCAGATACGCGTCGACGACCGACGCCGAGGCAGACTCGCACGATATCGATACTGTCGGCGGTACAGTTCGATCCTGCGACAAATCTGTTGCGACAGACCGAGTAAGCTTACCACTAACTCCGTCCGACTGTTCGTACGTGGTAGCGCCGGATCGCGAACGACCCAGAACGCCTGCAGAGTATTCACCCTTTGTATCGCTGCTTTTGCAACGTCGAACCGCGCCCATTTGCACGCCATTCGTCCGATCGCTGCCGGTTTGCTTGCTTAGAGCCAAGACGCGCTCTTCCAGCGGTGTTCGCGGTGTCTTGTTCTGCAGCCAGCGAGTAACATCGGCTTTCCAATCCATCGCGTGTCGGAACGACTTCCGTTTGGCCAGCCAGTCCTGGAGTGAAGCGTGCTTGGAGAGATAATCGGCCGGCAAGCCGACCGGCTCTGTCGGCCGATCGAGTAGCACAGAGCGCTGCGATGTGGGCGACGGACTGCAGGACAGTCGGTCATCCTTGTCCGCGTCCTCCTCGGAACTGTCGGACGTGTATAGCGACAGCGACGACAGCGACGACGAAGACGGCGAATTCTCAGCCGCATGCTTGTCGACTATTCGCGCCAATTCCGACGTCGATTGGCGCGAACTGGACGGTGTTCCGCGTTTAGAGTACTCAACGTACGACGCGGGTTGATGAAGTCCAGGTGGGAAGCAGAGTCTGCGGCGCTTGTGGCGCTTCTTGTAGACAAATGTCGGCGTGTCGTCGTCGGCTGAACGTTCCATCACTTCGCCACAAAATGCGCACAGTGAATCAGTCGGTATTTTCGGCAAAACGTCCGCCAGCTCGCGCTTTTCCCAGTTTGCACGCGACGACTCCATTGTCCAGCAATATAACCGAGTTTCTCTGTTGAACTTCAATGCCTACCGCAAGTGCCTATACTGTGGGAGATTACATCACTATGTATCGTACAGAACAGACTACAAGCAGCTGTTGAAAACCGTGAACGACGGTGGCAAACTGCAACAATTACGTGACGTCATAACAACATTATCAGAAGCTTGTCTTAGAACTGCACATTTTTTGTACACGATGGGCCAAAATTTAGCTGCTCAACTTCTCACTGTTACTTGTGACAGTTGAATGCATCCATCAAGTCCGACGATTTTTAATAGGTCTAGGCCTTATACTCAGGGTCTCGGTCTCGAGGTCTCGGTCTCGAGACAGTCTCGAGAACTAACAACGTCTCGTCTCGGTCTCGGCCGAAAAGGTCTCGTGCACATCCCTGCTCATACTATGTGAAACAATAAGTGATGCGATGTCAAAATTAATATAACTATGCAAGGCAATGCCTGTCGGTAGCTCGCCCGGCTATTTCCCTATAGTTGCCTGTTAATTATTGTTAATTGGTCGGTTAATTCGTTTTCCTGCGTCCCGCGCAGCACTTGCACTTCTTGTCGTACGTTCGAATCGCACGTGAACCCCATTCCCATTCTATGGATTAGGCCTGAATTGGACTCACAAAATTGGTTGCCATGGCAACGTCCTTTGTGGGTCTACAAAACCAAATTCAGATCATTTATCTACATCACAGTTCTACCAACCCTGAAAAATTTGGCGAAGATCTGTCTGGTAGATGTTCAGATAATTGGTCTGAAAATCGTTAAAAATAAATGTGAAACAAAGACCTATGTCAGCCTATGTAAGCCAGCCTCCGGCGCGTTTCGGTCAGCCCGGGGGTGGACTAATAAGAACGCAGGCCTAGGCCTAATACGCAAAATTTGGCCCACGGTATATTACCATCAACGTTGATAAAAATGACTTATAGCCATATTAGATATATATTCCACTGACCTGTTGCAATAACGCTGCACACTAGGAATACGACACAGAATTTTGCTGCCATCTTCGGCGATGCAGTCTTTTGCAATTTCTATTTACAAACGACAATATTACACTACTAGATGATGCGAACGTCGAAGAACAGTAACGTTAGTAGGAACATCAGTTTCAACGCAGTATCGAAAGTATCCATTGTTGTTGGATGCAGCCCGGCCGGGCCTGCAGGACGCACGGACGACGTCGGAGAAAAGTTTTATTGTTGTGCGGTGACGTGAGGTTAACGACCGCGCCGAAGCTGCGTTCATTGATGTTGCGGCAACTGGCAACGACGCCGGCGGCACAGCACGACCACGCCCGCCGCATCATAGCGCACAGCATCATCACGGCTACGTGCCGTCCGACCACCGCCACTCAAACGCACGCCCTCCAGTCCTGCGATTGTTGCACGCTGCCCGTACACCGTGCAACAAATTGTTCAATCGTCGACGCCGGATGGCGATGCAAAAATTACCATCAGCCGATACAGAACGAGTCTTTGTCTCCGAGTTTTGTATTTTGTATATTGTTTATTATCTTTTTATGTTTGCACTTTGCACTCTTTTCTTTTGCGCTTAGCTATATTTTATATGATATTGTCTGCTACCAGCTATTATTGGGGTTACCTCTGGTATAGCCTGCTACTATAGTTTGATATCTTTATTTTATGCGTATATATGGGAATATGTGTATATATGTGTATATATGGCCAATAAACTCTCTCTTCAGAGTATCGGCGGTCCGCCATCTTGGATTTTTGAAAGTGAAATTTTTAACAGTCGTTCACTTCAGAGACACGTTCTACAGCATCGTGCCAAATTTTGTGGAGGTCGGTCAGAATATTGCAGAGATCGCAGAATTTCTCAGGAACGCGTTTTCTAGTCAAATATGTAACAATTTACTAGATGATCGCACTTTGTACGGCATAACTTTATCACAGTTAGAGTTAATTGAATACACTTTTGTAATTTTGCATAGATATGAATGTGCAATAATCGTGTGAAATTTTATTTAGAAATTCCCAGTCGTTGGAGAAATATTGCCAGAAAAAGGGGTGTTTTTTACTCTCTGTACATGGCGCTAAAACCACGCGAGAGTAATAGATCGCCCATTTGTGCAATGCCCAGATGCCCCCAGTGCGACAATATCGTTTTGAATTTAGGTGTGCGAGATGATATCGCTGACGTTATCACCTGAGCCAAATTTTGCGTTGACCAGTTCATGGGTTTCGAAGTTCTGACACCCAAATTTCCCATTTTTCATAAACTTAGCTGGTCGCCGTTACAACAATGTATACACAACCGTCAATTAGTACCGTGTTACACCGATTACTGATCCAGTTTGTACGCCGTTTGGTATGAAACATATTATTATTATGCAGCGTTTAAGCACCATGTGTCGGTGGTATAGGCATGAAACTTTTGTCGTTCAATCTCTTTTAAAAGCCGTATACAGGTTATCCTTTTACAGTGTTATTTTACTTAAATGTAAAGTAAAGGACTTCCGTTTCATATGAGTACTCGTCTTCTCGTCGAGTCTTCTCGTCGAGTACTCGAGTAGTACTCGAGTACTCGAGTAGTACTCGAGTAATAAATTACTCGGTTTCCACAGCCCATGTAATCAATTTCGGTTTTTTGCTATTAGATATTTTATGGTAAACAAACTGAAAACTTGCATATATGGAAGGTAAGTAAAGTTTATTCTCGACTTGTATTAACAAGTTGGACGAAGACACTGTATCAGCCACTTTCTTGAACTGATTCAAAAAGATTGCAAACGTGGAAAGACAATGATGAGTTCTTGTGTGAGCATGAATACGCCCAGTGATCTCCGGTGGCCGAGCTAGCTCTCCGGAGGCCCCGCCCAACTGGTAAGCTAACGTTAGAAGTCTGCCACAAGAGCCTCGTTTGTGGCAGATATAATTTTGAAAAATTACTCGTAAACGGAAAATGATAAAACGCGGCCGGCCGGCCGATAACTGGTTCGTAATTGCTACTACTAGCCGCACCGCTGGCCGCAAGTTAGTTAAAAACGTAAAATATACAAAAATTGGATTGGCTGTCAGCGCATTAGACCAGTTTGTGATGAAATTTTTGGGCCCCCTTTAGTCTTTGGAACGGTTGAAGACGTTCGCTCCCTCAAAATCTGATGATTCTTAATGGGGTGCTAGCTAATGTCGGTAGTCCTGTATAACGACCCTAAAAACTAGAAGTAGAACAAAATACGTATATGGAAATTTTAGAAATCTTCTATGGTTACTTTTTATCTATCATGACATTATTTATTTTCTTCATAATTTTGCATTTCTTGTCCCAGACGCAATGTGCACCACCGGCTGGCCGGCCGCATTTCAGTATGCACCCTCGTAAACATGAAATTTTTAGAATTTGTTGTAAGGTCTGAATATCTACACATTGAAAGCTAGCTATTTCCTTTGCAGGGGTCCATTTTGTCACCCTGAAGGTGCTGAAAGACCTTCAAACACCAAAAAACTGGTGAAAGACAGCAAAGGTTATTCGAATACACAAGCAAAAGACAAAAGATGGTGAAAGAATATGAATTATGGATTATTTGTTTTAGAGGTCTGCATGGGCTAGCAGGCCGGGCCTGGCTTAGAAATTTCGGCCCTTGCAGACCTTTTATCTGTTGCTAGCACATCCTAGTAAATGCTGATATAATGTTTTATATCTGGCATCCAAGTAGAGATATCTTGGCCTGAAGATGGAACAAGGACTTAGACAGGCACCATGTGACTTCTTCATTTTGAAATATTTTTGTCTTCAAGCAGTTATTTGTACGTATGGTTATTTTTGTACTAGCTGCATTGCATAGATGAAATTAGGTTATTTGTATTAAGCTTTTGTAACCATTTATCAACTGTGTTGTGTTCATGTTTGCAATTGTCACTATTGTTTAATATTCTGTGTGTTATTTTCAGGGGAAATTGTGGACGATTTGTTTAATGTGGATGAAGACACTATCTACAGTTCACTGAATGAACTGGAACGGTTAGAGCAGGTCATTCAGAGTGATCAATGTTTTATCCGGTACGTTTGCTGTTTTGTAGTGTTTTTAACACTGGAAAGTCACTAATTATTCTGAACAAGTCTGTGTTCAGCTACTACATACTCTGACAACATGGCATTGCCCGCATTTGCCTGCTGCATGCCAGCCATGCAAATTTTGCGTTGATCAGTTCAGGGGTTTTGGAGTTCTGTCACCCATATTTTCACATTTTTCATAAGCATAGCTGGTCGCCCTTACAACAGAGAGACAGTTGCATAGACCCTGCTCCATATGCAGGCAGTGCATGCCAATAGTCTTGTCCTGTCATCAATGTACAACATTCATTTTGTGTTTTGGGGTTTACGAACAGATGATGGGAGTTATGATTTGCCTCACCAGTCCTCAATGATTAGCAGGAAGATCTTACCTTATCTTGGCAGTTCTGTGGTCTGATGAGGATAACCAAAGGTTATAGATTTCACTTACAGATTCTTACAAGTCATTAGGAGTTACAAATTCCATGTTGTATAGAACTACATATAAACACCAAAGGTAAGTTGGTAGGAATTTCTAACCACATAAATAGCAGTGTTTCCTAGCATTTATTTACCACATAACATAGCTGACGAAAACATGGAGGCTGCTCCTGTCAACTTTGACAAAAGTCATTCTAGAGAAAATTTTTGCAAGCCAAGTGCCTCTTGCCCAGCCAAGCAAGGATTGAAGGATTGAAAGTATATTGTGATAAGTAGCCATAAGTCAAGTACTTTGCTTGATTTGGTCATGCATGTCTGCCGTGTAGGCAAACAGCTGTTCGGAGTGTGTTGACAACATTGTGCCAGTCAGATGCCTCCATCGACGATGTGCAACCTGTGTTTAATGCCATCGTCCGGCTCTCCAACGATGCGGGTAAAATGGTCACGGCTGCTAGATAATGTTGTGATTATTCTGATAAAGTTAAAATGTGCTCATTAGGAATGTAGGCCGGGTGCTGATCTCTGTTCCTTAGGTTGTGATCCCATAGTAGAAATTTAAAAGCAGCAGACTGATGTCTGTCTGAACATTTGTCTGTTTGTCTTATCTTTTTCTAATGGTAATGTGGTACAGCCTTCGTAATAAGGATACTGTGGTTATGATTAATCAGCAGTGCCCTAATGCAGTCAGCGCATATTCCTGTCTTTTTTGCGAGGTCCATTATACTTGTTTAATAGACTGCTTGATCTCGAAGGTTAAATATGAATAAACATGTTATATTTTGCATGTTTTATTGTTTTCAGAGAGTTTAATCCGGCTGCAGCTGGTGCAGCAGATGTTTGAAGTTGCACAGTGCTGTAGCGAGAGACATGGGCGGTTTCAATCTGCCATCTACGTATGGGTTCTGCCAGTGGTCGTCAAGCTGTTATGTGACTGCAATGGCGAGGTATGCATGCTTTCGCTGTGTTGTACAGTGGTAGCACTGCAAGTCATTTTTAGTCACTTTTCTGAACTTTATATTTTAGAAGATGCTCGACATATCAGTTGCAGGGAAGTGAGACCTGGCATGTAAGGAAAGAAAATGAGGTGGCACTTCAGTGAGCAGAGATGAGAATGGTCAGATAGATGTGTGGCGTTTCCAAGTAAGGAGCTGAAAGAGAGATTAGGAATAGGTGACATAACATTGGTACTGCAGCAAAACAGGATGAGATGTGTTGCGAAAAGGACATGATGATTGGGTGAAGCAATGTATGTAGTATGAAGTAGAGGGTCCCAGACCAAGAGGAAGACCAAAGAGGACCTGGAGTGAGGTCTTGAAAAAAGACTCTCAAGCATGTAAATTGAACAAGGAGGATGCTGTGGATCGTAGTAGATGGAGGAAGCTGATAAAGGATGTCTGATGAACAGGATGGGTGTGAGTGGGTGAATGATTCTTCTGGTACCGGCCCACCCAGTTAGTCCCGGACAAAGAGCCGTTAAACGGTTGTGTGTGTCTGCTCATATCAGATGGAGGAGCAGTCCAGGGGACATTCCACTGTCTTGATCTGCCTGGAACATGGTCATTCTTTTTTGTATGTGGCATGTGCTTTACTGCACTTGCATTAGCATAATTTGCTTATAATTAATTTGACTCACATAGCAGTTTTAATCTAATGTTTGTCAGTTAATTTTAATTTTCATAGTTTATAATTGATTAGCCTTCAGTGCTTTGACATTGTTGGTTGAGCATTTGTCGTGTAAAGATTTGTATGTTGAAGTTATTGTTTGTCTGGAGTGAAGTGCAGCTGATTTGTATATGGTCCAGCTGATGCCACTGACACTCCCATCGTCTCTTGCTTTATTACAATTCTGGGCCCGATTTACAAAATATCTTACAATTTGTCACAAGCGAATCGTAAGTTTATCGTATGATTGACTTACAGTTGTGACTAAGCACGTGCTAAGGTTTCTCTTAGGAATATCGTAAGTTAATTTTCTAACACTATCTCAGACGATCTTACGATTTGGCATGTGAATTGTACCTTAAGAAAAGCTTTACAACGTTTGTTGGATGTTTTGTAGATTAGACGTTCGTCATAAGTTGATCATAACTTTGGCATTATCGTAAGATTGTCATAAGATACTTTGTAAACTGGGCCGCAGAATATTTCACTGTTCTGTTGCTGGCTTACCCAGGTTGTTGAGGCTATTAAAATGAGTGTTGTTGATGACTGTTCTAGGTGCGTAAGTCTAGTCAAGAATCAATGCTGCAGATGATGCGAAATAAGTGTGTATCCGAAGGTAATTGACACTCCATCAGTCACAGTTATGATTAGAATTCGTGAACTAATGGTCATGTTATAATACTAAGTGCTGAGTTTGTTGCGGTCAGCAGAAACAGCACTGAGTGTCTTAACGGACAATAGCAAAAGCAGCAGATTTCTAAAGATAGACATTACATGTAGAGAAACAAATGCTGTCGGCAAACGTTTTCTGATGATTATTCACAGGAATTCATGATATTACAATGAGACTGGCATTGATATTAGTTTTTTAACAGTGGCATATCGTCATAAATTTCATCGTCAAAACAAAAAAAACAGCTGCCTTTGCCTGCTTGTATGTTTGTTTTCGTTTACATCAATTATTAATGTAATGTCTCTTTTTAGAAGGCAGCAAAGAGTTTTTGCTGTTATTGCTGGCTGCAGCAAAGTCAATGCTTAGTAGAGCAACAGTCGAATGTCATGTTTTGCTGTTTGCTGGCCTGCTGAGCTCAGTGCTGAGTAGATTAATGGCACTGGTGTTGTGAATTCTTGTGACTGATGCTGCCACTCATGTATAGCTGACTGTCTGTGCCTGTATTGCACCAGGAACTGTGATATCAGATGTCAGTTGAAGAAGTTACATGTTTGATTACCCTGTCTACCTGTCTGCTCGTGTTAAAACCATTCGTCCAAGCTTACAAACTTTTCTCCGTTTTTCTGTACATGTTACTTGTGTCTGTAGCTCGATCTGTCTGCAGTAAGTTATGATGTCCTTCTGGTTTTATGGATGACGTTATATTTTCACCATAATGGCATAAGTAACATGAACAGTGCATATACTCAAAGTGCTACATATCGGGAGGGGGCAACACAGGGGAAAAGTCTGATGTCTACGTTTGCCTCGTTTAGCCTGACCAGCTGCTGCACAGTAGTAGGTCCGGCAGGCTATACATTTTGCTGCTTTTTGTTATTTTTCTTTTAAAAATATTTTAAATGATTTTTTCAGACCATTTATCTCAAAATCCACCGGACCGATCTTCTCCAGATTTTTAGGGTTGGTAGAACTGTGGCTGTAGATAATCAGTCTCAAATTTGTTTTTCTTCCCTCAAGGGACGTTGCCCTGGCAACCAATTTTTGTTGGCTTTATCCACAGAACTTAGCAGGTCTCAGTAGCCGAGTGGTTAGCGCGTCTGACTGCGGTGTGAGAGGATCCAGGTTCGAATCACGCCGCTGACAGTTGTGTTTACCGCGACAGCTGCTGCGATATACAGTCTTGAGCACGGGCTGTGCACCTTTACTGCAGTGCTTTGGTCGACTCAGCCTTCCACCCTTCGTGGGACGGTAAAATGAGTATCAGCCTAAGGGCTGAGCAATAATAACAATGG
>Ga0126325_10000318_pt1 | contig 12961 bp, 17 predicted proteins | sample InaspJWI14metaG_FD_94487 | JGI IMG/M metagenome (GOLD analysis project Ga0126325, IMG submission 94487) | Marine gutless worms symbiont microbial communities from Oahu, Hawaii - Inanidrilus sp. 1 OAHU.JWI-14 metaG | ecosystem: Host-associated > Annelida > Digestive system > Unclassified...
GGTAAAACCAATCTTGATTTTACTGAAGCAAGAGACAGTGAGTGGCAGTGGCATCAGCTGGGACATATGCAAGTCTGCACCTCACTCCAGACAGATAACCACGCCAATACCCCACCGCTCAGCTTTTTACAGGCCAGATGCCCTTCCTGCTGCCCAACCAACAGCGTCAAAGCACTGAAGGCAAAGATTCACTAGTAAATTTGCAACAAATATCCCACCACACCTAAAATATGTCACTACACTACCTTGTGAAATATGAATGTCAGAAAACTAGCAGCAATCTGAAATATATATTGTAATCAATGATAAATCACAAGATAGCACAGGCAAGCATTTAAGTTGTGATGGGTTACTTCACTACAAATTTATCACTCAATTTGCTGGTGAAAATTTTTTTTAAAATCGGTGAACATCTGGCGAAATTACAGGCAACATGGTTGATCATGTCATACACCCCATTCGCCTTAGACTTTTGTCCTCAAAGATGCAGAATTCGCCGGATAAGTAAAATAACTTCTGTATTATGAACAGCAATTGTTACCGATTGTTGTTATGTTAATAGGCACACACACACAACTGTCTAACGGCCTCTGGTCCGGGACTACCCAAGTAGGCCAGTACCAGATGAAACACTCACCCACTCACACCCATCCTGATCATCGGACATCCTTTATCAACTTCCTCCATTTACTATGCTCCACAGCATCCTCTTTGTTCAGTTTACGTGCTAGACAGTCCTCTTTGACAACCTCTCTCCAGGTCCTCTTTGGTCTTCCTCTTGGTCTTGTCACATGCCCATACAAACGCAGTCTGTTCTGCTGTAAAACCAATGCTATGTCATCTATACCTAATCTCTCTCTCAGCTCCTTACTTGGAAATCTGTCATTTAGCTTAATGCCACATATCCACCTGACCATTCTCATCTCTGCTTGCTGAAGTGCCACCACATTTCCTCTCCTTACGGGCCAGGTCTCACTTCCATGCAACATGCTGCTTCGTTGTGTTAATAGGCAGATTGATGTTAATTATAAACAAATATCAAACTGCTGTAGACAAATTCTGACTTACTGACTGACGGACTTATGCCATCAGTGACTGACCAACTGCTATCAAGTACTGCACTTTGCTGCAAAGTCTTTTTCTTTGTTACAGCAGTTGTGTACAGTTGATAATGGGATTTTTATGTGGCTGGTGTGAACATCTTTTTGTTACTAAATTAAATAGTAAATATTTTACCACACAAATATTTTAAAAACAGTTTTTGACTGGCTAAGTCTTACATGGCAGTTTGCTTCAATGACTTCTTGAGGATTGCAATTTTTTGAACATAGATATTTCACAAGGTAGTGTAGCGACATATTTAAGGTGTGGTGGAATATTTAAATATGAGTTTGTTGGAAATTTATCACTGAGTCTGCGAGTGAAAGAATTTTGAAAATCAGTTAACATTTTGGGAAGTTATGGGCAAGAGTTTAGTGTCTTGATTTTTTGACTCACAGTGTACAGACTATAGATAATATAATCCTCAGCTACAGTATAAAACATGCCCATGTGTTAACTACTGACAACTCCATCATTTCATGGACAAACCAAAATGCATATTAGTTATGAGATAAGTTGTCCTAACATTGGCATGCCTCTAGATGTACATGTACATGAATTTGCAGTATGCAGAAACTGTTTTGTGGTCTGTAATTTTGTACATGTAATATAACGCAGAATTTGTCTCACATTAAATCATGATGATATAATATTACTGATAACCACGTAGCATGCTGTAACTTAAAAACAACTATGTTTCATTTTTTGAATAACTCAGTCAAAAATCAGTCAATTTTAACATACATTTCCGGTATGGAGAAAATTTGACATAAGTGTGTCAAAAAGTTGTTTATCAACACCATGTTACCTTATGAAATCCAAAAATATCACTTTCAACAATAAATCATCTTGAGAATTTGCAGCTGCAACTAGATCAGTTGTCGCAGGACAGAACTGGGTGCATTTCTTCACGAACTATGAACTGACAAAATTGCTAAGTATGAGTTCTGCATGTCACAGAGTACAGCAGAAACATTTTTAACCAGCTGCAATAGCAAAAGCAGCTGTAGAGATACTTTTCAATGCTGTTCTTGTTACTGTTCCTATTTTTGGAGATTATGCTGTGGCTAAGTGCGAAGCAGCTATTACATATATCCAGGTCTTATTCAGGTATGGTGGACATGTTCATAACCATTCATACGAATTTTCTTCAACTGAACAAGAAGTTCTGTGTCAGTTAAAATCTTGTCAACTGCTGCACATTTGTAGGAACAAGTTGTACATCAAATCCAGAACAAATCGAAGCAATGGAGTTACAGGATTAGGGTCAGCCAATCTGTAATAAACTATCTGCATCCAGCAACATGGTCCTCCATCGTAGGTGTGAGCCACAAGCTCGACTGTCAAGGAATTTGTTGACAACATGATGGACTCGCCGTGGCAAAATTTTCAAAATTCAGAGTTTGAGACAAAGTTCCACAGGAAAGTACTCTATATTTCGAGGTACCCAGCTGGATATGTTCAGCTGTTGGGAAACCAAGCACAAAATTATCCTTAAAGAACAAGACCTGTAACTTTTCAAAAAAGTAACTGTGACCAAATTTGGCTGCAATATCAGCACAATAAAAGCATTTGTGAGAAAAAGTGAAAATCAAACAATAAGAAACAGTGGGTGACATAAAACTCTAGTGACCAAAAGTGGTAGGTAAATACCGCCATGTTGAGTCTGCTACTGCAAGTCATGAAATTCAGTCCTAGGAAATCTCATTACAAATTCAACCACATTATTGCTACAAATTTACTGATAAACCAAGAATTTTCAACTACAAAAATTATATGATCAAGCCACAAATCTGTGTAAATTTTCTTCTACGAACAGCAAGAAACAACACAGAGTTAAAGGGAATGACAAATAACGTATTACACAATTACGGTGCATACAACATTACAGAATTACACAAGCTGACTCCTGACATTCTTCCACAATTTCAGGAGACTGACCTTGAGCAACAGCCTCGACTGCTTTCACAATCTGCAACAAATGAACATAACACACACACACACAACCAGTTAATGACCCTTTATCCAGGACTACCCGGGTAGGCCGGTACCAGAAGAAACATTCGCCCACTCACATGAATCTTGTTCATCAGGCATCCTTTATCAACTTCCTCCTTTATCAACTACAATCCATAGCATCCTCCATGTTCAATTTGTGTACTTGACAGTCCTTTTCCACAACTTCTCTCCAGGTCCTGTTTGGTCTACCTCTTGGTCTGGGACCCTCTACTTCATACTCCATACATTTCTTCACCCAATATCATATTTTCGCAACACATGCCCATACCATCGCAGCCTGTTTTGCTACAGTACCAATGTTAGTATCATCTATTCCTAATCTCTCTCTCAGCTCTTTACTTGGAAATCTGTCTTTTACCATAATGCCACACATCCATCTAACCATTCTCGTCTCTGCTCGCTGAAGTGCCACCTCATTTTCTATCCTTACAGGCCAGGTCTCACTTCCATGCAACATACTGCTTCGCACACAACTACTGTACAACCTTCCTCTCATAATCAATGATACATCCTTATTGGTAAGCAACAGTACCAACTGCCTGAATTTATTCCAGCCAATTCGAATTCTGACCTGCAGAGCTGCATCAGCATCTCCATCCACACTCAGCATGTCACCTAGGTAATAAAACTTATCCACTAACTCCAACTTTGCACTGGCCCCAAATCCACACTAGTGCGACCTGCACTAGTTACCAGATTCAAGCAGCCTCTACAAATGAATGACTTCGCCACTTTGGACATGCTACCCTTTATATCACAGCACTTCTTGTGAACCCATTACTGAGAACACTGTAATGAATTGCTACCAACACCTTTACTGCAGACCCCACGTGGCCATCTTACAGCCTTCTGCCTCACCTTCTGACGTTCTCCACTTATCATAACCTTGGTTTTATTCATATTGACTCTCATGCCTCTGCTCTCCACATTATTGTTCCACTCATTAAATATTTTAATCAGCTCATCTTCAGCAACAAATAAACACAAAATCTATCAATAATAAAAACTGCAAAACAAGATATACTGCATACACTAAAGCACACGAGTCACACAGTCACTGTGTTGCTGAACTACAGCTATGACTGTGATAACATATGCTGCATTGTATTCTTCAGTGCTTACCAAGTAAATGACAGATGTGTTTTAATGGCCACTAGCTGTTCTTCTGTTCTTCATTCTATTCTATTCTGTTCTTCAGCTATTCTTAAATCTTAATAGATTTCCAATAATATATTCAGACAATAATCTATAACAGACACAGCCACTTACTGCACCAGTCTTGGGAAATCCACCCATCTTCACTTTGCTGAAGACCAGTGTTCCATTGATAGTCACTTCGAATGAGACTAGGTACAAATACGATACACAGTAACATTGTAACTGCAGGCAGGCTTGCTAGAAAAGTCATAACATAAATTTGGAATAACATATACAAAAAGTCCTCCCCCATTATTTGCTATGCCAATGACCTCAGTGATGACCTCTTAATGTATTCACTACCATACATAACAAGCACTCAGTCAATATAGTGTGTAGTTGTTAGTTGTTACAGATATCAATGGAAAAATTTATGCAGTATAAGTCATGCAGTGTTTCAATACATGGCTGTTACACAACAAACCAGAATATACAGTACACTGAGGCAGAAAAAGGAACCAATTTTTTGTGTGCATCTTTTTTAATACTTGACAGAAACTGGTAAATTTTTTTCACATAAATTAAGGAAAGTATAAGCTACAATTCCACATATTCAACTTTTAAAAATGGCATGTGTTAAGAATTTTGCGTAATAATGAAATTGAAAATATAAACACTAACTGGTAATCATCAATCATCAGAAAGCATAGAAAGGCGCAGAATTTAGTGTAAATACCATAAATTAAATAAGTAACATTAATGATAATATTCATTAACAATAGTTACAATATGAGTACTAAATTCTGTCAAATTACATTGCATATTAAAAGATTTATTCATGAAAGAAAAGTAATTCCTTTTTTTCCTGCCTCACAGTGCAGAACAACTCTGTTTTAGAATGATTCGAGTGACAAGACTCACATCTCCGCCCAATGTGACCAGTGACTACCGCTGTTGGAACTGCAGAGATGATCCTCTGTCGCAGTTCATAAAAGCGGGGGGCGTACCCTCATCCACTACTGTTAACACAAACAAAAACACACGTGTACATAAAACAAGGCAGTGAATATTTAGTAGTTATTAAATGGGATATTCAAGAGAAACGTGGATTTTATCAACCACTTTACTGACTGTGAAGACTAATTGGTCCGCTGTATTTAAAACACCACTGCGACATCAGTCATTTACATGAGCACAGCCAACTGGCAGTTGCCTTTACGTGTCGACTGGAGCAATATATTACGGGCTTGCTGTACTCTATACACTTCAGAAAAAAATTAGTAAGTACACGACATTGCTCATCTAATCTAGTTCTATCATATGTCTTGTCTCTTTATCAACACAACTCGTGCCTATCCAACACATCACACATAACACACTAAATACACACATTTGTTTGGTTAGTGCCGATGACTCCCTGGTACTCTTGACACACTGTGTCACCATTAATTTCCATCTATAATATTTATTATATAAACAAAACACAGCCTGGACTTCACACTGGTATACTGGCAAATCGTCAGTCTACAGCCAGCAAGAAGCAATTTTTTTTCCGGCATCCCACCTTCATGGAACCGTAGCTGAAATGTTCAACTGAACTCGGCTTATGGCTAGGCTTACAGAACGAAAGCCACTGCCAGAGGCGACAGCAGTCTAGAGTTAGGGTGGCAAAGCAAGTGGTCTGGGGGATGGGGACTATATGGGGAACTGCAGGGCAAAGCTGTGGAAGGGGGTTTGGGGATCCCCAAAAAAGCTAAAACACTCTTACGAAATTGCACAATTTTTGTGTCAACTTTAATAAAAAATTTAGATATGCCAACATCAAACAACGCATATTTTGGAGGCACTTGTTATTTTTCAAGGGTGGCGGCAATAGCTGCCCCTGTCCATAGGGTGTCGCCGCCTATGGCCAGTGCAGAATACATGGTTAGTGTTAGTGATAGGGTTCCGGGCTATCTATCAGTACCGGGGACCTAGGTTTAGAAATAAGTCGGGCTTAGGGTTAGGTTAGAGTTCAGGGTTAGTGTTAGGGTGCAGTCAAGCTAAAACATGCCAGGAAGCCGGGACAGCAGATGACTGGACACCGGTAATTATTGCGCCGGTAATTGAAGCTGTCACTCACTGACTGCATTCGCATGTTGAATGACGACAGCAGCACAGGACTTAACCACTGCCCGTATGGTGTAAAAGAAGACGTCTGCTTCAAGGTAAGCTAAGTGACAGAGTAAGGCTGTACATTTTGATTACAATATGTCTAAGATGACTATTCGTTGCTTGTATAGTTTAACTTTAGTTTTAATGTAAATACAGACTGAGATTTCATAAAAAGTGGAAAAATAAAAACACCAAAAGTTATATTGTATTGTGTGTTTCTGATTGCATCTGTCTAATTTTGTCCTGTTCATTTTTGCTGTTTGTCTACTTATTTTGATTGCTTCAGATATGTATGTAATGTGCATTAGTAATTAAAAATGAGTAATTACAGCATTGGTACTATTTCATAAAAAGGAAAAAGTTAATTCTAAGATAATTTCTAAAAAAATTAAAAAGAATAAAAAATAAAAAAAAACAAAATTTAGCCAGTGATGCTTGAGGCCTTCATGCGGCGACTGGCGTCAGTAACTCGGCGTGTTGATGACACATTGAGGGGTATGACTAAATACCGCAAAGGACTGCAAAGGAACATTATGGGCTAGACTGCAGGAAATTGGCACCAACTGAAATCAATGGTGCCTTATATTCCAATGAGCGACATTAAACAGGTATATAAACAGTTATTCTTTTTTATGCAGAAATCAGCGAAAAACACCTCATGAACAGAAGCACGAGTACCAAAATACTTACAGCTAGCAGAAGCTAAACTCATCGTGATCATGTTACGGGAAATGCTTGTTTGTGCATAGCGCCTCATGAACGCCTGTCTGTTTTTGTGCTTTATATACAATGAAATGCTTGTGACGAAGAATTATTACTCATCTACTATGTCTGACATTTCTTCTGACGTTGTACAAAGCCGCTCCGCCTAGAATGTGCAGTGATAAAATTCGTGGCGCAGAAGACTCAGTGTCAAAGTCAATTCTAAGACTCTTCGGTCCACACATGCTGGAATGATACACTCCACGTGCAACAGCCGGAGACGGGAACTGTTGTTTCAGAGCAGTATCATTGGCACTGTACAACATCGAGGAACATCATGGATATGTGTGACTATTGGCTGCATGTGAGGATACAGCATCAGGAGTTTTACGACGCCTCCACACCCACCAGTTTATTGAAAGACGATCGTATTGCATCTCCACGCGTAGCTGTGGCTGTATCGAGCGTGACCGCTGAAGGAACTTATGTAGACATGATCCATATCTTAGCCATAAGTTCGGCACTAGATATGACCATACAGTCGTACACACCGCCGAAGAATGTGTGTGGTCTTGAAGGAAGTCCATACACACGTTTTATCACAGGTCGTGCTATACGGCAAGCAAAGGCGCCAGCCATGACTCTAATGTGGACTGCAACGACAAAGCCTAGCAAGGGACCAGCTTTCCGCTCTAATCACATAGTGCTTTTGGCGGAGCACCTGGGGGCGTCTCAAGTAACAGACGTTGATGACAGCACGGCTACTTTCGACTACGACGGTTACGACACCGACGGTGGTACTGAGGCCAGTGCATGCGAGCAAGACGACAACGACGCGAGTCTGATGACTGATGCAGAGATCAGTAACAGCGAATGTGCACAGCTGCCTGCTGACGAAAACTCAGAAAACGACACCGCATCAGGTTTGTTAGCACCTTAACTATCAAACAGTTGCATCCCATAAAAGTAATATTCAATCAAGTTATAAACCACTATCGTCATCACACAGTAAGTCAGTTATCTGTTTAATTACTATACGGTGTACATAAAAAGTAAAAACTGGATTTTGTGTTATTTTTCCTGTGACCCAGTGATATGTGTGTTTGTTAGAACGTCCGACACCAGTCAGTGGTGTGTTTACATTGGAGGATGGTGAATTCTTCGACACAGAAACTGTGGTCAAAATACTTTGACATCCGCAGACAATCTTGGAATGCATTCCCGTGGGCGAAAAGTCAAATGTGTACATGACAATCAACAACGACCGCAACTTACAACGACAGGTGAGACAGACAAGGAGTCAGTTTGACGACAACTGTGGTGCTTGGACTGTTGGACGTTCAGTGATCAGTAACTACTGGAAGATGCCATCAGGCGAGTTCGTTATCTTTTTGCACGTAATGGCCAGTATTGCAGTGAAAGGATTGTAGGCGGTACACGCACTTACTTGCCTCTGGAACCACAACCGGCAGATGACGATGTGTACACAATGCACAGGTATTATGCCACACAGTCAGATGACGGTGTAAACCTGTTTATCTCAAGCACGTGACATGGGTTTCACGCGATGACTTTCTGCCTGTTGCTCTAGTTGAGTATGTAGGTATGTGCAAACATGAACAGGTTCACGGAAACCGCAAAGGTGCTGGTCCTGCATATGTGAGAACACCCAGCATGACTATGGAGTCCATAGCGGCACAGGTAAAAGCTACGAAGATGAAGGCGGAATACGACAGCATGATTACCTCACTGGACATTGAAAATGTCCACGCGATGAACGCATGGTGAGGAACAAGAAATATAAGGGTAAGAAAGACGAGCGAAAGTCAACAGGAGAAACATATCGCGCTAATTTCGCTGATGAAATACGGACTCCATGTTCTACGGTGACAAATGATGATTTGGTTAAGAGGTCGGAAGAAGAAGCGTCTGCGCGAAAAGCCATTTAGTTCCGCAACTCTCGTCTGCTGCACAAGACACCTCAAGGAAAACTTGCGTCGCCATGCTAGTCAGGTTAGTTAAAGTTATCATACGACCCCTTTTTAATGCAACAGTAATGCATGCATACGTAATGTGCCTACTGTAGTGGCAGATATGTAAAAACATGTGTGTTTGGTGTTTTTTGCTATAAACATAATAAGTATTAGTGAAAAAAAATCACATGCGACATGTTACGGGTGCGAAGTGAATTTTGAATTTGATTTGCTTTTAGACAGTAAAAAATAACTTCCGGTAGAAAATGGCTAGAAATTTGTGATCAATTGCTGATCTAGTTAATCTTATTAAAGGAACAGTCATCTACCATTAATTATATGCCCAATGTCGTAAGTATTTCTTTAAATTACTGAAGTTCATTTAGGTTGGCTTGACGTTGTTGTGTACGACATATTTCGGAATCTAATATTTGTGTGGTCGATTTTAGACTGAACCAGTCAACAATCAACAGTTAACAGTTACTTGATTAAATATACGCTTGATGATTGCGTCTCAATCAGTTGGGCAACATATTGGTCTCCATAACTTACATTTCGTTCAATGAGAGTGGTGTATTGGAAGTTTGATTGGCATTATGGAGACGACTCCTGAAGTGACTGTTAACCCAGGTAATTCTGCAAGTCAGACCGGAAGTGTTTCTCTGAGCTCAGTCGGTATCCGTCGTCTAGAGATATATGCCAGAACAGCCGCAGTTGAAGCTCCGACTGCTCTTGATGCAGAGAGACGAAAGTTGGAGCTTGATGAAGTACTGCTATGGCAGAAGAGACAAGAGTTCGAAATTAAAGCTGAAATAGGTGCACTTGCTGCCGAAGAGGAAGTCTTGACAGCTGGTTACCGGAACGAATCGAAGCCTGCTAGTGAGGTATGTGGTGATGTTGTTGGCAATTATGAACATGTAGCTGAATCTCCAGCAACAAGTGTTGATGATGAAGTTGTGATTAATTATCCGAAGCTGAATCCATTAGCGAAGGAATTCGTAGATCCTGTTCTGAATGTACGGGAAGACCCCACGTTATCTCTGTTGCACCAGGGACAACTACAGACTGCTCAAATGATCGACGCTGTTCGTTTGCCAACTCTACAGTTGACACCATTCGATGGTAATCTGTTAAGTTACTGGCCGTTCATGGGTCATTTGAAAACTGTGTGTCGAATCGTTGTGTGAATGACGGCGCAAAGTTAACCAGACTTCTGTATTATTGTACCGGGCCAGCTAAGAATGTAATTCAATGCTGCTCGGTAATGGAGCCTACAGAAGGCTATAAACGTGCACGACAGCTGTTAAAGGATCGTTTTGGTGACGAATATGTCATAGCTGAAGCATGGGTAGGCAAGATTTCTGAAGGTAAACCCATCAGTGCACATGATACAAGTGGTCTAGGCCTACAGGAATTCGCTGATGATCTTAGAAACTGCGAACAGACATTGACAGCTATGAATTATTTAGCTGAGATTAACAAACAGCGTGTTTGGTGAAAACAGTTGCTCGACTGCCACAGTACTTGCAGAACTGATGGATCAGAGGGGTAAGAGAGATAAGAGTGAAACGGGGCCGGCCTGCAGATATTAATGATTTGTGTGAGTTTGTGGTGGCAGCAGCTGAAGAAGCAAACGACCCAGTCTACAGCCGACTGAGGACAACACAAGATATTAGCAAGGCATCTAACTCTTCTGAAGTCGTGAAGGGAGGTAATAAAGGCCAAAAAATGCAATATCTCCCTAAGTCAGTGTCAGTTCATTCCACTACATCAGTGAGTCATTCCAGTACGCCTCAAGGGTGTTTGAAGTATGGTGGCCAGCATGGTATTTGGACATGTGATCGGTTGAAGGAGTTAAGCATTGATGCACGAATAAAATATGGACCTGTGAGAAGGGATTGTGTTTCAGCTGTTTGAGAATAGGTCATAGAGTTGACGCCTGTGTATCAGGCAGAACATGTTCCCTGCCTGGTTGTGGAAAGCGTCATTCACAGTATCTGCATAAACCATTCCCTGCAAAGCGTAGGGTCACTTCACATGGCAGTACTCTGACACAGGTAGAACAGACAACACACGGTGCAGAAAATGTGACTCCAGTTACAAATGGGTTTGTTGGAGATGAAAGAGAATCCAGGTCCACTGGGGCCGGCATAGTGAAGACAGCATTGCCATTAGTTCCTGTGAGGGCTTGGTCAGCAGATGGCACCCGTTATGTGTCAACATGTGCACTATTAGATAGTGGATCGACGACTTCGTTCTGTACGGAGAATCTGGCGAAGTCTTTAGGAATAGAAGGTAAGTTGGAAACGCTGACTCTGTCTACATTAGAACAAGCTGGTGGTCGTGTTGAGATGCCAGCTTTGAGCATGCGTGTTACTGATATAAAGGGACAGAAAGTAGTTCATTTTGAGAATATATATGCTACACGGAAGCTGCCAGTCACAGCTCAGAATGGCGTGACAGCTGAGGATGTTAGCAAGTGGCCACACTTGCGTGGCATTGACCTAGTTGGAAGTAGCATGCTGAATCGAGTTGATATTATGGACAAGATATGCCAGAAGCATTAACCCCACTTGAGGTCAGGCGTGGTGGTTCACGTGCTCCATATGCAGTTAAGACTGTGTTTGGTTGGACAGTACAGGGGCCGGTGGGCAGGTCACAGCAAGCGGAAGCAATTGTTAACTTTGTTAAGGATGAGGCCTTACAAGAATCATTAGATAGGTTTTGGAAACTTGATTCTACAGAGAACATAGCTGAGGATACTAAGGAAATGTCACAGGAAGACATGAGTGCAGTCTCGTTGATGGAAAGAACTGTCAAATATGAGGACAGTCATTATGAGATAGCTATTCCCTTCAAGAAACAAGATGTAAATCTCCCAGATAACAGGCAGGCAGCTGAAATCAGGTTGCATGGCTTGAGTAAAAGACTGAGCCACAATGCAGCTCTGCATGAGAAATATTCTATGAATATGCAGAATCTCTTTGATAAAGGATAAGCTAGTAAGGTGCCTGAAGATGAGTTGACACGACCAGATGGTAAGGTATGGTATCTACCTCACCATGCTGTAGTCAGTGATAAGAAACCAGTCAAGGTTAGGATCGTTTTTGATTGTGCAGCCAGGTTTAATGGCACACCATTAAACGATAATGTTTTGTCAGGTCCTGATCTCACCAATCGACTGATTGGAGTGCTTCTGAGGTTCAGACAGGAAACAATAGCAGTGATGGCAGACATTGAGTGCATGTTCCATCAGGTTAGGGTTTGTCCCACTGATCGTGATGTTTTGAGATTCCTGTGGTGGCCTAGTGGTGACATGAGTCAGACATCAGAAGTCTGTAGGATGAATGTGCATTTGTTTGGTGGAACATGGTGTCCAAGTTGTTGTAGCTTTGCATTGCATAAGACATCTGGTGACAATGAACAAGATTTCATGAAAGACACTGTGAATACTGTCATGCAAAATTTTTATGTTGACGACTGCTTAAAGTCAGTCGAAGATGAAGCAATGGCAGTTAGAATTACCCAGGAGCTGATTAGCCTGTTGAAGAAAGGAGGTTTCCGACTGATAAAATTTATGAGTAACAGTAGACTTGTACGGGAATCAGTGCCAGAAGATGATAGGGCACAAGGTGTCTGATGGTTTACTTGTGTTGGTGGGCATTTGAAGAATGCGTCCATACCACCAAGAGCTAAGCATCCGCTGATTTTGCCGAAGTGTCATCCAGTAGTTGACATGATAGTTAGATATGAACACGAAAACAATGTTCATGTTGGAAGAGAGCATGTGTTGTCGTTGTTAAGGCAGAAATATTGGATAATACGAGGAAGAGCTGAAGTTTGAAGAATATTGCGCAACTGCATAGTCCGTAGAC
>Ga0126325_10000319_pt1 | contig 12956 bp, 9 predicted proteins | sample InaspJWI14metaG_FD_94487 | JGI IMG/M metagenome (GOLD analysis project Ga0126325, IMG submission 94487) | Marine gutless worms symbiont microbial communities from Oahu, Hawaii - Inanidrilus sp. 1 OAHU.JWI-14 metaG | ecosystem: Host-associated > Annelida > Digestive system > Unclassified | place...
CAGGACTGACGCCATGGATTCCCTGGACTGTTTACCGATTCTCCTGAGCGTATATTTTCTATTTTTTTTCTGTTGTTCCACTTTACAGTTGTCGGTTCCGTGCGGTAGATTAAGCTGACTCATGTCGCCTTTTGAGCGCACGTTAAAATAGCATCTCGTATCGTCTCGTACGGTACAGTCGCTGGGTTATTGTGTGGCACTGTGTGCATCTACGTAGCGCCATTTTAGTAAAACAACGAATTTGTGACAGACGAACAGAGATAGACAAGACGGACAGACACAGGCCATAGCATATACCGCGCTAGCATATAGCCGTCGCGCAGGCCTACTGATTCCATACTTTTGCACATAATTGTAGGTCGTTGTGCAGCTGTAGCGTGTGGAACATGCTTGGCGCTAACAGCGATCAGTCTAATAACGTTTAGTTATACGCCCAAAGACGGTACGTACACAGTGTTTTTGTATTGTAACGTGACACTGATATGCTGCAAGAAGTTCTGCTATCGCAGACGGACCGCGCGACGCGACGTGTCAGTCGAATTGTTTCCAACTGCTAACAGTGTAGGAACGACTTGTACAAGTCCAGAACAAATCGGACCTAGAGGGTCACAGTCGACCAACGTATAATAAACTTGTGCATTCAGCCACCACGTTCTCCACCGTCGTAGGTGTAATTTGTTAATGTAAATAAAACAATTATGTATTTATTAAAATAAATGTAAAAAACATAACAGTTTAAACATGGTGTTAGAAGCCAAATCATACTTCTAAAACTGAAAAAAAATATTCTGAAGCTCAGCGTTTGCGTATTTTTGAATATACTACTTAAAACAGTCATCTTAAACTATTCGACTATATGGCTTTTAACACCGACGTTGTCAACAAACTATACTAAACATAGTCCCCTGTATCAAAACCAGATCTTCAGAATTCCCATAACTTTTTACAGTGCCCGTCGTCAACAAAGTTCAAAGACGGTCGAGCTTGTTGACCACACTTATGACGGTCGACGTGTGGCTAGACGCACACACACGTCCGTCGACTGCAATGCTGTAACTGCAGTACTTCGATCACGTATGGGTTTGCTGTGGACCTTGTTCCTACAATTGTGTAGCAGTTGACAAGATGTTGTTTGATATAGCGTATCGTGCAGTCTGTCTACAGTAGAAGAGCTTCTTGGTTACAGTTGGTACAGAGGAAATGTACAGACGCTAGGATCACTCGTTCTTTGGTTGTCATCAAAGTCGATCGTTCCGCGTCATCTCAGTATTCCGCAAGCACTTTCTCGGCTGTGTCTTCCAGATTTTTTTTAACCTTCTTCTGGGAAAACATTACTGGTTGTCGTGTTATTCTGTTGTTGCTTATTCTGTATAATACTCTTGTGTCAGTAACTGAATTATTCGCGAAGGACCGCAAATACGATGACCTACTGCCCTAACTTGACTTGCCGTGAAACGAGAGCCACGGGCATCATCATTAACAATTCTTAGATCTAGTTTTGATGATTAAAAAGAGACAGACATACAGACACAGAGACAGAGACGTAATACAGACATGTTATAGTATAGTGTTTTTGACAACGTCGGTGTTAGAAGCCATATAGTCGAATAGTCTAAAATGACTGTTTTAAGTAGTATATTCAAAAATACGCAAACGCTGAGCTTCAACATAATTTTTTTCAGTTTTAGACTTTAACACGTCGCGTGATTTCGCGCGTGGCTTCTAACACCATGTTTAAACTGTTAAGTTTTTACATTTATATTTGCTTTTTTATTTTCTTGCGTTTGAATTTGTGAATGTGAAATACAGTTCATTTTATATACCAGTACTTCCGTTTCACCTTTAGTTGTAGGTTGTTGCTTTCGTTCCGCCATCTTGCATTTTTAAAAATTCCAAAATTTTAACGGTCTATCTCATGTACGGGGCAAATTTGCATCATCAAGCCAAATTTCATCAAAATTGGTCAAACGGTTGCTGAGATATGACTTAATGTTTTTTTCTCAAAATGGCGGCCGTCCGCCATCTTGGATTTGTGAAATTCAAGTTATTTAACGGTCGGAGCGGTTAAGAGACCCAGTTTGCACTAGACTAGCAAATTTCGTAAAGATCGGTCTAACCGTTGCGGTGATATCGCGATTTTTGTGATTTTTTAAGTTGGCGGCCGCCGCCATCTTGGTTTAAAAAAAACGAAAATTTCAACTGTCCTTTTCCTGTCAAGGGACAATTTGCATCACCGTGGCAAATTTCATCAAATTCGGTCAAGCGGTTGCGGAGGATTTAACGGTTTTTCAAACTGAAGGCCGTCCGCCATGTTGGATTTTGGAAATTCAAATTTTTTAACGGTCTGGACGGTTAAGAGACCCATTTTGCATGGGGGTGGGTAATCGAACGGTGGTGCCTAAATTTACACCGGAAGTTCATAAATAACCGTTTCTGCGCGTGCGCAGTACAAATGTTGCTGAAAATGGCCGTAAATGCGACTATATGCTCAATTTTGAAGTCCAATACGGTAAATCGACGTCGTCGAGAACGACTGCAATAAGACATTTCGGGCACCTTTAACAGATCACGTGATTTCGCGCATGCGCAGAAACTCGTATGTCTTTTTTGCATACGGGGCTGTGCACTATTTTCGCAGATAACTTTAATTACATTCATCGTAGTGCCACCGAAGGTGCATAGTGAGGAGGTAAATCAGAGTCGGGGATTCCAAAAATGTAATTGTTTTTGACTCCCTACTTACGGGTCACGTGATTCGGCGCATGCGCAGTGGCCGCGTACGCATTCTCAATGGTTACCAACGGGAAACGTTAAGACTCATAAATCAAGTACTGATAGGCTTACGGTCTTCAAACTTGGTAGCAAGTTTGGTCACGTGACCCGCCATGCACAGCAACTGTACGAGGTCAAATTTCTCGAAGATCGGTCAATCCGTTGGTGTCATATCGCATTTTTCTGATTTTTCAAACGTTAGCCGAGATATGGCAATTTAACGGGTTTTTTTTCAAAGTGGCGGCGTTCCGCCATCTTGGACTTGTCAGGCGCGTATTGGGACCACCCACGAAGACTACTCGGTGGTCTTTGTCGTTTTGTTAAATTTGGTTGGAATCGCTGCAGAACTTTCGTTAATATGAAAGTTTTAATATGTTGTGCGTTTGACGTGAAAACGCCTATTCACGCCCCCAAAATTGGGGTTTTTGAGGATTTGACTTACTTAGTAGGGAGCAATATTAATGTAACCACTAAAAGGCACTAATGGTTGCGAAACCACGTCGTTTGAGCCATTAAGCGTAAAAATCGCCCCAAAAGTGTGACCTGTAGCCGCAACTTACTCACTCATTTACTTACTTATTTACCTACTTAATTACGCACTTACTTACTTTCTTAATTACTTACTTAATTAATTACTTACACGAAACAGACACACGACCACGCAAAACATAGCCTCGTCCCGACAGACATAGATACACGCAGCAGTCACCCGCTTGCAAAACATAACCTTGCCTCAACATACACACATACAGACACACACACACACACTTTAATTACTTGCGTAATTATTTATTTACTTATTTGCTTACTTAGTTAATTACTTAATTACTCACTTACTTACTTACTTACTCACTTACTTCCTTTATTCCCTTACTTACTTACTTAATTACTTACTTAATAACTTACTTACGTATTTACCTACATAATTACACGAAACTGACACACGACCACGCAAAACATAACCTCGCCCCAACAGACACACATATACGAAACACACACCCACCTGCAAAACACAGCTGTTGCTACTGCTACTGCTATTGCTGACTGCTACTAATTAACTAACCTGTCGGTTTCACCATAGAATATCTAGGTCACAAACCGGTTCGAACCGGTTTAAACTGGTTTACACCGGTTTAAGCCGGTCTCAAGCGTTGTGATTGGTCAGCGTCAGTCGAGGCTGGTTCAAACCGATTAAAACCGGTTTTCTAGGAAGCTGCAGCTCGACTGGTTCAAACCGGTGGAGAACCGGCGAGCAAACCGATTTTTCTAGGAATCGGTCGATCGCGCGGCACCGGTCGTTAAAAACACGGCGCTTCCGCCAAGTCGGCGACGTCAAGGCTTAATGCCAAAATCACACACAGGTACTGAAATTAAATTTAACAGTTAAACGAAAATTTACGTACGGGTACTACATGCATCGTTGCTCGGCAATTCGCGACCCCGCCGTCTGAGTACATAAACGAGCGGTTCCTAGGCGCCCCGTCGCGCGCTGTACCGCACTTAGTAATGGGGTCACGACCGAAGCCGCGCGCGTACCTAGGTCAGCCCGTGCGCGCGCCAGTTAATTGATTAACCCTCGACGTGCACGCAGTTAGTGATGTACCGAATAGAAAATTTTCTAAAATTTTAATCTCCAACGACTGTAGCCCAGTTAGGGTTGTGGTTAGAACTAGGGTTAGGGTTAGGTCCGCGGACTACAATTAGGCCTATAGTCAGAGTTCATTCAGGGGTTGCTGCTGCAGCCATCCAGGGTTGCATGATCTAGTTTTTGCAGATAAAATATTAATTTTACTTACCTATTGACCCATCACTAAAATGTGGGTGTGACCTAATATGCAAATTAGGGGTCACGTGACCGCTGTCGACCAATCAGGGCGATTATATCATACCGCTCCTAATCTTACTACTGATGTTGCAATCTGATATCCAGTTGTCTTTTCCAGGCAGGATACTTGGCCGCGAAAAATTAAGGGGGCCCTCCCCAAATTTTGGAGAGTGCCGCGAGGCGCTCTGTATCCCTGATTGCACTTCTTTATAACAATAAGCAGTAGAGAATATTAATGGCAACCAATATGCCACCAATAAATTGATTGTTTTATTCTTAATATATTTTTATTTTTAGGGGCGTGCATCTTCGAAAATATTTGACCTGGCGAACCACGACCCTCTCACACGCCATATGACCTTGCTTTGGCTTTACGGGACGATTTTGAGGTCATTGTAGTTTTAGTAAAATATGCCTGTGGAAAAAATAACAATTGAAATTTTAAATTTTTAGTGTGACTTTTAGTAAAATGTTCCCATAAATTCCAATTGAAACAATGACCTTGCGTTGGCAGGAACGAAGGAGAATAATAAACGGAAACCTAATAGGAGGTGGGCCAGAAAATAATTGATGAACTCGTAAATTTAGAGGAAAAGCTAAGAGCTAATATATGAAGTGTATTCCCACTTAATACGCAATTTATGTTTTCAATTATTTTTAAGAAATTATTGTTGTTAAAAACAAATGCGCGTTGATAAACGTATAGGCAGTCGCACATTTCTAACGAAAACAAAAATATCTTCTTCTCTAGTCGTGAGAACATATACTCACATGAGCCTTAAGTAGCAAATTACAAATTAAAAGTTCTATTAACTGGAGTAATGGCCGTTACATGGGGGATAGGGAACGCTAAGGTGAGGGATTTTCAGGGACAATTTAGGGATGGGTATTATGAATAATAATATAATAATTTTACGAAAATATTGAAATTAATTTTATTAACACCACATCGGTTTTTATACGAAAAGTTATCGGTTGCATAAAAGTAGCGGTATAGCGGTATGATGCATTTTATTATATTTCGTTTTTATTTTTATTTTTAATATTTTTGGACGTATGTACAAAGAGTAGTTTTCAAATTTTCTGTATACACGTGTAGTGCACGGTATACGCTGAAGTCGCGTATATAAAAGTATACACATAACCCGTGTATATTAAAGAAAATAAACACGGGTGAAAAGTGGTCAGCTGTGTCCAAGGTTAGCTAACGGTGAAAAAAGAAAATAAAGTAGAAAAATCCTGCCCTAGTCCACAGCAAAAGAAAACGGGAGAAAGCTGTTAACTCTAGCTTTCGACATGGCTAAACTCAGCCACAATGATGGTACCCGTAAAAGAAAATACAGGGGGCACCCAAAAACGTGTGTGACAACACAATAATGGGCCAAAATCACGGGGTGTACTTGCAGACGAGACACTCTTAGGGAGTGTACTCGCAAAGCTTGAGTTACGAGGCACCCCATAAAATAAACAATACAGTACATACATACAGGGGAAATGGTGTTACATGCAAGGAGAGGTCTCATTCAACATTCACAACCCATTTAAAAAGCATCAATAAGGCGAAAGGAGAGAACATAAAACCATACCCAAAGCAAAGGGAACGAGGACAGCAGCAACACAATACCGACATCCAAACAGAAGTAGAAAGAGGAGAGGAATACTTACGATTATTACTCTTTTTGGCATGATGGGGTTGTGAATTTCATTTTTTAGAGACGGAGATGGAAATGATACGCAGCAAGGGCGCATAGTATTGCATTGTGCAGATGGGTTCTTTCTGACACGGTCGCCTGGCGTCGCACTCGGTAAAGTAGTGACATACCCACAACAGATTTTGCAAAAGTGGGACTGAGTTTCCCCGGGGTCGACTATTCACAGTCCCAAGAGGGGAACGGCTATTCTTTGCGGTCTGGTCCAGTCCGGCGGTGAGATCTGAAATGTCAGCCGTAGCCCCAAAATCTGTTTCGGGTGGCACCGGTGGAGGATCATGGGGAGGAGAAGTGTCCCCGAGATTCGACTCAAAGCGGTCGCTCCCGGTCGGGTTTTATTTCCATTGTTGAAACTTGACGACTTTTTCCGTGCGGCGGCATAGTCGACTGCTGAAGACGTGACTTGGTCGTAATTGGATGGGGATGTCATGAACGCAGAAAAGTCAGTGGGTAGATCGGCAAACGCGGAGGGTCGGAGTGGAGTGGAGGAAGGGATGTACTCAATTGAGGCATTATGGTTATGTTTAGCAGGAGAGGAGGGAGAACAACCGTGTACAATCGCCGAGGTCGGTGAAGGTGGTGGTGAAATCGGCACTGGGGTCGGGAGGAGTGAGGCGGAAGCCTCGGGGATTAACTTGTCTCGTCCTGTGGCGGAGAGATGGCGGTGGAGTTAATAGGCGGTGTGGTGGTGAAACTTGAAATAGGGTGACTCAGCTCAGCAAGGGGCTGAGCAGCTGGGTATTCGCAGGTGGGCGCCATTTCACTATTGGTTCGGACCAGTCGAATCCCGAGCAGCGCGGAATGTCGTCGTGGCCAGGTTCTAAATTCTCAAGGAAATAAATAACGGGGGCTCCCAACGGTGTCGTCATCGGCGGACCAGTCTGCGTCCCGATGGTAGCACACGCTGGACCTAATCGAACTGAGGGCAGAATGAAACTTGAGACGGCGGCGACCGGTCGCCCTGCTGCGGGCCTCACTGCCAGTTTAACGGTGGGCCGACAGCACCCGTGGCGGACTCAGGCGTGAAAACCACTGGCTGAGGTGGAGCAGTGGGTGTGGGTAGCCGATTATTCCCATCATGGTGGGAAGAATGACATCCTCTCTGTGCGCACACGTAACAACCCATGGCTGGTGGCGCCTGTGGTGATACAGCATCCTAACGATGAAAATCCGAATGACAACCTGACTGACCACAAACATGACAACCACGGCGACGACAAGGCGGAGTATTGGCAAAACCCGGATGTTGCTGATCTGACGAACTCTGACTTCATCGACGTTGCTGAAGTGACAGCTGACCAGCACGATCACCCGATGTCGATCTCCACCCCGGTTTCCAGTTGCCATTGTTGCCCAGGGCCGGGGGTCGATAACGTGGGCCCCTTGCCCTGGCGACCACTGACTTCCCGACTGTGGCAACGGAAAGCGCGGACCACTCCATTGACCACTCCACGGAGGCGTCCATCCGGATCCCGACGATAGGGGCTGAGGACGAGGAGTCCCCTGTCCAGGCTGACATCGATCACCGAGGACCATTGTTGTTTCCCTGCTGCGGCGACTGGTTGCCCTGCCAACGATTACGACTGGAAGGACCATAGGATTGGCGTGCAGACTGATCATCACCCGGATCCTGGAAACGAACCGTACGACCAGCGGGTGAAGCACGTCTGGAACTTCCCGAAGATGCATCATTGGTTGCCGGTAATCCCTGGCGAGAAGGATTCTTCTTGTTCCGTGAACCCGTGCTGGCAGTGGAAGTAGGGTCCTGGAGTACATGGACCTCCGCCGTGCGACCTTGGTCATGCAACACGAGGGCTTCCATTACCCCATCCACTATTCTCTGATAGTTAACACTAGGAGAAGTGGTTCTAATTGCAAGCTTCTTATGAGCCCTAGACAATTTACTTGCGTCAACAAAATGTCTACCTTTTGACACCGTGGCGGCAAAATCGTCGCTTGCGGCGTGCAAGCGTAAATATTTTCGCAACTCTACGTCTAAAATTCCATCTATGAATTTTCGACGGAGAAGGGAGTCAGCTTCAGGTGAATTAAGGTCTGTTTTCGGCCAGGTCTCCCTGTGTAGAATGAGCAGAATTTGTTCACACACAGCCAGGGTCTCTCCCTCTTGCTGCTTACGTACGTCTAAACGACGCATTGCCTTTTCTGGTTCATCAACAAAGCCAAAGCGGCGAGCCAATGCTTCCCATATTTGATTCAGGTCACTGTTCATTTCAGCTTTGATACCCGGACTGCTTTAGATGCAGCACCGTCCATCGCTACCAGTGGATGGCGGGCACACTCTGTGTCAGAGGTCCATCCATTACATAAACAAATGCGTTCAAATATTCCCTGTAAGCTTTGTACGACGTTGCCCCTTGTAGGGACGTACAGGTTGCGGTTGTTTGACAATTAACGTGGAACAGTTGCACGCAAACTTACACCTAAAGTCTGTCCCAAATTTTCTTTCGCTAGCCCCTGCGAAAAAGAAACATCAACCGCAGAAACAACCCCACTAAAAGGTAAACCCTTAGTGTCTTCACACGGCGGGTCATAAGATAAAGGCGCCCCAATTCCAACAAAACTAGCCTGAGTCTTAGCTCCTGGGTGGGCCGCTTGTGCCAGCAAATCAGCATTGCTGTCGGCACTGACGTCACAGCAGGTGCAGCGGGCAGGCGGCATCACTTGTCGTCGCGAGAAAGGCGGCGCCGGCATCGGCGGAGCCAGGCGCGGCACAGCATAGACCGGATGAGCAGACAAACCTAGCTCAGGTACAAAGTTGCCTATGGGACGGCTACTCACGGTTACTAAGCCTATGTTTTCTTCCTGGATGTGGACCGGAATTTTAGGCTTCGTACGCACTGGACTCAGGCATAGAAGGGCTCGGGATCAAATCGCAGTCGCGACGCGGTCGGGTTACAATCTTAGGCAAACTGTTCACACCCATTGTGCCTCTGTTCACCGAGCAGCAAAATTGGTAGCAGCCCTCTTGAGGGTTGCGGGGGTAACTGCAGGCCTGGCGGAAAGTAATGGCAGCCTACCGTCGGGTTTATGATTCACGACACCTGCAGGCTGACTGCCAAGAACCAGGATCAGCTCCGGAACCCTACGCTCGGTAATCGAGTGTGGGCTACCGTTATCTTTTTTACACACTGTGTACCAAGCTTGACCTGCACCTGGGTAGGCCATGGGTGGTACGGTACCCAGGGATTCTGAGTCACTGCGCACCGCAGCTTGGGCAGGGGCGGCCGACGCGCACAAGACACCAATGGCAGCGGCTACACCAGAGGTCGTAGCCTCACTTACATCAACGTCCTGAGTATTTACTCCAGCAATATTTGACATCACATCAGCAGTCGGTAAGTCCTGTACAGCATATTGAACAACAGTAGCGGGTGTCTTGTGGGCCGGCTTTGGCGTACTCTGGCTGAACGGCGGAGTATCACATTTTTGTCTTTTTAATTTATTTTCAGCAAAAATCTGCTCTCTCTTTTGATTAATTCCAGTCTGAATTCTCTCTCGCTCGACTTTGTTTTTATCAGCCTCAGTTTTCTAACCAAAAGTTTTTCACGGACCAAATTTTCACTTCTTATGCTCTCTTCCCTTTGTTTCAGCGTCTGAATTCCAGCTTGTGCCAAAATTTGATTAATTTGACTGTGATTTTGATCCTGCTGGGTCTGGGCATAGGCCAAAGTTTGGACCTGCATCTGTCCAAACATTGTCATCATGTTTCCGGACATTTCGCGCAAGAATCCAAGGATCTCCGCGGCCACAGAAGAAACTGCAGTCTGACGGGTGCGGCGTCTGGAAGCACGTGACATGCGTGGAACACGCGGAACACGCGGCGCCATCGTTGCAGCTTGAGCTGCAACCGGAAGTGTCGTTTATCCGTTTATCGACCTGGGTAGCCACTGCTGGGGCAGACTCAACTGCAGTGGGCAGCGGAACCATAGGTTCAGAGGTCTGCAGTCACTGCTGGATGCTGGAGTGAAGTGACGACTCCAAAGTAGTTGTGTGTCGGCGAAGAAGTAGCAGCGACTGTGCAGTGAGAGTCTCCGCTGACGTGCAGACCGCGACGTCTGCGCGTACAGCGGTGTAGGCAGGCGCAGATCCATTGGGTACAGCAGCTGGTGAGCGGCAGCAGTGTCAGCGGCAGTGGCGACACCAGGCTGGCGTACAACATCAGTAGGCAGAGGCCTGGCCAAGCCATGTGCAACGTCCACAACAACAACATCAGCGGACTGAAGGCCCGACTGATGTTGCGTAGCGGCAACGGCTGGGTGGGTTGGGCCAGGCTGTGGCAAGACATCAACACCCGTGGGCCTAGACTGTGTTGGCCTGAAATGTCAACAAAAACTGGTTGGGCCGAGGTGGCCAAACGTCCCTCCACACTCGCAGATGACAACGGCCCGAACTGGTGGAAGCCAGTAGCGGATCCACTGTCAACGACAGTAGCAGCGACATGCGGGGGAGGCGTCGGGTCATCTACCCAAAGATACACTAGCCTAGGCCTAAAAGTGACGGGCCTAGCTCCTGATAAATCAATTTCAATGTTCGAGTCTATAGGCAGGCTGGGTGAGCCATAGCTACCGTCAGCTGGTTAGGAGAGAGACTAGGATAACACCTAGCCTGTCCCCTTGTATCTAGAGCAGACTGCGACTGCTCTATTCACATGGCTGGTACAGAAATTGATGGTGACAGCGAGCGCCTACTTGACGATGGCCAAGCCGACGTCGAGCGGCAACGGGCTGTGGGACTCGTGGGTGGTCTACCACGTTGTTGCGACAGTGTAAGGTCTTCAGCCGCAGCCGTCGCGTACGGCGGACGCGCGGGCGGCTGCTGCGTGGTACCTTTGGCCTTTCCGGTGGCGTCTCCAGCTGCAGCCGTAGCTCGCTGAGCGTGCGGGTGCGGCGACTGCAGTGGTTTCGTTCGATCCATAGTTGGCGGGAAACTCATCTGTCCTGTAACCGTGGTTAGATCTGCATGACTGCCGGGGCATCCCAGGAGAATCCCCGCTAGGAGAGGGCCTACAGAGTCTGCTATACCGGGCCCGCCCCCGGAGAATGGTGTTTCTTCTGGAGAAGGGGTGGCGCGGACGGGCACGGGCCCAGTTGGCATCGACTCGGGCCCCCCTCACAGCCTCAACTTGCGACCTTACAATTTCATGTGAGGAAGGTGGGACTGAAACGGGATGAGTAGCAGCACTGGGGGGCGATGTCGTCCGGTTCAACGTCGCCCTCGTCAGAGTCAGACACACTACGCCTACGGGCTTTAGATCGAGTAAAATGTTGATAGGACATGTCACTAAGTCACTCGATAAACCAACAGACACAAGTACCTTGTATGCAAGCTAACTTATTTATTGAACAGCTACGCCAAAGTTAGCGAATGTTTACAAAACGACAGCGAAAGAAAAACGATAGAAATCTATCCCTTCCCTATCGAAATCAACGGCCGAGTAAAGAAAATATTTATCTTAAGAACTGCAATGCACAATCGAAGAGGTGGGGTAAAAGGTATTAAGGAAAAATTGTCACCTTATCCACCCAACGTCCTGGAGACCGCGCTCACGCACAATACCTAAGCGGGTACGGGGGAATGACAGACAACGTTGGGTGTTCGACTTCCAAAGACCGGAAACGAATGTCCGTCTTCGCCAGTAAATGCACGGTGAATAATTGTTTTGTTCTCAGCTAAACGTCTTCTTTCCAAGCAGAAATCCAATGCAAAGTAAGCCCTCAGATAATACTTCCTTCCTCACTGGCGATAGCGACGCTACGAGAAAACAATATGAAAACTTCTATCACACCGAACAGAACTTTGGCTAACCTATTCCAACCGCATCAGCACGCTGTACTGACGAAGCGGCGCCTTATATAGCCTTTCTGACCAAGGGGGGTTGCGGGGGTCTTCGGGACTCGGGTCGCCCAAATGGGCTGAAACGAAAAGTTCCGGTGTCAAAACAGCAATGCAACTTTTGCTGATTTTTACCCACCTTTGGGGGGCAATAGGGGAATTGGACACCTGTTTTTTTGTCAGAAATGCAAGGCTAAGAGTAGATGGTGAATACCAGTTTGAATTCACCTGGCACCATCAGTATATCCAGGAGAGGGCGTCCACCCCCCCAGGGCGCCCCCAGCCATAGTTCTTATAGGTACGCAGCATCAACGGTCATATGTGAATAATTGATTGTGAAAGCAATTTTTAACAAAAAAAATCGAATTTACGTTAAAAAATGTTGGAAAAAATATTTTTGGCTCAGCACTACAGATTCGGAATTGTCCGTTATATATTTTTTTTTTAAAAAATGACAGATAATGCTTCGTAAAGAATATTGGGATTTGAACCCCGACCATCGGTGAGTCAGTCAAGCGATGTAGTCACCGTGCTACAGAGACATTTGGTATTTAAAGTTTGTTGAGGCTAGTAGTTTGATTGTCAAAGCAATGAGCGATGAGATTAAGAAGAAATGTTGGTCTTGATAAATCAGGAAAATGGTAAACTTTAAATAATTAATTTTTGGTTTTGAAAAGTTTATTGGAAATGAAAATTTGTACACTTATCGTCAACAGCGCTCGCTGCATTCATATTCACCAGGCATGGTCGACTGTTATGTGGCGTAATTAATTCGTAGCTTTGTTTGACTATTACAC
>Ga0126325_10000320_pt1 | contig 12954 bp, 5 predicted proteins | sample InaspJWI14metaG_FD_94487 | JGI IMG/M metagenome (GOLD analysis project Ga0126325, IMG submission 94487) | Marine gutless worms symbiont microbial communities from Oahu, Hawaii - Inanidrilus sp. 1 OAHU.JWI-14 metaG | ecosystem: Host-associated > Annelida > Digestive system > Unclassified | place...
ATAAAGGAAGCACGATGATCCGGATGGGTGTGAGTGGGTGAATGTTTCTTCTGGTACCGGCCTACCCGGGTTGTCCCGGATCAAAGGCCGTTAAACGGTCGTTGTTGTTGTTGTTGTTCTGGAAAGGACCTGGAGAGAGATCATGGAAAAGGACTGTCAAGCATGTAAACTGAACAAAGAGAATGCTATGGATCGTAGTAGATGGAGGAAGTTGATAAAGGATGTCTGATGATCAGGATGGGTGTGAGTGGGAGAATGTTTCTTCTGGTATCGGCCTACCTGGGTTGTCCCGGACAAAAAGCTGTTAAACAGCTGTGTGTGTGTGTGTTGTTCTGGAAAGGAGTCTTTGATACAGATTAGCTGTATGCAGCAGACAAACAGTGTCAAGTACTGATGGAAACTCAAAGCAGCGATAATAATATGTGTCCAGACACAGACCGTTATTCTGCCTAGATACAATAAAATAAAAAATAAATTAATGCAAATTTCACCTATGAAGTCACAGCAATAAACAACAACAGGTTCTTCTGAGCTAATCGGTTTTTCTTTTTAGCTTCTTTTTGCATCATTTTTTCTGTTTCTGATTCAGTGTGGAAAATAAAAGTGGACTATTCCGTCCGTCACTGACTGCACTTTAAAATATTTTGTATCATATGATACTGCATCATAAGATAAACACATGAAACTGGAATACATACCGTGGAGCCGTTACGCAGTTTGGCACACACAGACTTCATCGCAGTGCCACATGCTGCATTAGTTGTCACCAAGTCATGTTTTAGACGTTGGTGTTGATGTAAGACTGCAGCCTGCTGCGAGAGTGGCGGATCGTGCAGAGCGGTCAACAGAAGACGGTCAAGATACTCCGATGCCACGCAGCTCTGTCGGCAACAAGACACAAGTCACTTTATGCACGTGCTGGGAAAAAATTCCACAAAACTAACTAACCGTAATGGGAATGGCATTCATTTCTGTCCCATTTCATCCCATAATTGATTGAATAATTGCCTTCAGTGCTTTGAGGCTGTTGGTTGGGTGGCAGGAAGGGCATCCGGCCTGTAAAAAACTAAGCGGTGGGGTGCTGGCATGGTTATCTGTCTGGAGCAAGATGCAGACTTGCATACGGCCCAGCTGATGTCACTGCCACTCACTGTCTCTTGCTTCAGTAAAATCCACATTGGTTTTATCTTTCTGGTACCGGCTCACCCGGGTAGTCCCGGATAAAGGGCCGTTAAACGGGTGTGTGTGCTCATCCCATAATTCACACGAAATAAACGAACCCTTACATTTAATCACAACATTCTTTAATTTATTCACTTTAAAATTAATTTATATATTAACATACATATTAACATAATACATTTAACCTATCTTACGTGCGCAACAGAAAACACACAAAAATGACTGTCCGCTGAAATAACTTGTACAATCTATAGTACAGTTACTGAGTATTACTGATTTACAGCCAGTCATTAAGAGAAGTATAATAACAAAAAAACACCTGATAGAGAGCTAGGTACTGGCTGCTGAGGCCGGGATCAAACTGTCCAATGCACTCCACCAGTTCCAGAGCACAGTCAGCAATCACGTCCTGGAGATATATCAGCCAGACTCAACGGTATGATAATGCACAAACTATCTACCTACTGAACTCTCTTTCGATCAACATTTTCTTGGTTAGTTGGTTCTCCATTGGCTTTCTTCATCCACTGGCTCTAGAAGAGAAAATTTTGAGACAAGTGCCACAAGTTTTTTTGTGGACTGGCTATCCTTCCGGTCATTCAACTAACTGTATCAGATCACTGAAAACTGTAAATTGCTGTTACAAAAATTAATTACGATTAATCAAAATCCAGTGAGTTCTTTAACGAAAACCACGATTACTTTCCTACACGCACAGTCAAATTGTTTAACCGTTGAATAGAAAAAAGTCATTACTGCACTAAAGGCAAAACAGCTGAACCTTCAGTTGCTTGTCGAGTGCAATGCTGACTGCCTGTGAGAGACATTCCGACGCCTGCATCAAATACTGATGTGAACACTCCAAGCCAACCTAGCAGAATGCCAGCGTCAATATATGAAGAAATGACTGATTCTTTAATCAAATCTCTATTTCCTCCACTGTCGAAACAGCAACACACACACAACCATTTAACAGTCCTTGTCCAGGACTGGGTGGCTCGGTCACCGAGTGGTTAGTGTGCTGGATTCAGGTGCAGAAGGGCCCGAGGGCCTGGGTTCAAATCGCAGACGCTGTCGGGTAACAGTCTTAGGCAAACTGTTCACACCCATTGTGCCTCTCTATTCACCAAGCAGTAATACTGGTAGCAGCCCTCTTAAGGGTTGCGGGGGTAACTGCAGGCCTGGCGGAAAGTAATTGCAGCCTACCACTGGGTTTATGACTCACATCACCTGCATGCTGGTCACAGTACCCACTGTTATGCAGAACTCGCTGCATCCTTTATCAACTTCCTCCATTATTGCTCGCCATCTTCTGGATTTTATGGTGCAGGGAAAGATAACAGAGGCAGATGCACCGACAGTCCGTCTGGACGCCACCCCGTGCAGACTATCGGTGCCCCCACCTCCATCATCCCCCCATTTGTACGCCGGATGCCCTTTCTACCGCAACCTTCCCAATTTATCCTTGCTTGGGACAGGCACTGAATAATGCTGGCTTGCATATCCAGTGGCTTGCCGAAACAACAACTATGAGTATAAACTTTTTATCTTCTACACTGTTATTGGTCAGTCATTAGTTTCACTCCCAAGACGTTTCAAAAAAGGAGACGTCATGAAGACGAATGTCCAAATTATCAGGTAAAAGAAACCTGAAAACTTTAATGTCCAGAGGCAAAATGACCACAAGTCTTGTCCTTGACCTTCCTATACGTTTAACTCAAAAGTTAAAGACTCTGAGATAGTGTGAGATAGAAATAAAGATTATGTTGTTTGTAATACTATTAATATCAACAATATTAACACTGCTGCGGCACGAGCGCATCAGAGCTGTGGTGAATTAAGCACACCTTGAACTGCGTGATGATTGGTGCATATTTCTCAAACGCCTTGCTGTCAACGTCAGTCACAGACGTGACATCATCATCAGCATCAACTGTAGCATCGACACTCGCTCCACTGACGCTCGCCTCGCTTGCACTGTGTAGCTCCTTCAGTCAAGACACACGCACCATTCAGCACATGGCATCATTATCATCACCATCATCACACACACACGCACACCCATTTAACGGCCCTTTGTCCAGGACTATCCGGGTGAGCCGGTACCAGAAAGGCAAAACCAATCTGGATTTTACTGAAGCAAGAGATAGCGAGTGGCAGTGACATCAGCTGGGCCATATGCAAGTCTGCACCTTGCTCCAGACAGATAACCATGCCAACACCTCATCACTCAGTTTTTACAGGCCAGATGCCCTTCCTGCCGCCCAACCAACAGCGTCAAAGCACTGAAGGCACCATCGTCACCATCATCACTACATGGATATTTTAGTGTCACCACTGCAAAATAGAAAAAGTCAATTACATAGTATTTATTTCGTGAGTGCTGCAGTCGCTATAGATTCCAGCCATGTGAGTGTGCCATCATCCGCTTCGTGGAGTAGTTTCAGCCCACCTTCAAATTTTGTTAATGGGCATGCGTCGACAATGTGGTTCACAGTCTGTCGCTGGCCACAATCACAAGAAGGTGATTGGGTGAGACCCCATTTGCGTAAGTTACACGGTTAATCCAGCCAACAGAACAGAATGTAGTAAACGTCGAAACACAACTATGACTAGCAGCATTTTGCACTCAAAAGTTTGGTAAAAGTTAATCATCACACACAACAAAATGCAATACCACTAATCCACTAAAATACTGTTAATGTTAATTAGCCATGAAGCACAGGCAAGGAGGGCATATATTTTGCTCGTGTTTTAAAAATATTTTCAGTGATTTCTGTCAGACCAATTTTCGCAACACCTACTGGATCGATCTTCACAAAATTTGCAGGAGTTGTAGAAATTTAGCTGGAGATGAACGCTCAAGGGAAGTTGCCGTGCCAACCAGTTTTGCGGGAAAAATCGACCTTCTTCCCTCACCTTGTAGTTCGCATGACATTCGTTAGGGCGGTGCTGCTGCCATACAACAAGGGCAACTGCAATGTAGGCTACACAGGTGAACCGATTAACAATAATTAACAGGGGACGAGGGGGATAAGCAGTGGGCTAACGACAGGCTTTGTCATGCATCTAGTTTTATTTCAAAAAATTCTGTTAGTGCATTCTTTACAAAAATATTGCCAGCAGCTAAGCTACATCAGAGCAGAAGTAAACAGAAATACAATCGTTTAAAAGTGAATGTTGTAGCTGAATGGCCCAATCACCATATCCACTATTGATGAAGAATTCTGAAGATGTATGGATTATGGAACACATATGCACCCTAACTTCGCTAATGAATAACAATGCTAATCTGTACTGCAGCTTCACGTAAATATTCAACAAATGTGCAAATAAGTCAACACTCTGCACCATTTGTGTGAGAAGCCACTGCAGTGGTTGGTCAGGGTTGGACTGCAGAGCTAACTGATGCAGACACATGCCCATCACACACAGCGACTGCAAAGCACAACAACAACATTCATTTAATTGGCAAAACAAAACAGGCCATTTTCAACAAAAATGAGCAAATGCAAGACAATTAACGTAAAGCTCTGGCCACTGCAATGATGTCAGCATACAACTGAATACAGGATCACGACTGAATAATGAAAAATTTGGTGAAAAAGGCAATCAGTAAAAGATAAATCTAAAACAACCGTGACCACCACCACCGCCATTTTACCCATTATACGGATCAACCTGTATTAGCCAGCACCTGCAGCTAAGAACTGCAGGATTGTGTTGGTGCAAAGTTTTACTGCCTGCATGCCCTTGCTGATGGCAACCAGCGCATTCAGATTAGACAGAAGACGCTGGAGTTTTCCTCAACAATGTTATCTACACTGTCTCCATAAAAACCACTGTCACCACTGTCCAGTTCTCCTCAACAATGTTATCTACACTGTCTCCATAAAAACCACTGTCACCACTGTCCAGTTCTCCTCAACGATGTTATCTACACTGTCTCCATAAAAACCACTGTCACCACTGTCCAGTTGTTTATTTGCTTGACACCATGGATTGTACAATGAATCGGAGGTGCTAAGGTGCAAGTGTCACCTGAGAGACTGTGCAGGCTGCATTAAGCAGTTCAGTTTTAGGAACAGTCTCTAATGAATTGAAGTTGGTAGTGGTTCACACTATAAAAAGTTTGCCAAATGACTGCAGACGACTGACACCAAAACAGCAAGTGAGTCTTTCGTGAAGTGTAAGGCCGGTGCAACAGCATGGAAGCTGCTACAGACGCTTCAGACAAACTCGTTCAAGAGCCACGTAAAACTTTCTTGGGACTTAGAATGCTGTCAATCTAGTTGAGATATACCATAATAGCAGCAGCATCGGCAAATATCACAAGTAAAATTTTTTTAAATGTCTGCAGAATAAAAAAATTTCTCTACTACAACACTGTTACTAAGCATCAGGACAGCATACACTGCACGCTACTGGCCTACTGCTGATGAGTGCTGGACAAGTATGACACAAACCTTGGCAGTAAGTTCAGGAAGACCTTGGCTCAGACCATGACAGTCAACAGCCTGCGCCATTATAACACTGCCCAGTTGCCTGCCAAACACCACATTATTGCTTCACTTTTTGCAACATTAATTCCAAAAATGTACCGGCTAATATATGACAGGTTTTGTTCTTTTGTCGAAATATAAACGTCTTCAGTGGTTTGTCATACTTAGCTGCACAACAGAAAAGATATCCTCTACAGAATGGAAAGAGAGGAGCTCATGCAATCTACGGGACAAATATGCAAACGGTCACAATTAACTGTGATAAATTAATTCCATCGACATAAATGTTTTAACTAGCTGTTTAAATTGGTCACTGCTATATTGCCTTATCACAACTATGGAAAGAAAACATTCTGAAGCATTCACTTAAACCTGGAGAAATTACAGAACAGTATGCAACTTCAGTGCCTTCAGTGCTTTGATGCTGTTGGTTGGGTGGCAGGAAGGGCATCCGGCCTGTAAAAAACTGAGTGGTGAGGTGCTGGCGTGGTTATCTGTCTGGAGCAAGGTGCAGATTTGCATATAGCCCAGTTGATGCCACTGCCACTCACTGTCTCTTTCTTCAGTAAAATCCAGATTGGTTTTACCTTTCTGGTACCGGCCCACCTGGGTAGTCCCGGTAAAAGGGCCATTAAATATGTGTGTGTGTGTGTGTGTGTGTACGCAACTTCTAAAAAACTAAATTTACAGTAGTATTCAACTCTGAACGCATTTAAAAATAATGATATCACTATTTTATTCCAATTCACGAGGCTGGAAAAGAATGCCACCAGAAATTAATGTAATTTCGAATCACAGATTTTAATCAGCCTCATCAGTAGACAAACTAAAATGCCAACTATTATGATATAATGAAACACAACGTACCCAATAATATCATGCCACTCTTTCTCTGAGCCCTCATACTCTGGTGTCTCATATGTAATATCATCCAATGTCTAACACACATAAAATATAAACATATTTTCACATTTCTACAGAACGTTTGTAACTTCACAGTAGCACTGCACATAACAAAAACAGCAGTAACGCACTGAAATGCCACGCACGCACGCACGCACGCACATTTAACGGCCTTTTCCATGACTACCCAGGTGAGCTGGTACCAGAAAGGTAAAACCAATCTGGATTTTACTGAAGCAAGAGACAGTGAGTGGCAGTGGCATCAGCTGGGCCATTGCAAGTCTGCACCTTGCTCCAGACAGACAACCACACCAGCACTCTACCACTCTGTTTTTTACAGGCTGGATGCACTTCCTGCCGCCCAACCAACAGCGTCAAAGCACTGAAGGCACAGCACTGAAGGCATATTCACAGTAGAACTGCACATAACAGAAACAGCAGTAACGCACTGAAATGCTGGTCTGCACATATTACAGCAACTGCACTTCATTCACAACACTGTGTTCAACTAGCCAACAATAGTAATTCTTCTCACTATTATACCGAAACACCCGTTTAACAGCCTCTTCCAGGACAACCTGCGTAAGCCAGTACCGAAAGTTGAAACTATTATGGATTTTAATAAGGCAAGAAATGATGGGGTTTTGGGATGGCAGTGGCATCTGACTGACGATTTGCAAACAACCTGCATCTCGGTCCAGACAGACAACCATGCCAATACCATAATTTTCACTCAGGCGGGATGCTCTTTTGATGCCCAACTAGCAATGTCAAGGCACTAAAGAAAATGCAGTTACTATTACATCGGAACAAACAACGTGAAAAAATCGATATGATACTAAACGAAATTAAGCAAGTAACCTGTAAGATTGCCGGCTTCTGAAGCTTGAGTACCAACTTCTGACGTTCATCACTGATGTGAAGACTTAGCATTGACAGCAGCAGGCGGGCATATGAGAGCTTTGCAGCAACACATTCCCGAAGCACTGGAAGACTCAGGCCCTTTGTCTGCAAGTTCAGACACAACTGCTGCCAAACATCTTTCAAAATTAGCAACATACATACATACATACATCCATTTAATGGCCCTTTTTCCGGTACTACCCAGGTAAGCCGGTACCAGAAAGGTAAAACCAATCTGGATTTTACTGAAGCAAGAGACAGTGAGTGGCGGTGGCATCAGCTGGGACATATGCAAGTCTGCAACTCGCTCCAGACAGATAACCATGCCAGCACCCCACCACTCAGTTTTCTACAGGTCGGATGCCCTTCCTGCCACCCAACCAACAGCGTCAAAGCATTGAAGGCATTAGCAACTGAATCACAAACTGCTACGCACGGAACAAAGACACGTTTTGGCTGCCATTAGTTTGTGGCATTTTCAGGCATAAACTACTACTACCCCCGTTTAACGGCCTCTTTTCCAGGACAACCTGGGAAAGCCGGTACCAGATAGGTAAAACCAGTCTGGATTTAAACTTGACGCAAGAGATGACAGGGTTTTGGGATGCAGTGGCATCAGATGGACCATATGTAAACAATCTGCACCTCACTCCAAACAGACAACCACACAAACACCTCATCACTCAATTTTTACAGGCTGGATGCTCTTCCTGGCGCCAAACCAGCAGTTTCACAGCACTGAAGGCATTTTCAGGGATAACAACTAGCTAGTCTGAGAATGCGTCCACTCAGATGCATGTATATATGCATGCATGCACTGATGGACGAATAACTCGAAAGTAAAATGCCTCCGATGGCCTATAAAATGGGCAGTGGTGGCATACAAACAAAAATCAAAAAGGCCATGAGGCAAATTCGTTATCAGCACCCTAAAATTGTCTCAGAACAGTTTCCTCACAAATTCCATTCCACATAGCCATCACAAATTTTATTTATTCTCAAACGGCTCTGGTCAACTGGACAATACATGTTACTCACAGAAGCAGAAGATGTCAGCTTCTGAGCTTCGGTGTACAAAGTTTCGGATAATTTGACAGCAAGACTCAAAACTTTCATTGCCTGTACAGCAACAATAAGTCATAAAAATTTAATATCCCTTTCAACATAAAACAGGTCATGCAATCAGACAATAAAACGGCTGCAAAGCAAAATGCCTGTCACATATGCACCAAATACGAAATAAACTGTTCTCTACGTACTGTAATTTCATCTGTCAGTTATGTTTGATATCACACACACACACCTTTAACGGCCCTTTTTCTGGGACTACCCGGGTGATCCGGTACCAGAAAGGTAAAACCAATCTGGATTTTACTGAAGCAAGAGACAGTGAGTGGAAGTGGCATCACCTGGGACATATGCAAGTCTGCACCTCGCTCCAGACAGATAACCACGCCAGCACACCACCACTCAGTTTTTTACAGGCTGGATGCCCTTCCTGCCACACGACCAACAGCGTCATAGCACTGAAGGGATATCACAGCAGACCACAAATGTTAAAAAATGCTACACTTGTACTTCCGAAATAAAAAAACAGTGAATAATAGTGTTAACGAGGCAGTAAAAACTCAATCACTGGCTTAAAAGTGGCCTGGACTCAACTTTTGTCATCTGCTTCAGACTCTTGATGCACAGGAGAGATAAACACCCTCACTGCGCTGTCTATACATCAACTCAGCCTTCCACCCTCTGCAGAAATCTAAAATAAATATAAGATTTCAGGATGAGTGCAGTCTAATCATAATAGACAGCAATGGTGGGTGTGGATTCTATCAGCGTACAGGAGGACTCACAATCCAAGAACAGTTAACAGTCGCTGATTGACGCCACTGATGACATGTGCGGGTGATAGCATGTCCAAAGTCCAAACCTCATAGTCAAACCGTGCAACATCTAATCAAAGTTCTCCACGAAGCACGTACAGCAAGATAGTGTGCATGCTTGGACTGTGTGTCGGCAGCAGCGTCGGCCAGAGATGTGAGATAGCGGGAGTGTTGAATCATGACCGCGACCGCATCTCGTCGACGGCCAGCCTGCTGCAGACGCCGGACACTCAGCTCGAACGTCTGTCACCACAGACGACATACATACATACATACATATTCGTTTAATGAAAAGATGACATGACGCATCTTAAACAATGAGATAAGAAAGAAAGTATTGTCACAAATCAATAACTGTCACAATGAAGGAGCCTATATATAAAGTTTCTATATATAAAGACACACAACTCGCTCTCTCAGACGTCGCTCGTGACCACTACTACTACTCACAAGTATGGGCGACAGCAGGTTAAAATTCCAAATCAAACTTTGCAATATCCGCTCACTTGAAACTTCATTTAAAAAATAAAGGTATACGCATACTCATACTCGATTACCAAGCAGGTGATGTGAGTCATAAACCCGGCGGTAGGCTGCCATTACTTTCTGCCAGGCCCGCAGTTACCCCCGCAACCCTTAAGAGGGCTGCTACCAACTTTGCTGCTTGGTGAACAGAGGCACAATGGGTGTGAGCAGTTTGCCTAAGACTGTTACGAAACAGTGTAGCGACTGCGATTTGAATCCCAGCCTTCTGTGCCTCAGTCCAGCATGCTAACCACTCGGCTACCGAGCCACCCAAAATTTCTTACTCAAAACTTACAGAACTGTAATACATCACACTCCACTACTACTTGCAGTATTTCACATGGGACACAATATGATGAGAGAATCTTTAAGGTGCAGTGAGAAGCAAAAGGGCATCATACTGTTGTTCTTTTCACTATGGAAAGACAGCAGATATTTTTACCATCTTGCTCGTGCATTAGTAAACTGTACATTTTCATTCCAACCAAATCAAGGTAGATAAAATTAGACAAAATTGATGAAATCATTGTGATTTATCTACCCGGTACCTTTGGTCAGCAAAAAATATCAATGTTAAATAATATAATAATAATAAATGACTCCTTTCAATTTAGTTGTCCACTAAGCAGGAACAGAGAAGGTCAACTGTACATTTTTCTTTATAACAGACTGCTGTGATATTTTCATATCAGTGAGAACTGACGTGTTTACTGTTTACAGTTACCAAGATGTAACTACATGAATGAAGTTTCACGATAACCAACAGACTCTGCGGCCACATCTAGCGAGGTGAAATAAAGATTTTTATAGGATGAAATCACACACAAAGATTACAGACCTGACAGGCTGCGAGGAGTTTATCATCACAGTCTTGTGCTGTCAATGCCAGTTCAGCCTTGATGCAGGCGCTCTTGGTCATCAGCTGTCCCACAATGAAGCCAAAGACGCTCGACTTTGTCGGACGAGCTTGTTCCAGCTTCTCAAACACGTTCAGCGCATTCTCCACGATCCTCTGTGCCTGCGCACAAGCACAAGTTATACAATATGATAATGTCACAGAAGAATACAAAAACAAACGTCACTGGCACATTTAGGGGAAGACATGATCAAAGCCCACGTGCCATGCATATGTACTACAATGCAATAACAAAAATTTCTTAGGCAGCAGGCCAATGCAAGAAATACCTGGAACTAAACGACAAACACGAAAAGTAATGGTAACTATTTTATTTCACGCAAGTATCTCGGACAAGAATGAAATACAGCTAAGACCTCGGTGTATCGGTCACGGCGTTTCTTTGACTCGGTGCTGAGTGTTGAGTCAATGATGACCATTGTCGACTCAAACCAGAAATGCTCATCTCCTTCAAATGCTGCCTAACAGAACATCACATGGCATCATGTAGATAAGAGTCACCCTATGGAGACTCATAAACCAAAACTAAGGGTTTGCGGCCACTTGGCAACGAGTTGAAATTCATCAAATGATCAGAAGAAACTTTTGCAAAAATTTGACTACTCCACGATGACATCATTATAAACACTGGCACATCCGTCAATACTATTTTTACTATTACCCAAATGCTTCAATTAGGCCAAAACAATTAGTCAACGCTGCAAATGGCTTTTATTATCAAGTAGTTCTCCACAAAGAGCTCAGATATAATGTAGAACTCGGGTGCAATTCAGCAGGATAATGTCACTTACAAAAACTGATAACTCATACGAGTCTCACAGTGGCATGGTGTAAAAAGACATCACCTTATCTGACGTTACAAAATTAACTGACTGGATTGATAGCAGAGACACTCTCTGTTTAAGGGATTGGAAGACGGCAGCCAAAACATAACCAATTAAGTTTTGTCTTTAATGATTTTGCATTCATCATCCGATTCAAACAAAAACAGAATAGCATTCTTGGCTCTGCTTTCTCTACTTTATATTGTTGGCCTTTTCAACTGGCCTTATTTGCAATACTGCAAGGAAATTTCTTGTTTTCAAATGTTAATTCTTGGTTCAGTTTTCAATGACCTGATGACCAACGTACATCATTTTCTACCAGGATATAATAACAAAAAACCTACCTGAGGACCACAATATATATGCAGCTATGATAACTGTCAGACCTGTGCAGCATGGCAGAGGTTGATGGCCTCGTCATACTGTGCTTCACCCTGTGATAGCTTCGCCAACAGCAGCAGTGACCGACCAAGTAATGGCTTGTTATCAAATGCCTTTGAACATGAACAAAATATTGTCATCTTTCATTATTTACACTAAGAGATGGTAATGACTCACTGAAACACCATAATTTAATGCCGCTGTCAACTAAGCGACACAAAAGACAATACAAGCTATAACTGTGGAGATGCATGACGTAACAATACTGCCACCATAAAGGAAATACTACTACTATTATACCCATTTAATGGCCTCTGTTACTGGCGCCCAACCAACAGTGTCAAAGCACATAGAAAATATAGCAAAAAAAACAAAACAAATAAGAATGTTTGCACTGGAGGCAACGTATAACTGTTTGAAAATATAAAAAGAAATGACATGTCACTTACTAATGCTACATGACGTATTTCGTTGAGTATTTCAAGTGCAGGACCATAAAACGTCTGTATACAGTTAAATATAACACAAAGACATTGAACAAATGAAATAAAGACATAGGAAGACACTATCATTTACAGCAAAAAGACTGAAAACGAGATTTCTGCTCTAAAATGAATTCACTTTAATGACAAAATCTGTATAGTATAAGCTGTAAATAAAATGCACAAATATAATACAATATAAATCAAAATACAATTGACAAAAATTTACACAGTATTAACTGAACCAGTTATGGCGTTTCTTTGTCTCGGTGTTGAGTGCTGAATCAGTGATAATCAGTGCAGTCTCAATAAATACATACATACATACATACACACGTTTAACGGCCCTTTTTCCGGGACTACCCGGGTGAGCTGGTACCAGAAAGGTAAAACCAATCTGGATTTTACTGAAGCAAGAGACAGTGAGTGGCAGTGGCATCAGCTGGGCCATAT
>Ga0126325_10000321_pt1 | contig 12926 bp, 10 predicted proteins | sample InaspJWI14metaG_FD_94487 | JGI IMG/M metagenome (GOLD analysis project Ga0126325, IMG submission 94487) | Marine gutless worms symbiont microbial communities from Oahu, Hawaii - Inanidrilus sp. 1 OAHU.JWI-14 metaG | ecosystem: Host-associated > Annelida > Digestive system > Unclassified...
CGCGTCCACATGAGACGCAAGTCGTCACGGCCACCAAACCTGCTGTCCCTCTACCGCTTGTCACGGGACTGCGACCACGACGTTGTCAGCCTGCTCAGTGCCATTTTTGTATTCAACCCGGTCTGTTTAATATCTATATCTGTCTATCTCTATGTATAATTTGGTACTTCTATGCTGTAGACTCGACAACTGCTTATCTGCTGGCAGTGAGACTTGGCTTGTATATAGCATTATCCCAACAGACAAGAATAGGCTTTGTTTGGTGTTGATCCATGTTTTTAGCAAATAGGTACACACACACACACACACACCTCTTTAATGGCCCTTTGTCCGGGACTACCCAGGTGAGCTAGTACTAGAAAGGTAAAACCAATCTGGATTTTACTGAAACAAGAGACAGTGAGTGGCAGTGGCATCAGCTGGACCATGTGCAAGTCTGCACCTCACTTCAGACAGATAACCATGCCAGCACCCCACCACTTGGTTTTTTACAGACCGGATGCCCTTCATGGTGCCCAAGAAACGTCAAAGTACTGAAGGCAGTAGATACATAAGGAAAAATTATACAGTTGAAGTTTACATTAAAAACAGCTTAAAACCTTGCAGTGCACAATGCAATGATATCGTAGTAGTGGCACGTGGAGCAAGACTGCATGAAAGGACCACACTAGTGGCAAAGCTGCTAGTTAATCTGTATAATTAAGTGCATAGGGGAAGCATGGAATGTGCCGGAGACTTGTGCCACACATGCCAAGAGTGGCGATACTCTGGGTAGTCGCAAGCAATTTGTAGGCCTGTGAGGTTAACATGCAGTCAGCAACAGCTGCTGAACAGTGCGTTTCTAAGACTATGTTTACACTTTAAGTAAGTACGTAAGTGTTTTTCCATGGCGCCACATATCGGAAGTCACAACTGGTTATACAGTGGGTAGTAAAGCGTAAACACCGTTTATGAATCAGACACATTGAATTCATACAACTGATAGTACAGCCGGCATCCACCTATGCATGTGTCGTGTAAACAGAGTTGCAAGCAGTTGTGTAACTGGTTGAATGAAATATGTAAACGAGCACGGCCAAGCTGTGCTTGAGCGGGCCAGCCAGGACGTTTATGATGTCATTGCATCACAGCAAGTTGACTGGACAGTAGACAGTGTCGAATATTCAAAAAACGTTTTGGCCAGTCATTTGCTCCCGGGCATCTGCTCATGGTTGTTTGCTCACACCTGGCATTTGTGGTTATTGCATTTTATTTCTCCATTTCCTATGGCCCGTAGCATCTGCCTTACATTATTGTCAAGCGTGATAATTTTTTTTCTACAAGCTGCCAACTTTTCTTGACCAAGAAGTGAGTGCCTGTTCGGCACATAAACTTTTTTCACTAAACAGCCGTTGTGATCTGGTGATCAAGTGACCGACTGAAATGGCTGTATGGTACAGATTGACCACTTGTCTGGAAATGTTGGGGAATTTGACAGCTGTCAGGGAAAATATCTTGCCTGGGAAAATTTTCCGTTGCTTACTTCAAGTTCAGGTTTACACCAGCGTTCACTTTCATTTGTCTCTGCAGGCCTTGACTCTCCCGTTTTTGTTTAGTCAGTCACTTTGAACATTTTGCAGTGACATTTGTAGTGTTCTGGTACTAACAGAGTTTTAACTGGAGATGCCAGCTAACACAGGTTAACCTGTATAATACAGGGTTCATAGCGTGCTTGAGAAATCCTTGAAAATGTTTGAATTTGGAATAAAAACTTCAAGCCCCTTGAAAGTGCTTGAAAACAGATAAGATGCTTGAAAGTACTTGAAAATCCTTGAATTTAAATCTTGCAAATTTTGAAATTTTGCATTTGTTGACAATTTTGTTGAAAATCTGTCACTTGCTTCTGTCATTACGGTATTGGTGAGTACAGTACAGTACACTTCAGTGTCACATTGCAGTCTAAATTTTGAATGTCCACGTCTAGGATATGGCTTTTTGTCGATAATTTTGGTGCTTGAAAATGCAGTTTGGGTCCTTGAAAGTCCTTGAAAAGTGCTTGAATTTTGTACTTTGAGTTTGCTACGAACCCTGATAATAGCCGTAGAAGATGGTGATGGTGGTATATACAGGACGACCTGCTAACAACTGGAGGATTTTGTCGGCTTTTACTACCTGCTTCTCTTTGTGGATGGCAGCTATAGTGCATTCTGATTAGTTTTCCTCACCAGTGTTACTTGCACTGTCTCTGAACGTTATCGTGAGTTGTTGATTGAGCTGGCGTCACTGATGGTGCAGGAGCGTCGTGTGACGGCGGCCACGGCTCTCTCTCACCCGTACGTCGACGACGGCCGACTGCGCTATCACACTTGCATGTGCCAGTGCTGTCCCAACTCACCGGCCGATGGCGGCGTCCGCTACACGACCAACGTCGAGCCGGTCTGCTCCACACCGTTCCACTACGTCTTCGAGGATGAGCTCAACTCCATCTCGAGGGTCAAAGGTCCGTGCTACTCTCCGTCAGTGACACTTACTGGCTGTTTACCTACACAGCCCATTGCTAGCATACTGTTAGCTGTCACTCGCTGTCTGTCTCTCAGAATCCGGTATTATATTGATTGGCTGGACAAATGTGTGGTCTGGTAGCATAATGGTTAGGGCATTGGACTTGTGATTCCGAAGGTTGCAGGTTCGACTTTCAGCCTTGCACTTTCAGGTAACAACCTTGGGCAAGTTATTCGCACACATGTGCCTCTGTCACCAAGCAGTATATTTTGATACCTGTCAAGTGGCCTATGGCTATGGCCTATGCCCTATGGCTGGGAAGGTAACCATAGGTCTAGCGTCGCACTGGCCATGCATCACAGGCTAAAGTGGTTTATCCACCTGTGGGCTCATGGCCTAAGACACTGAGATGCTTACACTCCTCATAGGATATGACACACTTTACCTTTACCTGGACAAATGAAAGTCCTTCAACTTATCCGATATCCTGTACCTTGTTTTTAGTAAATTTGAGTACTTACAAAATAAAGATATGCAGTATACTGTCACCTTTGATTGACAAAGGTAGATGCTATGTGTAGTATACTGGGCCGACATTGATCCAACTGTCCAACCTAGTATTTGAAACCAAAGTGAATATGAAGCGAATACTCGACATAGCTCTAGTCATAGTAGTAGTGGTGGTCGTAGGAGCTGCAGTAGCAGCATCAGCCGCACTGTGGCATTGTTGCTGATGCTGGTGATGTGCATTGTGTGCAGACAAGCTGAGTCGACTGTGCGTTGATGTCCAGTCTCGGCACTCAGAATCTCTTCAACTTAACGTTAATTCGCCACTCTACAAAAAGTTTGCAAGGTAAGAGTGTGGTGTTTCTGTTTGTGCTTGTTACTTGCTCTGCTCTGTGTGGTGCTAGATTGTCAGATTGATGACTTTTTTGTGTGTTAGATTGATGATATAAAGATTGATGCTGTACATTAGAGTAGGACTTAGTGTGATACTCTGTTCAGACTGTCTCGTCATTTGCCAGTGTTGGTCCCTCGTTGAAATATGTCACATTTAAAGTTGGAACCGACTGAAAACAATTTCTGTGCACTTTTTAACCGAAAAACTGCCTTTGGTGAATAGAATTTTATTAAATGTTGCTAAATGCTGTGTCATTGAGCTACTTAAGTGACCTTAAAATGAGTACCGGATAAAATACTGGACTTACACCTGTCCGGTTATAAGTGAAATGGTCAACCAGACCTTGTACCAAAAAAGGGACTGTCCGGTCAAGCCAGTGTCAGTGTCCAAGACCAAGAATTTCCACTGATGCAGAGAATTCTGTAATAAAGCTAGTCAGAATTCAGTGTGTTATCTTCGGAATGAATGCATTACAGACTCGTTATTAAGTACTTGTTTGGTGATAAGAAAAACTGCTTTGAAGTTTAAGAGAGTTTGTGGAAGCTGTGCATTGATGTTTGGGGTAACCACTTGTCTTGAAACCCGGAAACATCGCGTATTTGACCAAAACTCAGGGAAATGTCAGGGGAAAAGTGTTGTTAGGATAAACTGTCCATTGCCTTCTTTAAGTCTGCAGCTACGTCATTGTTTAATAGACGAGTATGTTTGAAGTGGACAATGCAACATAGGTAGGAGTGCCATAAAGAGTTGGGGAAATCTGGAGAGTGGTCATTCTGTGTGTTGTTGTATGATGGCTAAGCTGGCATGTATTGACTTGTAGTTCACACTGTGCCCAGCAGTCTGAGCGTCCACCATCACCAGACTGGACTTCAGCTGCCGCAGTCAACAAGTGACTGAGCCGATTGATGCTGCTGAAGCCAAAGTGTCTTACTAGTTGACAACAATCCACGTAGACATCTGCCCGCCGCTTGCGACTATCGCTGCTGTTAGCCGTTGTTGTGAGTCAGGGTCGTCGAAAACCAGTTTCAGCAAAAACGTCTACTCTGCAAAACTGAAACTGGTTTCAGATATCTGGTGAAACTGTCATCGATCCTGGTTTCACCAGCAAATTTTTTTGAAAGAGTAATAGTAAAAATAAAGAAATAAAAATCTGCGGGAGAAATTGTTACTGGTGGTGAAGATTATTTTCTCAATGACAGTGGTAATGTTTGTATGAGTTTGGCACGAATGAACTACTTTTTTCATATGCGATCATTGCACGCGCACATAATATTTCAAACAACCGTGTTTGTGCAATGAACCTGATAAATGGATTGAAGTGTTGTGTGTCAGTTGGTGGTGTATTATTTGTTGAGTTGACTTTCGTTGACGTCATCATTAACCCTGCACTGTTGACCACCCGATGCTGACACAGCTCTCATAGCTGTGCTGTGTTTGGTCATATACAGGGTGACCACTTGTCAGGAAAACTTGTCACAGAAATATCAGAGAAAAAATTTTGTCGGGGAAATTCCTGCTTACTTTAAGCTTCGGGCTACGTCACATTTGGGAGGCTGTTGTGGCATGATTTCACTTCTTTTTAAGGGATGTGTAGTACAGGACCACACCTTTGTGTTAACGATGTTTTCCAGTTGAACCTGAGTTTGCCAGTTTCTCTTTCGTCCTCTTCCTCCACTTGACGTGGAACTTACTATTGGGTATCATTGGCAAAGGTTGGCTGGATGCTGTTCCTGCCAGTCAGCCAACAATGAAAGCCTGTGTCTGCCCATGATTTGGAGTAACTGAAAAAGAATTGCCAGTTTAACAAACAGGGAAAATAGTTTAATGTTAGTAAATATTTATTAGTTGTATGACAGTCTTGGTGCAATTTTCTGTTGTGATTTGGACAGTTCACTACCTGTTATGTGATACATTTCTTGATATGATTTGAAAATTGCATCAGTAACGTATTGAGTGGACAGTTTTAAGATTATAAAAACTGACATCTGTAGCTGATTATGATTATCACGTCTGTATTTTCCTCAGGACTAGTCTTCACTGACCGGTACTGACCATTTTATGCTACTCTATTTTTAAATTTTAGTTTTTTTCTTAATTTTTTGTTATGGCTCCATGCATAAGAACAGGCCTGCTATGCATGACCTGTTTATGGTATGTTGCATCTTTTGGTATTGCACAAAGATATTGAAACTATCGGTAGAGTGATTGTAGTCCGCCATAGCGAGGAGATTCGATGGGGGCGACTGAAAATGTAGGATTTAATGCTAAAGTACAACGGAATCTTGGGCTTGATTTTGTAACAAAACAGCACTAGTCATTGAAAAAACTTCAACCAGTTTACAGCTTAGTGTAAATGACATGTTAACTTCCCTACTTTCGCAATGGCGGACCCTCACTTTGGCGGGCTGATATGGGTAGAGTGCAGTAAGATTGTAATTGGCCAGAATCTCCATCCTATTAATGAGACATTTAGCCAGTTAAGGATTGCTGCACAGGCCAAAGAGGTTATTTCTGTATTGATGCTATTGGATTGTAGACACGATGTAATCTTTCCATGTTAAAAGTGCAGTTAAACGCCAGCTAGATGGTGAATACTATCAGTTATTTTAATCATGCTGAGTTATTGGCTGTTGCCGCATGCTCTGAAGACTGTAGTTAAACAAATCCACTTAGATATTTTGTACAGGTTTTTGCTTGCAATTATTGTAGTAAAATATTTCATGTGTGTATATTAGTCATGTTTAGTATTCTAACATGATAACGATTTGCTGACGTCTCGATGCTGCTTATTTTCAGATTCCGTCTGAACATTGTGATGAGATTCAGACAATATTTGTTGGCATTTTGGTGTTTTCTGATGCTTTTTTATTTCAGTGTGACCGTCGAGCAAGTAGTGCATAGTTACGTCGCAGTGTATGGTGTATGAAACAATAATGTGCATGGTGCCTGCGTGTGAGTGTATATTGTACAGGTTGATTGTACGTAGTTTCGAGGTGTTGTTAGCGACTGTAGAGAGTTAGCATTGGTGGATGTCGTCACTGTAGCTAAAATAGATGCACTGTGTGATAGAAGTGGCTACACCCTTTAATATTCAGCTGTATTTATTCTGAGACTAACTTACAGCCACTCACAAAACCAGCAGCAATGTTATCATGAATATGATCTTGATTTGTCAAAAAATTACTAGTTTCTATGCAGCGTTATACATTTTGATAAATATATTAACATCATTCTGGGAAAAGTTAATAGCTTGCATAACTATTATATAAGCAGTTCATTTACATCTTTGGTCTGCGTTTTCAAACTTATAATTATTGTGCAGACACATGAACTACTGTCACTTTCTGAGTTTCATGTTCAGACTTTCAGGACTGCATTAGAATTAATTATACTCATATTTTGGTTTCAGTATATGTGCATAAGATTAAGAAAGTCAGTTTCTGAATCGTTGACATAGGTATAACTAATTAATGCATTGTCTATTCGTCTTGAGTAAACCAGGTAGATAGCCTAAAATTTGTTAATTGCAGCAGTTTGTAATTTCAAGTGAAATGTTGTACGATTAGGTGTCGATGAAATATGAAGATTTTCTGGTTAGATATTTACCACACTTTATGCTTCGTTGAGGTAGTATAGGGCCAGTAAGTAGGTGAGTTAGTTTGGTGTTGAGTGATCTCGTCCGTTGCGAATGTGATAAGCCAGACCACTGCCATGCCACTACTGGCCTGCTGATACAGATCATGTGTTCAGTTGTCAGTGTCGCGTCATTACTCTGTGTGACAGCAGGTTCATTTAATGTCTGTACATTTCGTGTACTGAACAGTATACATCAATTTAGTCATGTCTGTTACATCTCAGGCCAGAGTTCACATTTTCTGGGCAATGCTGTTGCATATTTGATTCTGTGCTGTTACAAATCGGCTGTGTGGCAGTATTGTTGATGAATCTCGAATGTCGATGCTCTGAGTTATTCAGATTTTCAGTCGCAGAGATCCTAATATTAGTAGCTACACTGATAATGCAAGAGACCAATTGACATTGAGATGTTAACGACGGTGATTCAGCCAGTCTGAGCATAATTCATAATTATTGCTACTGTCATTTTCTGCTCAATTTACAAGAACAGACAATCATTTACATGTCTGGTGTCCAAAATGTCCACACTGTTTTGTTAAATTTACCATTTTGGCCTGAAATGGATCGTTTGGCTATGACGATATTGCACCGTATGTTTGAAGTTCCTCAACTCTTTCAGTATGCAACATGTGATGATTGTCTGCAGGATGATATTGTCCAGGCTGTTCTGTGCTGTATTGTTTGTGCAGTTCTGCACCGCGATATCCACACACATTCGCCTTATCACGCAATCCCATAAAGCATTGCTTGCTGGTGGAGTTTCAGTATTTTTGTATTTGTTGTCTTGTTTACAGAATTGTTTTGGTAACTGAATTCATTGCAAAAGATGGTTATTGTAAATAAATACTAGACTCTTGAAGTAATTTTTAAAAATTACACTACACAACGTTACTATCTACTGCAGTCACCAGTGTATACAAACTGCTGTACCGAGACTCCGCCAGCATGTGTTGCATTGAGGGTATGGTGATAAACCAGATGAGCACGCTCTACATGAAGTTAGTTTTGGCTTATGCAATTTTTTGCATGTTTTTCTTAACTAGGGCCAGTTCACTCATGTTAGGGTTAGTTTGTGCTTATTTGTATATTATGTGTATTATTGGTCGTTGTTAGTTTGATTTGTCAGTACCAATGCAGTTTATTGCCTGGAGAGATTCCGATGTGTCTGCAAGATACCTGTTATGTGTCAAGTGGGACTGTAAGCATTATTTGCTCATTCACTGCATGGTGTATGTGCATTCATGAATATTAACGTAATTTTCTTGTCTTTTCGACTTGCAAGTTATTCTGGTTTTCACCATGCAAGACTGTTGTGCATTCACTTTGTGTTATTGAGTCATGATATCTGCTTTGCAACACGCTTCTGTTGTTTTCAGCTATTTCGACAAATGTTTCGGGTTGTCAGTGATGTTTTCATGGACTGTATATTTATTGCATATTGTCGTCAGAGTTTATATGCACTTAGTGAATTGTGTCCCCCATAGGCATAGTTTCCGAGTGGGCTTGTACCCACCCATAAACCCTTGATCATGGACAATATTTTTTCAAAAAACAGAATCAGCATACGACACTTACTTACTATATATTCCGTGATACATAATCATCTCAAAATTTATTACCTTCATTATCCGTCAGATATGCTAGAAGACTGAATCCATTGAAATGTGCCTACTTTGATCATAATTTTACGTCACTATATTGGAACCAGTTGATTGTGCTCTGTACAACAGAGTGCACTGTCCTCTGAAGGTTTAGACATGTCCATCTGCAAAAGGGAGCACTGAGCACGTTAATATTGTGTCCACCTCCCTCAACTCAGAATTGAAGCTGTTCTTAATCTAATACTTCTGTTTTTTTGTAGCAACAACTAACATATGAAGAAATGCAGTTGCAATTTTGTCGCTGGCTTTGTGCTATTTACTAGTGCAATTATGTTTAATTATGAGTATTTATTAAAATGCCACCCGTGAAGTTGGCAGTCTAGTATTTATTCAGCAGAAACATATTTGTATACTTTTTTGTCATGGACAACTGCTGACACGTGTCATGTTGTACGCATGTAATGTATTCGCCTATAGACAGATTTTTGTGACCACAACCCACTTGTAATCCACAGTATGATCTAGTTGCTTGTACTTAAGGCAGCGAAGCTAATTGCGAGTGCCTTGTCGAGTTCACTGTCCAGTATATATTGCAAGTTGTCAGTCAGCATGTCTTTAACTCACCAAGTCTGTTATCTGTCATGTTTTTTATGATAATTCTGTAGCACTGACTTAAGTATGACCGGGAGTGTGTTGTAAAAACATTTTACGATGTTACCGCTGAGTGTTGTCATTTGTGCTCATTTTTCAGACTTCGATGCAGTCGTATGTCATCATGACAGATTTTGATACATACCAAATACCGATCCACTGCCAGTCACACATTTTCATTTGACTAGTTGTTTAGTCATTGTAAGTTATGACATTTCTAATTTATTGTGATACACATTTTAATAACTTTTTGTTAACATGTAACGAAAAAGTGAAGCAATGTTGCTCTATGCTAACGTATGTAGTATCATGCTGATAGCTTAAATGTCACATTATGCAATTTTTATGTAATTACATGAAGTTTTTGTTGGAATGCTGATTATGTTGCCCTCTGCTTGTTGGTGACTATGTGATGCGTCATACTCCTGTATCTTCCATCATTACTTGGGTTAGGGCTGCTAATCGTGCTAGTTTCACCAGGCCTTCCCACAATCACCATTTTATATTGGGGAGGGGGCGTTTTTCCAGACACAGTGTATATATGAAATATTACAAAAATATTTAACTGCTTTTATCTGCAAAGGAGTTGTTTGAATGCACAGAGTAGTTTATTATCAGAGTTTAGCAAACAGAATTTGTTGTAAGTGTACATTTCTATACAAATTTTGATCAGGTTTCAGTCTCACCTTGGAAGGCCTTCTGCACATTATTGGTATTACTGTTAACATACCAAACAGCTGTTCTTCTTCAACATTTAATTATGTTAGAATAGAACTTTACACCATAAATTATTATTATTACTAACTCAAAAGGCATGACAAATTGCTTGAAACCCACTACTGCCATGCATCACAGTCCTAGAACAGTGCAGTGAAAGGTTAGCAGCCCTAAACACTAGCCTACTGAATCATGTAGCCGTATACTAGTGCCTATTGGCACGTCTAATCTAGAATATCATTTTGAGTTTGTCACTGAGCTTTACACCGGTCGCATCGCTCGTCCCGACAGTAGACAAAGCAACATGTCAGGTCACATAATGTCATGGTGTTGGGCCATGGAGTTTGAACATCTTACGTGTCATATCCAATTATTCATTTGTAAAGCAGTGCTGATATATGTAGTTCATCTAGTGAAAATATACAGCATTTGTCCACTGTCTGTCCATATGTTATTTGCTGTTTATAAGCTGTTATGTTGTAATTTCCTGGCTTAGCAGATTAATAACTGTATTTTGTATTATTCCATATCCTTGACACTTGTTTCAGTTAAAATAGGTTTGTTTCAGATTTTTATCCAGCAGTGTTGGGCTACCTGTTAAAATGTTTAGCAGGCCCTGTATTGTAACAAGTTTACTGTGAAATTTGTCAAGTGTAGCTGTGCTATATGTGCTACTTTCAGCAGAAGCTGTGTGTTGGTTATGGATTGTTTTAGACTGTTTATTGCTTTGTGTTTTTATATGCTAGGATTATGTAATGCCAGTACAAAGTGGTTGTAGAATATGTACTGTTGTACTGTACAATTTGTATGTTGTATTCATTGACAACAGTGCTTTTGCTTCAAAGTGTATCACGAAGAAGATTAATGTTGTCTGTACTGATCTAGGTGATTTTTCCATGCTTTATATTTTCTTTTCCAGTTTGTTTGTGTATACCACATTGAGTGCTGCTAGTAGATTGAATTCACTATGTATTATCAGATGTGTAGTGTGCATGTAGCTGTGTAAAATCATGTGTAACAATGCTGTTTCTTTGATTGTATGTACTATCAACATTGGTAAGTTGGTATTGTATTTATAATAAGCTTTCATTTGCAGTTCTGTGTTGTGTTTAATGCAGATTTTCATATCACAAAATTAAACTAACTGCATTACTAGCATTGGTCCATTTTAGTTGACAAGATGCTGAGAACACATCAGTCTCAGTTGACTGCAGTTGCTCCATTCAAGCCTGAGAACATTAGAAACACCCCACCACACCTTAAATATGCAGAATACTACCATGTAATTTGTCGTTAATGGCTAGTTTTGCTGAAATTAATGTATCACAAGGTAGTGTAGCAACATATGCAAGGTGCGGTGGGATTTTTAATATGCATTTAACTGGAAATTTACCAAGGAATCTTCCAGTGAAAAAAATTTTGTAAATCTGTTAAGATTTGTCAGAATTATAGTCATGAGTCTGTGGCCCCGTTTTTTGGCCCACCCTGCATAAATAAACGCCAGATTTGTCAAAAGTTTCTTGTTGTAGTCATTTTTCATTTTTGGAAAAATGATAGAAAAATGACTGACTGACCACCACTCTGTAACAATACAAAATTTTTGTGGCAGGAACTGGACTAAATATAATTCTTGTTGATTCCCCCTTTTTCAGTTTTAAACAAAACTTAACTGCCGCAAACATGTCACTACGTCAGTACAGTTCTTACTACAATTTTACAAATGTCTTTCCATTAGCTAAAAAAATTCTGATATAAGAATGCAAATTCCACAAAAGTTGAGAATTTCAAATTCTGTTAAGTTATACAGTATTAATAGCAGTTGTGGCTATGTTGTTGACAGTAAAAGACAACAGAATAAGCTACAGAGGTCATATGACTTCGTGCACCTGTAACAGAACAATAAGTAAGGTCAGGAATAAACTTGTTTGCCATTTTCATGTAAACAACACTCAGATGTAAAATATCGTAACACTGACGAACATTTTGGAGCAAGTATGCCAGCCTCTGGGCAGAAGCAGTAAGATGTACTCTTCTGCCTCCTGGCAAGTCATATGCCAGATGAGACAGAGATCTGAAACCAATGCTTTACACTTTCTGCTGCGACATGGCCACAGCCAGTGTAACAACGCAATACTAACCTACAGCTACTACTCATATACAACTGATGAGAAATGCCAGAGTTTTACTATACGATAATCTTAAAATGTCAGCGACAACACTGATGCTAACTTGTAACTACATATGACGTGTAATCGGCAACTGTTCAGTGTCCAAGATCCAAGTCAACTGTAACAAGTTCAGCCGGGTTTGTTGAGGACAGTGGTAGTGGAATGAAGTGGCGGGCGGCGGTCTAGTATCTTCCATAGCCTCCACCACCACCACCACGTCCGCCGCCGCCGCCACCACCACCACGTCCACCTCTGCCACCACCGCCACCGCCAAATGAACGACCACGACCTCTTGCCGCTGTTAACAAACAACAACCACTGCTTCAATGATGGTACAGTCTTGTAACACATTTAGGTATTGTTGCCATGCCCGGATTATGGCTTAGGCATAGTAGACAAATGTCTAGGGCCTATGACATTGAAGGAGCCTATAAAAGATGGCTACAAAATATTTTCAACATATGTTAGCCAATCAGTAACTAATATTTTGTCGGACACCGCTGGACAGTCAGTCGAGGTCGCGGGAGGGATGGGCACGTGAAACGGCGGGCAGCGGCCGGGTCTCCGGCGCCGTGGCGCACCTGTCAAAACGCAGGCGTGCATTGCGACGGAGGGACGCCATCGCCGACCGGATGCCAGGTATGGGAGACCACAGGCCCGCCATCGGACGCGGCAGCACGATGGCGGTCGGCACATTTGATGTCTGCTCTAACGCGGCTGTGAACAGTGATCTTTCTGGTTTCCTATACACACTGTAGAGGCAGACTGAAG
>Ga0126325_10000323_pt1 | contig 12834 bp, 10 predicted proteins | sample InaspJWI14metaG_FD_94487 | JGI IMG/M metagenome (GOLD analysis project Ga0126325, IMG submission 94487) | Marine gutless worms symbiont microbial communities from Oahu, Hawaii - Inanidrilus sp. 1 OAHU.JWI-14 metaG | ecosystem: Host-associated > Annelida > Digestive system > Unclassified...
AGCGAACATGTTCGCTCGGTATGACCGGTGACCAGCGTCGGGGACTGGGCAGGATCGCCGCCAGCAGGGCAGCCTGTTCCCGGGTAAGGTATTTGGCAGACCGGCTGAAATAGGTACGGGCGGCCGCCTCCGCTCCCAGGATATTCCGGCCCCAATCCACCGTGTTCATATAGACTTCGAATATCCTTTGTTTACTCCACAAAATTTCAATCAAAACGGTATAGTAGGCTTCCAGTAGCTTGCGGATAATACTCCTACTGGGCAACAGGAAGATGGTCCGGGCGGTTTGCATACTTATGGTGCTGGCGCCCCGGGTCCTGCTGGCTGAAGTCAGGTCCCTGAGGACAATTTTCAACTCGATAAAGTCGAAACCACGATGCTGCAAAAAACGCTGGTCTTCGGATGCAAGGACGGCTTTTTTCAGGTGGCTGGAGATATCGCTCAGGGATACCCAGTGCCAGGCAGGTTTTTGCCAGGGCTCTCCTTTGTATACCTGGACCACCCGGTCGTAAGTCGTGCTTAACGTAAAAGGTGGATTTACAAATCGCAAGGTTAATACCTGGAAGATGCTAAAAAGGATGACCGCGGCGGCCGCCAGAGACAACATGGAAAGCATGCGTCTCAGCTTGCTCTGTTTCTTTTTTTTCGCGGCACGTGAGAGGCCTCATCAAGAAAATTTACTTCCGGGTATTGCTTTCAAGGCAACTGTTCTTACTTTGACCAGCGCTATTGGGATACACCCAAACAAAATTATTTTCAAAAGATTCCTAAAATTACTTGGAGTGGCAATGAAAACGGATAGAGATTTTCGATCCTTTGGAACCTTTTTTTAATCAGCACCGGCACGTTTATGCTGGGCGTGGGCGTCAAGGCCATCGCTGTGCCGCATGGTTTCATTACGGGCGGCATATCCGGTCTGGGGCTGTTGATCTACTATTTCACGGACACCCTTACTCCGGGAACCTGGTATTTATTGGTCAACATTCCGGTTTTCGTCCTCGGCGGTTTGTTCGTGAGCCGACGGTTCTTTTTTTACAGTCTGTACGGGGCGTTGGCGCTTACCGCAACGATTGACCTGATATCTTTTGAGATACCGGTTAAGGACCCGGTTCTGGCGGCCCTGGCCGGTGGTGTGTTGATCGGGGCCGGCGCCGGCATCGTACTCCGGTCCCTCGGGTCAAATGGGGGAACGGATATTATCGGGGTAATCCTGAACCAGAGATTCAATATTCCCATTGGGCGTTTCTTTTTTGCCTTTAACCTGATTCTGTTCAGCTTGGGTTTCGGCCTGCGTGATCTCGACCCGATGCTTTATTCCGTGGCCATGAGCTTTCTGACCGCCCAGGTGATGGATTACTGTCTCAGTATTTTCAACCAGCGTAAAATGGTCCTTGTAGTTTCGGAAAATACCGATGCCATCGCGCCGATGGTTATGGAGAAATTAAAAAGAGGCGCCACCTTTCTGGATGGCCAGGGGGCTTATTCCGGCCGTTCCCGCAAGATTCTCATGACCGTTGTGCATAACCTGCAGCTAAAGCGCATGGAGGAAATTGTTTTCGGCATCGATCCGAATGCATTTATGATCACGGAAAATACGTTTAATGTGTTGGGCAAGGGGTTCTCCCAAAGGAAGGTGTACTGATGCAACCCTCTTGAATGTATAGGAAACCCCCATCGGTTTCAGGGTCGAAATCAGCTCCCTTTACACTCGAGAGGACTGGTTTTTTCGATAATGACTTTGATGCCGATCCCCATTTAGAATTCAACCATCCCGAGGTATCCGGATTAACTGGGTTGCAACCAGGGAAATAAGACTCATAACCGCCCCGGCAATAAACACGATCCGGTAGTCGATCATCCATACAAGGCCGCCGAGAGCCGGCAGAAACACTGCCGCAATATGGTTGATGGTGAAGCTGACGGCCATGCTCGGGGCAATATCCCTTGGGTCTCCAATCTTCTGAAAATAGGTGCGGATGGCGATGGCGAAATTGAAAAAAATGTGATCGAGGATATAGAGTATGGCTCCCACTAATTTTGAATCCGTGATTGCGTAGCCAACAAATATGAAAATCAGGCTGAAGTATTCCAGCGACAGGACTTTGCGTTCACCATAACGGATGATGGCCCGGCCGATCATGGGGCTCAAGAAATAATTTACCACGTTATTGATGACAAACAGAATGGTAATCTCTTGGACGGAATATCCGAATTTTTTCACCAGCAGAAACACCGCGAATGCTATGAAAATCTGACGCCGGGCCCCGGACATAAAGGTAAGAAAATAAAAAAGCCAGTACTTTGACCGGAAAATCATTTTCTTGTGCTGAGCCACCAGGTTTTTATCCGTGGGGTCCTGGAAAAAGCCCCAGACTGCTGCCGCCATAATCAGGCCGCCGATGAGCAGGTAGAGCTGCGTGTAACTCAGAAACGGTTCCAGCACCCAGATGCCGAGGCCGACGGCGATACTGGAGGCCGCCGCCACGCTACGCTGTTTACCGAAAACCCAGGGTGAGGTGCCTTTGTCGAAATATTGCAGGGTCAATGACTGGTTGGTCGTCTCGTAATAGTGAAACCCGAAACTCATGATCAGGGTGGTCATGGCCAGCCCGAGGTAGGAGGGAAAGAAGCCGGTTATGGCCAGTCCGAACCCCAAACCCAGGATTGAAAGTGCGGAAAGCCTGTGTTCCCGGATCACGAGGATGGCATAGATGACCAGCAGGGTCATGAATCCCGGTATTTCCCTGACGGACTGGATGACGCCGATATGATTGCCTTCCAGCCCACCTATCTCAACGGCAAAATTGTTGAAGAGCGTTCGCCAGGCCTGCAGCCCCACGGTGGCGCAGGCTGTGAAGACCATCAGGTAGAGATACATCGGGTTTTTCATCGCTTCTCGCATAGGCCTTGCGAAATAGTATATGCCCGAGATTAATACAATAAAAAAAGCATGTTGCCAAAAAACGTAAAGTGTCACTTGACACTTTTTGTTTTTGTTGGTTTTATGGCCCAGCCATGTCAATACCTGCCCCAAAAGAGCGACCAACTACCGAGAATGGAACACCCTATTATAAAATGAAAGATCTTGCGGCTGCCACCGGCATACCCAAATCAACAATTTTACTTTATGTTAACAGGGGGTTATTACAGCAGCCGTTACGACCGGTTGCAAACGTGGCCTACTACCACCCCGACTGTGTGCAGCGCATTGCCTTCATCCGGCGCATTCAATCCAGCCACCGTTTGCCCCTGGCTGCCATTAAAGGCTTGCTGAAAGAGATGGATCGCGGGAAGGACATCAATACGCTGCTGGATCTTCAAACGCTGCTGTTTGCCCGTGAGGGAGAGCAGCACCTCGATGTCGAGGGTCTGGCCGTGGCTACCGGCTTGTCCACAGACCAAATAGAGGCCCTGGTGGTTGCGCGCCTTTTGGTCCCGTTGGAAAATGGGCGCTTTGATCGCGAGGATGTGGCCGTTGGCAAGCTGTTGAAAACCGGGCTGAAATTAGGCTTTGAATTTGAGGAACTCACTTTTTATCCTCAACTCGCCGACCAGATAGTGCAAAGGGAAATTGAATTGCGCCGTCGCCATACCCAGGATCTGGCGTTTGACGAGGATGCAGCCCTGACGTTGGAAATGACCCGCGTGGCACGGGGGCTGCGGACCTATATTATCGACCGGGTCATGCAGCGACGGCTCATTAAACGCCGTCTTAAAGACGACTTTTAACCCAATCTTCAGCCTTCGCTGAAGCTATGGCTGATAAACTCTGCGGGGTGCCTTGCTTGTCCGGCGTAGCTCCAAGAGCGAAGACGGGATTTTGAGCTAAAATTCGTTCTTAAGAGAGCCTTTCGTTTCAAGGAATTATAAATAAGGAGATATCATGAGAGACCCACTGTTTGAACCCATTAGGATAAACCAGGTGGAAATCAAAAACCGGATATACCTGCCGGCCATGCACCTGGGCATGTGCGTAGATTTTGAAGTGACCGACCAGATCGTCGAATTTTATGCCCGCCGGGCCAAAGGCGGGGCCGGATTGATCTGTGTGGGCTTTGCCACCGTGGATGAGATGGCGGGCAACAGCCTCAATATCGGTGCGCACAAAGATGACTATCTCCCAGGTTTGACCAGATTGGCGCATGGCATCAAGGACAATGGCGCCCTGGCCTGCGTTCAGCTGAACCATGCAGGACGCTACAACTTTTCCTTTTTCCTGGACGGCAAACAGCCGGTGGCCCCTTCGCCGATTGCGTCTAATTTTACCCGGGAAACACCCCGGGAACTGACCGTTAAGGACATCCAGGCCATCGTGGATAATTACGCGGCGGCCGCTGGCCGGGTTAAAACCGCCGGTTTTGACGCTATCGATATTCTGGCCGGGACCGGTTATCTGATCAGCCAGTTTTTTTCACCGCTGACCAACGAACGCAAAGACGAATACGGGGGTAGTTTGGATAACCGCATGCGTTTTGGCTTAGAGGTCATGCAGGCTATCCGCAAGGCCGTCGGCCCTGATTTTCCCCTGATCATGCGGATGAACGGCAATGATTTTATGCCGGGTGGACAGGGACGGGCTGAATTACAGCAGGTTGCTGCAGCCTTTGTGGAAAAGGGTTCTGTGGATGCCTTCTGCATCAATGTCGGGTGGCATGAAGTCCGGGTTCCCCAGATTGTTACCAGTGTGCCCCGGGGCGTGTTCGCTTACATGTCTCGCGGTATCAAGGAGAAGGTCTCCGTACCGGTGATTGCCAGCCACCGTATCAATGATCCGGACGTGGCCCGGGAGCTGATCGCCGATGACTTGTGCGACATGGTCGCTATGGGGCGCAGCCTCATTGCCGACCCGGATCTGCCCGTCAAGGCCCAGGCCGGGCGGGAAAGGGAGATCGTGCATTGCATTGCCTGCGCCCAGGGCTGTTTCGACAATTTGTTCAAGCTCAAACACGTGGAATGTATGTGCAACCCCGAAGCGGGCTACGAAACCCAGGGCATGTGTCAGGCGGTCGAAAAGCCCGGCCATATTCTCGTCGTCGGGGGCGGAGCCGCCGGAATGAGCGCTGCCCTGGCCGCTTATCGCCGGGGCCACAAGGTGGCCCTTTGCGAAGCGGGGGACAAACTAGGCGGGCAGCTCTACCTGGCGGCGGCGCCTCCCGGCAGGGCGGAATTTTCCCAGTTGGCCCGGGATTTGGCTATCCAGTTGAGTCTCACCGATATCGATGTCCGGCTTAGCTGTAAGGTAAATGAAGGCCTGATTGAAGAGATGAAGCCCGATGCGGTGATTCTGGCTACCGGGGCCAAACCGTTGATACCCCCGATCCCCGGCATTGAGCTGGCCCACGTCGTCCAGGCCTGGGACGTGCTCGATAACCAGGTGTATGCCGGCAAACGGGTCGTGATCATCGGTGGCGGTGCAGTGGGCGTTGAAGTTGCCCTGTTCCTGGCCGAAAAGGGCACCTTGTCGGCCGATGCCGTGAAGTTCCTGCTGGTCAACCAAGCCGAAGACCCGGAAAGTATCTTCGAACTGGCTACCCGGGGCACCCGTGATATCGTCGTGTTGGAAATGATCGACAAAATCGGCAAGGATATCGGCAAGTCAACCCGCTGGGGTATGCTTCAGGAGTTGCAGCGAGTCGGCGTCAAAACCAACATCGAAACCAAAGCCCTCGAAATCACAGCCGAAGGTGTCAAGGTCACTTCCGAACAGGGTGAAGAAGTGCTGGCGGCCGATACCGTCGTGCTGGCGGCGGGCTCGTTATCCTACAACCCCCTGGAAGAAGCTTTGAAAAAAGCGGGCATCGATTGCAAAGTTGTGGGGGATGCCGGCCAGGTCGGCCTGGCCTTCGATGCGGTGCATCAGGGGTTTCGAGCAGGGTGCGAAGTATAACAGCCTGTCAAACCTAATATTTTCAAACAATAAACGTAAAAGGCCCGACCGAATCGGTCGGGCCTTTTACATTTCAGAGAGAGGTTGTTTAACTCCCTAAAAGAACTTTAGGCAGCCAGGTCACCGCTTCGGGCCAGACACAGATCGCCAACAGGCCCAGCAGTTGGATGATGACAAACGGTACAATGCCTTTGTAGATATCCATGGTTTGCACCTGGGGCGGGCAGACCCCCTTGAGGTAAAACAGGGAGAACCCGAACGGGGGTGTCAAAAAGGATGTTTGCAGGTTTACGGCGATGAGGACCGCCAGCCACAGGGGGTCGACGCCCATAGCCACCATGATGGGTGCCAATACCGGTACGTGGATAAACGTAATTTCGATGAAATCGAGAAAAAAGCCGGCAATAAAGATAATCGACATCACGATGAACAGGATACCCCATTTCCCAAACGGCAGCGCATGGATCAGGTTCCGAACCAGGGTATCTCCGTCCAAGCCGCGGAACACGAGCCCCAGGGTGGTGGCCCCGACGAGAATGATGAATACCATGCAGGTCAGGTTGGTCGTCGTTTTCATGACTTCCTGCACGATTTTCAGATTGAATTTGCCGTGGATGACCGTCAGTATGGTTGCGCCGACAGCGCCTACCGAGGCGGCTTCCGTTGGGGATGCAATGCCGGCAAAAATGGACCCCAACACACAGACCATCAGCGTGAGCGGCGGGACCAGGGCCTTGGAAACCCGGGTGTTGAGTTCTTTGCGCGAGATCAGGTCCAGCTCTTCCTTGGGTATCGGCGGGGCCCACTGGGGTTTGACCTGGGCGACGATCAGGATATAGAGCATGTACAGACCGACCAGTATCAGGCCGGGAATGACCGCCCCCACAAACAAATCGCCCACCGAGATATTCATGATATCCCCGAGCAGGACCAGCACGATGCTGGGCGGGATGATCTGGCCCAGGGTCCCCGAGGCTGCCACGGTGCCGGTGGTCAGGGACTTGTTGTAGTTTCGTTTCAGCATGGTGGGGACGGATAGCAGGCCCATGGTGACTACGGTAGCGCCAACGATGCCGGTCGAAGCACCCATAAGGGCCCCCACGAAGACAACGGATACAGCCAGTCCGCCCTTGATTTTGGCAAACACCAGGCTCATGGTCTCCAGCAACTCTTCGGCCAAGCCCGACTTTTCCAACATTACCCCCATATAGATGAACAGGGGCACCGCCATGAGGGTAAAATTGGTCATGGTCCCCCAGATTCGCAGGGGCAGCAGCCCGAAGAACTCCGGGCCGAAATTGAAGTAACCGAAAAACATCGCCACGCCGCCGATGGTAAACGCGACCGGGTAACCCAGCAGCAAAAGGGCGAAAACGAATGTGAACATGATCAGCGGCATGTATTCATGGATCAGTTCCATCTATTCAGGACCTCCTTCATCTATTCCCACTGCCACCAGGAAATTTTTAAACATTTCCGATGTGCCCTGTAGGATGAGGAGGAGAAAGCCAATAGGGATCATGGCTTTGAGGATGTAGCGGCCCGGGAGACCGCCCGGATCCGGGGACATCTCCCTGACCGCCCAGGAGTTGGCAATAAAATTCTGGGTAGAATAAATGACGATTAAAGCGAAGGGAATAAGGAAGAAAATGGAGCCCAGAAAGTTGATCCAAGCCTTGGTTCTGGCACTCAACCGGGTATAAATAATGTCGACGCGAACATGGGCCCCATTTTTCAGCGCATAGGCGGCCCCTATCAGAAAGACCACCGCAAACAGGTGCCATTCCAATTCCTGGATGGCCACATTACCCTTTTTAAAGGCATAACGCATGACGGTATCGTAGAAAACGACCAGGACCATCAGGGTGGTCAGCCAGGACACAAAGATACCGATGTATTCGTTGAGCCCGTCGATTAATTTGATGTATAACCTCAATATTTTCATTTAGTTGTTCTCCAGAGTCTATTTGCGGAACAATAGCTGGTTTTCTTAGCGTTAACTGCACCAAAAGGCAAGTCCAATTCTCGGGCCTGTTTTCAGGTTGACATCTCATGGTGAAATGTAATAAAAATTTCGACCAGTTCGGCTTCATTTGCTGCACCCCGCCCTGGCTCCATTTTTATCGTAATAACCCATCGCCTTAAGGGGCAGCAGTAGCTGAAACGGATGAGTCTTGTTCAGAGAATGACGGCCCTACAGCAGGTAACGTGTGCGCTGTAAGCCGCACCGACTGATGCTTTTCGTTTTGCGGGATGGATTCTATTTACAATTCAACAGGAGGAGGATTCATGAAAAGACGCGAGTTTATCAAGAAAGTTGGGGTTGGCGCAGCCGCAGTTGGTGCTGGTGCCGCCGCAACGGCCGGACTGACCGGCTGCGGTAAGCAGGATGACAGCGCTGAAGTCAAGATGCTTAAAAAAGAGATCGCCGACCTGAAAGCCATGGCTCCTGCGCCCAAGGAAGAGAAAAAATACAAGTGGAAAATGGTCACCACCTGGCCGCCGCATTTCCCCATGCTGGGCGAGGGTGCCGACAATATGGCCAAATGGGTGAATGAAATGAGCAACGGCCGCCTGGAGATTACGGTTTACGGCGGTGGCGAGCTGGTTCCGCCCCTGGGCGTTTTTGACGCGGTCAGCCAGGGCACGGTGGAAATGGGGCACGGTGCGGCCTACTACTGGGCGGGAAAGCCCCGGCCACCCAGTTTTTCGCTGCGGTTCCCTTCGGCTTCAATGCCCAATCCATGAACGCCTGGATCTATTCCGGCGGTGGTATGGAACTGTGGGAAGAAGTATACGGCAAGTTCGGCCTGAAACCCCTGCTGGCCGGCAACACCGGTGTCCAGATGGGCGGCTGGTTCAACAAGGAAATCAAAACCATCAATGACCTCAAAGGTCTAAAAATGAGAATTCCGGGTCTGGGCGGCAAGGTCCTGGCCAAGGCCGGCGGCAACGCTATTCTGGTGGCCGGCGGTGAAATCTACACCAACCTGGACCGCGGTGTTATCGACGCCACCGAATGGGTCGGCCCCTTCCATGACTTGAAGATGGGCTTCTACAAGGCAGCCAAGTACTACTACTATCCGGGATGGCATGAACCGGGTACAGCCCTGGAAGCCATGGTCAACAAAAAGGCCTGGGACACGCTGCCGGCAGACCTGCAGGCCATCGTGGAAGCCGCGGCCTACCGTTCCAACTTGTGGATGCTGTCCGAGTTTGAAGCCAAGAACAACGCGGCCCTGCAGACCCTGGTCAACGAGCACAAAGTCCAGCTGCGGCAGTTCCCCGAGCCGGTCCTCAAGGGCCTGAAGAAAATGGCCAAGGAGGTTCTCGAGGAAGTTGCCGCCAGTGACCCCATGAGCAAGAAGGTCTATGACTCATTCCTCAAGTTCCAGTCCAATATCTACTCCTGGAATGCGCTGACCGAGGAACCGTATCAGACGTTCAAGAAGCTTTAAGAGCCAACCGGTTCCAAATCGAATAAAAGAGCAGGGGGTTTGCCCCCTGCTCTTTTTTTGGCTTCAAGGGACCAAGGATTCGAGGGTTCAAGTGAAATGATGAAAGGGCGTTCCTCCTAATAAGCTGCGCGCCTATAGCAGAAATTAAAATTGCGGATATCATTCCCCTGTATGTTCCAGCCACTTTGCAGCATCAAACGGCCGGCCGTGGGCCGGATAAAATCGCCGGGCCCCCTCCGTGATGAGCTTTTCCATACTTGCTTTCATTTCACCGGCACTATCACCGAAGGGTGAACGGTAGCACTGTCTGCCCAACCAGGGCATATTCACCGCTAGATCCCCTACCAACGCATTGCCTGCGGATGTCATAATCGACAATGATCCCTGCGTATGCCCCGGCGTGGGAACAATGCGGGCCTCGAAGCCGTATTTCTTCAGATCAAGAGGTTCGGATATCAACAGATCCGCCGCCACTGGATCAAAAGCACAGACCCCTGATGTTACCTCCGGGAAACAATCCGTCATCCTTTTTAACAACCGCCCCAGTGACATCGTCCCGGGTGGGATGTCTACCCGGCCGGATGCAAGCAGGTCGGCTTCACGGGTGTGCACGGCCACCTTGCAGCCACAAACATTTTTTACAGCCCGCAGGGTGCCGACATGATCAAAATGTACATGGGTGATCACCGCCAGCCGGATTTGGTGAGGCTGGACACCGATTTTGGCCAGACGCCTGAAAAACCGGTTGCCCCAGACCCGGTGCCCACCGTCGATCAACAAAAATCCGTCCCTTCCGGGTACCAGGAACGTGCGGGTATTTCCGAGTAGTATCGTGTGAATCCTTTCAGACGTCATGGCGCTGATATTACCTGTTTTTCATGTTATTTCAAGCAGGGTTGACAAATAAAAAATCGCACTAATTTTATACCCAAAAATTACCAAACCCTTAAATCATTTTGGCAGGAGAAGAGACAAAGATGACCCCTAAAAAAGAGACCCATGAATTTAAAACCGAGGTTCAGCAGCTTTTGAAGCTGATCGTCAATTCCCTCTATTCCAACCAGGAAATTTTCCTGCGGGAATTGATCTCCAATGCATCCGATGCCATCGATCGTTTGAAGTTCAAAGCCCAAACCGAGCCGGATATTCTCGGTGACGATACCGAGTTCCAGATCAAACTCACGTCAGACGGCATTAAGCAAACCTTTGAAATTACAGATAATGGTATCGGTATGACCTACGATGAGGTCATGGAAAACATCGGGACCATTGCCCAGAGCGGTACCGCGGCTTTCATGGAAGCCCTGGAGAACGCCAACAGCGACACCCTCGCGCCGGAACTGATCGGCCAATTTGGGGTCGGTTTTTACAGTGCGTTTATCGTGGCCGATAAAATTACCATTTTCACCAAAGCGGCCGGGAGCGACAAGGCCGTGCGCTGGGAATCCTTTGGAGACGGCACGTATACCATTGAAGAAAGTGACAAGGAGACCCGGGGCACCACCATTACCCTTGAACTGAAAAAGCGCGGGGATGATGATCCCGATTTCACCGATGAATGGGTGATCCGCAATATCGTCAAACAGCATTCCGATTTCGTGAGCTACCCGATTGTCATGGATGTGGAACGCGACGAGCCCATTCCGGATAACGAGCAGCTGAAGGACAAGGACGGCAAGACGGTCGGCGAGACCACCCGGAAGGTTATCAAGGAAGAGACCCTCAATTCCATGAAAGCCATCTGGACCCGCAGCCAGGATGAAGTGACCGAAAAAGAGCACGAGGAATTTTACCGGCACATCAGCCACGACTGGAACCCGCCGTTGACAAATCTACACAAAAAGTTCGAGGGCACCACCGAATACACCGCGCTGTTGTACATCCCCTCCAAGGCGCCCTTTGACCTGTTCAACCCGGAGGCGAAGCACGGCATCCACCTCTATTGCAAGCGGGTTTTCATCATGGATGACTGTGAGGACCTCATGCCCGAGTACCTGCGATTCGTGAAAGGTGTTGTGGATGCCCCGGATCTGAATCTCAACGTGAGCCGCGAGATTCTCCAGCAGGACCGCCTGGTGAAAAACATCCGCCGGAACCTGGTGAAAAAGCTGTTTGAGCTTTTCAACAACCTGGAAAAAGAAGCGTACGAGAAGTTCTACGAGGAGTTCGGCGCCGTTTTAAAAATCGGCATTCACACTGATTTTGAAAATAAGGAGAAAATTGCCGAGCTGGCCCGTTTTAAAACCACCAAGTCCGACGGCCAGTGGGTCTCCCTGAAAGAGTATGTGGAGAACATGCAGCCGGATCAAAAAGACATTTACTATATTACCGGCGACAACATGGCCGCCCTGCTCAACAGCCCGCTGCTTGAACAGCTTAAAGCCAAGGACTACGAGGTACTGCTCATGTCCGACCCGGTGGATGAATGGGTGGCCCAATCGCTAACCGAGTTCGACGGAAAATCCCTCAAAAGTGCCGAAAAGGGGGACCTGGGCCTGGATGAGGTCGATGAGGGCCAGAAAGACAAGTATGAAGGTCTTTTCAAACAGATCAGGGTAATCCTGGAAGAGAAGATCAAGGAGGTCAAACCCTCCACCCGCCTGACGGATTCGGTCGCCTGTCTTTCCGGAGAAGACCACGACATGAGTGCCTACATGGAAAAGATCCTCAAGGCGTCCGGCCAGCAGACCCCGGACACCAAGCGGGTACTCGAGCTAAACATGGAACATCCGGTGATGGACAAGATCAATGGGATATTTGAAAAGGACGCCGCCGATCCGGTGCTCAAGGACTACGCCGGCCTGCTGCTTGATCTGGCCACCATCAGCGAAGGCGGCAAGATCGAGGACCCGGCCAATTTTACCAAACGGGTGGGGGAGTTGATGGCAGACGCCATCGCCTAGAAGTGGTTTTTAAACCTCCCCTCGGGTCCAATCTCGGCGTTGGACATAAGGATCAAATCCTCGAAATACTGCCAGTATTCCTCCGGTTTAATCCTTATGTCCGCCTTGACCTTAAACCCGATTGAAGGCTAAAAAACCACTTCTAACTATCTGAAACATTGAAAAAATTAAAAGCGGCCCTGCTCAAGCAGGCGCCGCTTTTCTATTTTGCACTTTCCTCACTTCCCACTCCATAGCCGTTCTGACAAGGTTCGGGCAACAGACGCTTGGCGCAATAGGTGAACTTGCCGTCGAAGCCAATGTTTGCATATCCCCATCCTATTTATGAAATTCAGGCCGAATCCGCCGCCATGTTGATTTGCACATTATGGGTTGCCAAAAAAAGCAAAGCCGAACATATTTAAGGCAGCATACCGGGCCCGCCAGTCCGAACCAAACCATAAAAGGAAAGGGGGATACATGACCGCTGCTAACGTGCACCTCGAACGTCGGGATCACATCGCCATTGTCACCCTGGATAGACCGGATCGCCAAAACACCATGAATGCGGCCATGTGGACAGCTTTGGAAGAAACAGTCATTGCCC
>Ga0126325_10000324_pt1 | contig 12834 bp, 8 predicted proteins | sample InaspJWI14metaG_FD_94487 | JGI IMG/M metagenome (GOLD analysis project Ga0126325, IMG submission 94487) | Marine gutless worms symbiont microbial communities from Oahu, Hawaii - Inanidrilus sp. 1 OAHU.JWI-14 metaG | ecosystem: Host-associated > Annelida > Digestive system > Unclassified | place...
CACGCCGCTCCCTTGATAGCATCTTTTTATATTTACGTTTGTCATAATTGCGTTTATCAGCAATTGGACCTGTCCTTGGCCGACCTGCCTCTTTCCAGATTTTACTAGATTTAATAGAATTATTTTCGAAACTCCATTAATAAACTGCTAAAGCCTTTTAGTGCATCTAAATTTAGCTCAGAAAAACCACAGCATGGAGAAAAAATCTTTCTAAAATTAGGCATTTTATGTTATGTCAATAATGACACTATACTAATATTCTGCAAGGAAATGGTGCGTGTAGGCCTACGCTTATACTATACGGAACGGTAAATACGTAAATATACTTCCGGGAGATGTACTGGTGGTGTTTTCAGTCAATAACAGCATGCGTACTGGAGACAATGAGCAGGCGATGCGGCGCCGGTAGCGCTGCTAATTACAGTAATCGTCGGAGCGTAATTATACGGCTCGGTCGTGCGTCGGTCGGTCGGTTAACCGATTGGTCGCCGCTCGAACTGACGCGGCGTGGCGTCGTCCCATCCGCGAATTAGAAACCAGCAACCGCGCTCGACCGACGAGTGACACAGGCGCCGAATACAGAACATTTGTCCCTTCCGGACACCACTCCCGCCCCTCTGAAAACTGCCATCGCAGACATCTGCCTCCAGACCTAACCCTATCTTTAACTCGACCCGTAAAATCCAAAGCTAACTATACACCGCTTTATTTTCACCACAAAATAGTAGCAAAAAAAAACAGAATAGTAACGGGACTTAACTAAACTTAACTAAACAAAATAAGAATAATTATAGCAGTTCAAGCTATACCGGTAACCATAATCCTAACCTCTAAACACTAAAACACTGACTTTAATAACCTAACCTTAACTCCAAACCTAACCTTAACCCCTAACCCCTAACCATTACTTTAATCCCAGTAACCTTAACCCTAACCGTAATATTCATAACCCCAAATGCGTTTGTTTAATTTCTGTCTGTTGCATTTATTCATTTATTTTTTGTTAGGCTACTATATAAGATGGTGAAATAAAGCTGTATATATATCTTTATTTTTGTTATTCACCAATAAGGTAGCATAATTTAAATCGTAATAAATAAAAAGCTTAACTAATCACTTAACTAAACGTCCGTGCAACGTGATTCATGTTCAATCTTAGCAATGGCGACGAATATCCTACAAAATGCGTTATGTAGAAGACAAGAAGCTCAGCTATGGCCGAGTAACCGCGCGTTGCGTCTTGTCAGTAGTAATCTTGCCAATTACCACGCAACAGTGCAGAAACTACTTATAGGTCCTACGACAAGTCCTGACCAAACCGATGGTATAAAGTTGGAGATTTAGTTGGAGTCAATGTGTCATAAACAAACCGAGGACGGTGAAGTTGTGAATATCACCTGTATACCGGCGAAATTGCTCACGTGACCCTGACCACGCCCACTTAGGGAACACTCACTCATCACAAGAGTAAGACTTCGCACGGCCGACCCCTGTACAAAGTTTGAAGTCTCTAGCGTTAGCCGTTGCGGAGAAATTACACGGGGTGTAAAATTCTAAAACGGTTCGCCTGACCCTGACCACGCCCGTTTTAGGGAATATTTTTCATCGGCAGGGTGGGACTTGCTATGATAAGTCAATGTACCAAATTTGAAGTTTCTACGTTCACCCGTTACGACGCTATGAATGGCGGTGCAAAATGCAAAAATGTGGTAGTTTGGGGGCAGTTAGGGGGCACTCAAGGTCATCGGTAATGTCACCATTCGATAGAGCGCATACGACTTCCTATTCGACTTTAATAGAAACCATGCGTCTATCTTGTACAGTTTTCGAGATATAGCCGGTTATTTGTGAAAAGTCGCCGATTTTGACCCACCCCACCTGCATTTGGTGCCCCCGTAGGGGGTGACCCCGATCGAATTTCGCGGAGATCTTTGGCATCAGAAAACTAGAGTCCCTGGGCTATCGTGTGGTGTTGTTTATGTGATCCTACGTTTAGCCGTTTTGGTAGAACTCCGACTTGTGACAGACACAGACAGACAGACAGACAGACACAGACACGGACACAGACACAGGCCCATGGCTAGTACCGCGGATGCATCGCAACGCGCGGTAACAAAATTTGTTCAAAAACTACGTTTGCGTATCGCAATTATCCGCTCAGCCTGGAGACAACCTAATATTTCCAAACATACATCAACAGTCTCTTGTGATTTGGTATTGAAAATTTTCCTAAATGTGCAGTTTATGACATAGTTAATGGACTTCTATTGATATTTGCGCAAAGAACAGGCCTCCAGTCCGTAAAACAGGACTGGGAAATTATTTAGAATTTACAAGCTGTACAATAACCTCATTCGAGGCAATTCGACAAATTCTAATCTAATTCTAATTCTACTACAAGGCTATTATGTCCGCGGTGGTAGTTCTCGGGGGGGGGGGGGGAAGAGAATGTGTCCGCGAGAGAGGACAAATGTCCGATGACGGGCGGCGCCGATGCGGCGGCGGCGACTGTGGCAGTTACAGCAGGTGCTTGCTAGCCGTCGGCCACACACACACGCACGCACGCGGGGCACTGCCGCTGTCTGTCATCAGCTGAGATCTACTGCCGCAATACGGTCTCAACGACTCGACCGCCGCGCCGAACCGTGCGCGCTCTCTATTTCAGTCGACATCGATCTCGTCATGCGTTGCTGGACTGTTCAGAGATCATGTCCGAATAAATCTTACGAAAATTTAGTGGCATTTAGCCCGAGCCCTCGGATTTCGGTCCCAGCGAAACTTGTGACAAATGGGACAAATTTCACCTGTTAATTTCCACGCAGTGTACCGTTGCAATTAAAAGCTCGGAAAAGTACGTATACGCAAGTTTCTATCGGATTTAATACAGCTTTTAGCGAACGGCGAATGGTAATGACGTCGCGTTTAGTTATGAAACATTTACGCACAGACGTCGTTTTCTCGCAAGCGTCCAAGCGTCATTCTGGCGTTGACTACCCGCTAACGACCCAGTCTACCCCTGCTTTGAGTCGTTCATAAATATCGGCACAGATCAATCCCGTCCGATCTCTCATTTCGCCCTGCATTAATCCAGTCTGGCGAAACAGAACGCGGCCAATTTCATTAGTGTCGATATGTTGGCGACGATCACGGCTGGCGCCACGGGCAGAATTGTCACTCTACTCGTCCTGATTAGTGATCAGTGAGCGCAACGACCCACGATTCAGTCCAGACTGTCAGCATTACACCAATTACTTGCCGTGATAATGTTCCTTATATGCGACTAAATGCACTAAGCTGCTGAATTACGGTGAAGTAATTTGCGCGACCATCACAACACTCATTACAACAGCATTAACACACGAACTTGCTGTGGCAAATGAGCCGGAAGTAACAGATTTTTTTAAATGTGAAAATTCCGTATACGCAGAAAATAGCCAAAACAGAAGAAATCAGCGTTAGCACTTCTTCAGTACCTCGTTTTCGCTATTTTGAATTACACTATGTTCCAAGAAATGACGTCGCAAAAAAACTGAAACTGTTGTAACCACATGTTTAAAACGTTGCATCCATAAAAACTGCCACGACTTTCGTTGAAACCCTTCTACTGTTTGTCTGTTTGTGTCAAATATTAACAGTTAAGGTGATAGGAATATTATTATTTAATTCTATACGAAATATATGCAAAGCAGGTGTGCACAAGACATGAATGCCCAACCGCTAATCTTCAATTAATATAGGCCCCTAATTATTGATGTCACATCTTGAAACACAAAAATGTATTTATTGATTTAATGCTTGTGGCTAAAACAACAATAATAGTATCATAAACGGTTGCAAAAAAGTTCAGTTTTCAACGGTTTCTTTTTCAACAACTAAATCATGTCCACTCGTGTAACTTTTCACATACTTTTCAGATATACTCGGAAATGAATGCCTTCATATAACTCTATTCATCAACTGATCGTTAGTATGTAATCTCATCTCTTTAGTGACGAATCGGCGTGAATCATTGAATGTGACGGTTGATTTACTTTTACTTCGTTCACACTTTTACTCAATGCTCTATGATAGCCGTGCCGAGTCAATGAGACGCGCTTCATTACAGTCGAGTGGAAGACGTAATTGACTATGTGAACAATGGACGATGACACTCGGACGTGCAATCGATTATTGTCGCTGCTGGCAGTTTGCAAATAGCGCTCACGCACGAACAGGACGACGTCGTCGCCAGTCGCCGACCGAAATATAAGCGTCGCCATTCACACGTCAGCAAACAGAGACGTACCCACAGACCGCTGCCAATTACCGGCTGTGCGGGCAGAGCGGCGGGCAGCCGGTGGATGTCAGCGGCGGCGAACTGGAGGCTTGTCACGCGAGCGCGCATAAAAAGAGAGTTGTAGGGCGAGGAAGGGAGAGAATAGGAGACGGGCGGGCGAGAGATGTGACTGGTGAGGCGGGTCGCAGGCAGGTAGATCAGCTGCGACGACGACAGCCAGATCAGCTGCGCCGCGCGATGCCGCGACGTCCCCGGCCGCGACCGGACATTTCCCCCCCACATTTCTTGCAACCCCCAAATAGAAGTCGACGGCACGCCGGTCGGAGAAAGCCTCCGTCCGGGCACGCGCACGTATACGCACTCACAGAAGGACGGACAACCAGAACCCATCTGCAGCAGGATACGCGAAGGCACAGAGTTGGAATTAGGGTTAAAGTCATAGGGTTGGTGCTTAGGCTCACGGCTATGGTTACATGTACTAGGATTAGGTGACAGTTAGGGTTTAACTACGTATGAAAGTAAAACATTTGAAAAGCGTCATTAATTACGAAAGTGAATTGGTGGCATTGGAGCTTGCCGCTAAGGAGTACTGAAAGTTGCTTGGAAAAGATGTGTTAAGGTTCAGGAATAGGCTAGGGTTATGGCAAGGTACACGGGGGCAGATGCCCGCGATGATGATTTTCGGGCAGAAGCAGGTGTCCGAGGAGCAATGTCTCACGTTCGTGCTGAGCGATGCAAGGAAGGGCGCGGTCGTATGTCGCCCAGGCTGGTGCACGCGAGACGACCGGGCGACCGCGGGTAGGCGGGCGGGCGACAAGTCGACGTCTTGGATTCTTCGACGACCGGCCGTCAGCCGACTGACTGACGACGGCGAGACTCGCGTGACAGCGCACCTGCTCGGCCGGCCGACCACGTCTCATAATCACGCTAATGACGTCACCGCCGCACTCGCTCGCTCGCTCGCTCTTACCTGGCTTCAGCGGCAAGAAATCCACTGCGCTGCGCCGCACACGCCCATTGTTCATCCGTGCCCGCTGCACGCGTCGGCAAACAGTGTCGACTTCGCTCACGAATCCTCGCTTCTCATTAATACGACATGCCGAAAGTCGACGTCAAAGGTCGCGCGCACCAAGCAGACTTCACGGACAGAGCCGCCAAAATTAAGTTAAAATGAGCAACTTTATTCATCACCGAGTGATAGAGAAAAAGCAAACAAAAAAAACAATACACAATAAACACCAAAATACAGTCGATATGCAAGATTATCAAGCAGTCACTCGTGTGTAGCTTACCAAATAAACTGTAAATAATGCATTAAAATGTTTTGTAAGTTACAACACCTTGCTATTCTAGGCCTATAGCTCGTCTAATGTACTTGTGTATTAGCTAAGCTATTCTTTTCTTTTTTTCGATGTATAATTAATAGTTTTGTTTTATTGTTTCTCAACCACTTCGTGACTGCCACAAATATCCAACTTGTTCGGCAATGTTCCACAAATACTTTGAGCAGAACTCTGCACTTTGTCTTTGTCGTAAAGATAATGCAGGCATTAATATTATTGGTTTCTGAAAGTTTCAGTCAATCCTGCTTACAGAAACTATGCTATATAAATGGATAATTCCTATATCTGAGGAGGTCATCTTAGAGCTCGTTAGGAGGACCAAATGTGCCCCAATTTTGTTATATGGGTTAGAGTGTTTTCAGTTAGGCAAGGCAGACCGACATTCCTTAGACTTCACTTTTAACCGCCTTTGTATGAAACTTTTTAAAACTGTGAGTATTGATATAGCAAAAGATCGCCAGAGCTGCTCTGCTATTGATCTGCAAAGCTGTGTTCTTAAAAGAAGACAAGATAAGTTTATACTTCGATATATTTCTACAGTGAATGGTTTTGCCTAGTTCGCAAAAAGTTGTAATACTTAATTAAGCGTTTGCAGTCAATGTCAAGTTTCCCGTTATTGTTGTTGTTGTTTATGTTGCTTCCAGCTTGGTGAATAAAGATGAATATATAATATATTATGCTTATACTTCAGCACAAAGTGTCATTACTTTTGATAAACTTGGTCGTTGCTGTCGTTTTGTTTATATTTATGCTTGCATTGCTGTGTTTTTTGTGTTGCTACCGTTTCTCTGTGACTGGAGCATCATCAGCTGGCGACAGAACGACGACGAGATGAGTTAGAACACTGTGTGAGAGAGGACGAGAACGGCACACGACGAGGCTGTTAATTGGTCGACGTGTATGTGTGGACTGGAGAGAGTGCTAGCTGCTGCTGCTGCTGCTGCTGCTGCTGAGGTGAGTGAAGGGACGACGTCATTGGCGACACGGCGACGTCACTCTTGAGTGAAGCGCCACTGACACAATGACAACGTCGACGTGCCTATGCCACTTCAAGTGCATGCGTGAAGCCTGTCATCCTCCAGCAGATACTAGACAGAATAAAATTTCTTGTTATCGACAAAATTACTGCCCGCATACCTTTCTTTTATTTGTTATTCACCAATAAGGTAGCATAATTTAAATTATAATAAATAAAAAGAAGCTTAACTAATTACTTAACTAAACGTCAACATGATTCAAATTCTGTCGAAGCATTGGCAACGAATACCCTACATAATGCGTTATGTATAACAATAAATTTGTTTAAAACTTGCGTTTGCGTGTCGCAATTGTCTGCTCAGCTTGGAGACAGTTAAACATTTCTAAGCATACATCAACAGTCTCTTGTGATCTTTCTTTGCATCCGGCCATGTCTCTGTACAATGCTTCCTATTAGAGGTGTGCATGGGAATGGGGAAGACTTGGATCCCATAGGTCCCATGGGATTCCCATGGGAATGGGAGTTAAGACATGGGAATTGGAAAACAACGCTGCATACTGTAACTAGCAAGCACTTGCAACAGTGCTTGTGTCAGTGTTGTTGCATAATCTACGCCCCTACGATCATTACAACTGGCGTTCAACCGTGGTATCGTAAGTAATTCAACTAGAATATAGAAACTTTTCTCTAGTGGACGACAAATGGAAAGTACCAACCGCACTGGCATAGAAAAAACCGTCCTAAACGGAAGTCAGTTTCTTATATGTAGGCCTTCTATATATAGGATCAATCCTTATCCGTTTCCTACTTTTTGCGCATAGCATGATGTCTCATTTGAGTTGCCGGGTGGGAATGGGAGGGAGTCGGGATATTGCTGGATGGGAAAATATGGGAATGGGATTTAAGTTTCAGATGGGAATGAGAATGGGATGGGAATGGGAATGAAGTTCTTAAAATGGGAGGGAACTAGTACGAAAAATCTGTTCCCGCACACCTCTACTTCCTATGTCATGTTAATGCATTCTACGTTTAGCGTACTGCGTACTGTGAAAATGTTGTCGTCGCCTATACAATTACACTGATGAAATCAACTACGGCCATGTCGCTTTTCGTCATTTATTTTATTTTATCTGTATCTTTATTTTCTGCCCTTTACTGTCTGTCTGCATATGTTTTATGGCCCGCGTGTGTGCGAAGAAAAATGATCATTTGGCATTTTCGTTACCAAACCAACAAAAACTAAGACTAAACTTCTAGTAAAATTAGATAAAATAGAACTTTGCTGACAAAAATGCAAAATAATGCAATAAACAGTCCGATAGTGTCCAATAGTGAAAATCGAAATCAGTCCACAAAATTAAATATTAATTTTAAAATTACAGGATGAAACAGTTACAGAAAACAGGTCTCGAGTGAATGTCGAAAGTACAGTCATTTGAGACCAGTAAGTGCTGGTGGTAACTGACGATAGGATGAAATGTGTGATTAATTTAAACACTGCATGCAGCCCATACACAACACACCTGTTGCGCTAATTCGCAAGTAAATCAAGTTCGACTAGGAAATGAGTTCTTTTCAATGGAGTTATTAATCTGACTAATGACAGCAGTACGCTACATTCTACTAGAGAATGTGTATTTTTGCGAGCGACAGCAGGTGCCCGGCTGAGCGGCGGAGGTTAACGCTCGGACGGCGGGTGAACGCGTCTGGTTCAGTGAATCCATCAGTTGCAGGCAACGAACGAACGACGCTAAATGGAGGCCAATGCGCTCGCCAGCAAATGGCAAGGTGTTAATTGAACGAGTTAGACTGATCAGCTGCCGCTGTGTGGCCGCATTCATTCAGCGCTGCACAAAGTGCGCACCACTTAGCGACCGCCGGCGTCGCTGAGAGCACAATAATAGCACAATAATCGCCCAACGACTACGACCACATAGCGGTCATCCCGCTGACCACGGCCGGCCACTGAGGCCAGTGCAGCGGCCCCGCCGTCCGTCAGTCCACTCATTAGCCACGTAGAGACGTGTGACGTCACCGGCATGTGACGTCACTATGATGTGACGTCATGATGAGGGCTGATAACTGATGGCGAGAGATTCAGCGGCGACTACTGTGACCATTACTGATCATGGACCACGATAACGTCGTCACCGCGATAATGCTTCAATGCCAACGGCCCGGTTGTGAAGTTTTTTTTTATGTTGCTGAACTTCAGCAATGTTCAAATGGCAGCGATTAGTGTCAATTCTCAGGCTGCGTCGCAATGCACAGCAGAAGATGCGGCCTATTCCTACACATGTAGCGTGGTCCGTCTACGTGTCTGTTTGTCTGTTGGGCACGAGCGTGAGTTGTGCCAAAGCGGATAAACCGATCGAGATGCCGTTTGAAGTGTGGACTTGTATGGGTCCAAGAAGCCGTGTATTAGTTGTGTGCCCGGATCCACCCACGACAAAGGACGTGAATTACATCGCAGTCACTGCATGCCAGACCATGCAGCGTTGATCTTACCTGCTGAAAGGCGACGTCGCTGACGACATCAGCGTGTAGTGCCCATCCATCCACCGACGACTTGCAACAAAGTGATGCAATGCTCTGTCCATACGGAAGGCAGTCACAGTGCGCCTAACCCCGACATAGGAATGTTTTCGGTAGTAGCTAAACTGTTCGCAGCCCGCAAGGACATTGATAGACCGTTCCATGCACGTACCCGGACGAGCATCGGCAAAGCTTCTGTCGTCGAAACTGCTGCGGCAGCTTGAAACGGCGCATCCAGGTGTGGATCGGAACAGACGACGATCGTGACGCAGACAAGGTTGATGTCGTCACTGCAGGTGCCCGGTCAGCCAGGAGTGAAGTTTGACGTTGACACGCTGTAGCCTACGTGCGAGTAGCGGTCGGACGCAAGCTTGTTTACGTTCTGACGGCGGAGTAGTCACTGACGTGGAGGACGACGGTCGCACGGCGCGGTGCTGGCGCGCTGGACATCCGCTGATGACATGTCGACAAGCCGACATGCGATTGTCGACGCATGTCGAGTGCTCGGCCAGCGACGGACTCGGCCGTCCTCGTGCCGTGTTGCGTTTCGTCGCGTCGGCGAATTTATCATGCAATCATGCGACTGAATTGAGACAGCGAGGGAGAGCGAGAAAGAGGGAGCGTGTGTGTGTGTGTGTGTGTGTGTGTGTGGCGCTGCGTTGAAGTATACAGAGCGAAAGCGATCGCGTTGCGTGCGGGACCGGCGGATCGCTCGAGTCGGACCCCAGTCTGTCAGTCGGACGCGACTGGGACTGAAATAGGCTAGACGCAAAATAACTGCGCATACGTATACGCCAACAGTTTTTCGTGGCGCTTTCCTGCATAATCTAGTTCAATATCAAACAATAATTTCTAGCTAAAGAAGCCGTAATTGCTAATTTAGGCCTGAAGCTACATACGCTTGATAATCTTGCATATCGATTGTATTTTGGTGTTTATTGTATATTAGTTTTGTTTGTTTTTTTTCTCTCTATCACTCGCTGATGAATAAAGTTGCTCAATAATTTCTAGCTTAAGAAACCGTAATTTGTAATTTAGGCCTGAAACAGTGGTACGGTGATCATCTGGAATTTTTCCAGTTCGTTTTTGTCCAAAAAGAGCTTTTGAGTGAGACAGAAATATTTACTGGTAGGGATCGGATGAGAGAATACAGGCAGAGTGGAAAAGCGACAGGAATCGCATCAGACAACTTAAATGTGAGATGCGTGCTAACTAAAGCTCACGATGTGAGAAACTTGCAAGCACCTTCATATAGCCTTTATTACGTCAGTTAACAATAATTCTGCATACCGTGAAGCACTCCTTTTTATCGTAACGCAAACAGTACGTTTGGCAAATTAGATAGAATTGGCTCAGAGAAAGTTACTAAACGGTTAATTAGTTACTAGACTAGTATATGGCCTTAAAGTATGAAGAAATCAGACCTAAAATCGCAAAATTATGCAATAAACAAGTTCTTTAAAAAACTTCCCAAAACCACTGATATGAACACTCCAAAATTTAATTTCTGTCTCACTCAAAAGCTCTTTTTGGACAAAAACAACCTGGAAAAATTCCGGGTGATCGTCATGTCACTCTTTCAGACCTAAATTAAAAATTACGGTTTCTTAAGCTAGAAATTATTGTTTGATGTTGAACTAGTTCATGCAGAAAAGCGCCACGGAAAACTGTTGTCGTATACGTATGCCCAGTTATTTTGCATTTAGCTCAGTTCAGTCCCTCCTCTTACTGTTTCGTTTGTTTTTGTAATTTTTTTGTCGTTTATTTCCGCCTCTTCTACACATCGGCGCTGGCTGTAGACAGTCTTATTGTACTGGGTACCGGTACTGGTACTTGTCTGTCGAGTACCTGGTACAAGTCTGGCTGTAGGTATACAGTATAGGTACATCAAGCAGCTGAGACTATAGTGATGCTGTTGAAAAGACAAGGAAAACGCGCGAGCGAAGCGGCGACAGTTGGTGTCGTCACGCGATCGACTACACGAGCGCGGCGGCCGGCCAGCGGGCGTCCTGCGTCTCACTGTCCGCTCGGTCCCCACGGCACCGCCGCCCCCGCCGCCCCACGCACCGCACCGCCGAGACAAACGAACGACTAAACCGAATCGGACAATTTTATTACGCGATCATCGTGCCCGATGACAGTTGCATGTCTCCGGCCAGTCGATCTACTCCGCACCGCCAGGCCCGCCTTAACTGCACCGCCGCCTAGCTCCCCGGAGTATTTCGAACGTTGTTCGTCTAAGATTGCTTCCAATTTCCTCCGCGCTTCCTCAAGAAGTGAGCTGCACACAGGTGCCTCGCCGGCGCTAATGGACACCGACGAAACTCTTTCACTCTGTGATTCTGCCAAGGATGGTTCTAGACTTTCTTTTTGGGGGTTGGAACATTCAGATGAGGGTAAAAAGTGCCATACCCACGAGGAGTGTAAGCGGGGTGCTCATCTCCCTTTCTTAGGCTATGAGACCGTAGATGGATAAAGCACTGAAGTCTGTGAAGCATGGCCGGTGCGACGCCAGACCTACGGTTACCTCCCCAACCGCAGGGCATCACCGCCCCTTAACCGGTACCAAATTTTAACTGCTTGGTGACAGAGGCACATGTGTGTGAACAACTTGCCCAAGGTTGTTACCTGAAAGCGGAGCGGCCGAGATTCGAACCAGCCATCTTTTGAGTCGCAAGTCCAACGCTCTAACCACTACGGTACTACAGCTATGGGCCTGTGTCTGTATCTGTCTCTCACAAGTCGTAGGCCTAGTTCTATCGAAACGGCTAACAGATCGACCTGCTTTTGGCACGGAGGCTTCCTTTCACCTATCTTAAACTGTATTTCGCGTATCTCCAAAGGTACCTTCCTCTGGAATTTTGTCCCAAACTCTGGAAATGAAAAATTTCGCCACGGCAGGTCGATCGTGTTGTCAACAAAACTTGTCGACGGTCGAGCTTGTTGACCACATTCACGACGGTCAACGCATACTGGACGGACGCACATAGTTTATTACGTGTCGGTCGACATGCAGTAATGCTCTAGCTCCATTACTTCAATTCGTTGTGGATTTGTTGCACAACTTGTTCCTACAGTTGTGCAGCACTTGATAAGATTTCGACTGACATATGGCGCGTCTGCACTCTGCGGTAACAGAGCTCGTTGCTGTTCATGTCTCCAATTAAGCAGTTATTGGCTATAACACAATATAGCATCATTTTGTTATTATTTAGTTAACAGCAAACACTTATAACGTAACGGTGTATTATAATTTTTGGGATAGAATGTTTTTCACTACTAAAGGCTGACGTTTTACCCGCGCGACGCTAATGCCCGTGTCTGTGTGCCGTGCTGCGTGTCTGTAACAAGCCTATGTTCTATATCTAAACGTACGGCTGGACGCATCGAGCTGGTTTTTACCGCGCGATGCTATGCATCCGCGGTACTAGCCATGGTTATGTGTCTGTCTGTCTGTCCGTCACAAGTCGGTGTTCTACTAAAACGGCTAAATATAGGATCACACAAACAACACCACACGATAGCCCAGGGAGTCTAGTTTTCTGATGCCAAAGATCTCCACGAAATTCGACCGGGGTCGCCCCCTACGAGGGCGCCGAATGCATGTGGGGTGGGTCAAAATCGGCGACTTTCGACAAATATCCGGCTATATCTCGAAAACGGTAAAAGATGGACACATAGTTTCTATTAAAGTCGAATAG
>Ga0126325_10000325_pt1 | contig 12831 bp, 7 predicted proteins | sample InaspJWI14metaG_FD_94487 | JGI IMG/M metagenome (GOLD analysis project Ga0126325, IMG submission 94487) | Marine gutless worms symbiont microbial communities from Oahu, Hawaii - Inanidrilus sp. 1 OAHU.JWI-14 metaG | ecosystem: Host-associated > Annelida > Digestive system > Unclassified | place...
ATGCCTCGCGACTGGACTCAAAGTTAAGAACAAAGTAGCTGTTCTGCTTCTATAAACACGATTAAACACATGCCGACACTGTTTTGTGGACTCAACATTGACTCAGTCGTAAACTTCCCTGTACTGATTTTGTAGACTAACCGACCTGTCAGGCAATCTTGTGTCAGGTGGCGGGCTTTTGACCCACCTCTGGCGGGCTTGTGACCCGCCTATGGCGGGCTTGTGTCCGGCGGGCTTGTGTCCTACACTCAAAAGAGCCCGGCCAAGCACAAAAATGATTATGATAAAGTTTGCTGAGTGAGTCAGAAGAACAGCATAGTGCAACAAACTTTTGGTGCTTTGGTTGCCGACTTGTTTAGGCGTCAGTTACTGCACTGCATGACGTTTTACTCACGGGCCCCGTGCGCTCTGCCCCCAACGGCGGGCGCACTTCACTGCTTCTGCCTCAGGGCGCCGAGAAACAACCTAGTTACGCCGCTGCAGCTGTATGAAGATGAGCGGAGATGAAGAGGCGGCGGTTGGCGAGAGACTGATGAAGTCGAAGTTTGCTGTGTACGCAAGACGATCGTCGAAGCGGATGTCGGTCGCGCAGCGGGTCACTCGCTCACTCACTCAGTCGCTCACTCCGTGTCGCGGATCGGGTTGCGGCGGCGGCGCGGCGCACGTCTTGTTGGCGAACCCGCGGCAAGGTCGTGACATTTCCCGCCTCGTCTGGCATGCAGCGCAGCGCCGCCCCGTGAACAAACACCGTACTACCGCCATCCAGAGGGGCCATGCATGGACTTCTTAATACTTAGCACTAGTCAGTGGTAGATCTAGAAGATCATGATGGGGGGTGAAGGGGGTTTGGGGCTATGCCCCCAGTAGGGGTGCAGGGGGCAGAGCCCCCGCTTATTGTCTGGAGGACGAAGCCCCCCAGAAGCTGGAGTATTATTGCATTCTGTGTAGGCCTATTGATAAAAGCGTTTACGTGAATACCAAAATGTAAAAATGTGCATAATATTCAACCTTATGAGTCTTACGCACGCGAAATCATCCAAGCCTCCAAGGACGTTTCAGTGGAATTCCGTTGATACCAGTCCCAATTATGGGGGTCAAAGGGAAGGGAGAAGGGAGCAATTTTGTGCAGTTGTATCCGCCACTGGCAGTAGTATTGAGAAGTCCATGGGCCGTGGTAGTAGCGTGAACGGCGGCGGCGGTGGCGGCGTTTAGCAGCAGAGCAGTTGTCGGTGTTGATTACGGCGGTGTGTCAGGCGGCGCGTGGCGCGAGGCTGTTAGCATGAACGACTGCAGGGCGCCGTGTCTCTGATGAGCAAGACGCTGTTGAGATGATGACGTGACCGCCGCCGTCGCCGGCAGGCTGCAGCGTGGCGCGAAATTCTCGGAACAGAACGTGACTCGATTCACTTAGGGTGCGGTCGCACCGTGCTCAGTTAACATTAACCGTCGGTCGACTGACCCATTTTCCAACACTCCTATTGGCTGACGTGTGGGGTCACCTGCCGTTGTCACGACGACGACACTGAGTTAACTGACAGATAAAGCTACTGAGCTTGGTGCAGCCAAACCTTAGTGCCTCAAGCCCGCGACCTATGGATAAGGATGCACTGCAGTCTGCAGTCTCCGCAGCCACGGCATCTCAAAATAACCCACCGCCTTCTTCAACAGAGACACGTAGGTCTATCATTTAATTCTCCGACACTTCGTTGACTGACGGGTAGTCAGTTTGTGATAACAAGCAAAGTAGCAAACAGAAAGTGTACCAACGAACTGAAATTTATCCAGTGCCGTGAAAATGATGAAGGTTAAAAATAGCCACGCATCAAAGGCTCGTAATACTGTATGCATGAAGGCTTATACACCTTGGACAGACATGTTGGACTTGCAGCTAACGTGACTGAGACTTCAAACTTTTGAATAACTGTTTTGTTTTTTACTGTGTTTGTTTTCGTCACGCCGTGATCGTGTCAACGTCGCAAGTTGATCAGTCTGGGCGTCTGCATGTTTATACAGCGCATAGGTAACATTTATTGCCAGAGAACTAACTACCCGGGTATGCCGGTACCAGAAGAAACATTCACCCACTCACGCCAATCCTGATCACCGGACATCTTTTATCAACTTCCTCCATCTACTATGATCCATAGCATCCTCCTTGTTCAATTTACGTGCTTGACAGTCCTTTTGCACAACCTCTTTCCAGGTCCTCTTTGGTCTTCCTCTTGATCTGGGACCCTCTATATTTCATACTCCATGCATTTCTTCACCCAATCATCATATTCTTTTCCCAACACATGCCGATACTATCGCATCCTGTTTTGCTGTAGTACCCATGTTATGTCATCTATTCCTAATCTCTCTCTCTCTCAGTTCCTTACTTGGAAATCTGTCCACACCTTAACGCCACACATCCATCTGACCATTCTCATATCTGCTCGCTTTTCTGTCAACTCAATACTCTCACCATCCATAACTCACTGTCACTGTTCATTGTCGTAGAAATGGAGCCTTATAAAGCTGCACACCACTGAGTGTCCTGTTAACCAGCAAAAGCCCTCGCTGGAGGTTGCACCGACAAATTTAGCAACATTGTTGTAGCGGTGCCGTGAGCATACGCTCAATGAGGCTGGCACGAGCACGTGCTTGCGGCGAGTTTCAGTCTGTCGGAAGGCCGTAATGAATCAGTCTTCAGTTCACCAGCACAATGCCGCACACCCGGACTGCGATCTATAGCACGTAGTGCTACCACGGCTAGCTCTATCCATGTAGTCCTATGCTAGTATATAGGACTACATGCTCTATCTCTCTCATAGAGCTAGCCGTGGTGCTACGCTGTGGGGGACTGGACTGGAGCACAGACTCCTCTAGAATACAGGGGCCCGACTTACAAAATATCTTACGCTTTATCATACGATTATCTTAAGTTTGTCGCAAGATCGGTTTACGATAGTGACATACGACGTGCCAAGATTTCTCTTGGGAATGTCGTATGCTAATATACGAACGCTATCTCCGGCGATCTTATGATTTTGCAAGTAAATCGTAAAAAAGGTAGCCCATACTCAATTACCGAGCGTAGGGTTCCGCAGCTGATTCCGGTTCTTGGCAGTCAGCCTGCAGGTGACGTGAGTCATAAACCCGGTGGTAGGCTGCCATTACTTTCCGCAAGGCCTGCAGTTACCCTCGCAACCCTTAAGGTGGCTGCTACCAATTTTGCTGCTTGGTGAACAGAGGCACGGTGGGTGTGAACAGTTTGCCTAAGACTGTTACCCGACAGCGTCGCGGCTGCGATTTGAACCCGGGCCCTTCAGCGCCTGAGTTCAGCACGCTAACCACTCGGCTACGGAGCCACTCGCTACCGAGCAAGTAAATCGTACCTAAGAAAACCTTGGTAGATTAGAGGTCCGTCTTAAGTCGATCGTATAAACTTTGGCATTATCGTAGGAAAATCGTAAGACTGTCGTAAGATGTTTTGTAAATCGGGCCCCAGGTCTCGATGACTGGAGTGTCGGAGCCTTGCTCGTGAACTGTGTCGTGTAGCGCGGCAGGCGTGGTCGACTCGCGCCGGCGTCTCGTTCTGCGACAGCCTCAGAACTCAAACGTTCCACCATAGGCGTACGCAGAATTTCACAACGAAGGGGGTAGGGTTGTAGTACTGGGTACTTGTACTGGTACTTAGACTTGAGTACTGGTATTTGACTAGCTGAGTACTGGCTACAACTCTGGCAGGAGGCTACAGTCCAACTGATGAGCCTGATCACCGCACGGCGTATGCTGCCGGAACAATCACCCTTCAACTTCGAGGAACATCGCGCACAATGTAGCCTGGTGTGCTGTTTCTTTAATACTTATATGGCAGCAACATTTAAACGGGACTTTTACAACTATTTAGGCTACAATATTGACACAGAAACATTCCTGCGATTCGTCATCCTTATGACCGACACAACGCGTTAAAAGCTGCATAATAATAATAATAAGTCCACGAGAATGCACCGACGCATCCCGTCGCGACTGGGCAGGACGCGCTGCAGTTCACGCGTAGGACCGTAGAACGACACACGACACACGAGGACCTGGAAAAAGTCACGACAGAGCAGACTTATATGCTTAGGCGAAGCGCGAACGACAGCATTAGGCAGCCAGTGAAATGATTTTAATGCGGTTGTTGTAAACGATCGTAACACCCCAACTGTTTGAGAGAATACTGAACAATCCGCATCACACACTACCAGCTACTTCCACCACAATCTGCAGCATCACAGAACTATAACCCCAGACGCCGCACCCATGACAGACAACTGCATGAACACCAAGGACACCTGAGTGACTGATTTTATAACGAGGCTACTGTACAAAAATTCATACTGACTCAGTAACATATATGTGAATTGCAAACTGTAGTTTTCTTATTGTACGGACTATATCATTAATTTATACATGCATTGTAATTTCATCTGCGGTTTGTCAGATGTCATAATAAAGACATTCGGTCAGCCAATCATTTCCAGCATGCAGAATGCCGCTGGACACAAAAGGCGAGCAGTGTGAGTTCCGACGTCATCACATATCGATGGACTGCCGACTATAGGTCTAGTCATAGCTCCGCGATTCTGTGAATCCAGAGCGATCGACTTACGGTCGAGATAAGCGACCCGACTCGACCCACCTGGCCACCTAATAGCGGTGAGGGAGAGCACCTGGCCAGGTATGCAATAGGGCTAGCCACCCGGACCTTACCATAACCCTAAACTCCAACCTCAGCCGAAATTATAACTTTAAATCGTAACCCTACCCTAACCGTAACCCTTATGCCTAACTTCCTCACCCTAATATTAATCTCAATTCACACAGTATAGCAGACAGGCAGAAATAGACAAACAAAACATATAAACAGACATAAACTAGGCCGAAATAATGCTATAGCTCTAAAATGGAATGCATATGTCAGAGACAGTGGGCAGATCAGATCAGATGTCCCCCGGGGGGAGGTCAAATGTCCAGTCAGGCTTAGCCTTCGGCAGCCGAGCACAACTGAGATAGACTCGTAGTTGCGTCCGTATCAGTCGCTATCCACGTTCGATGTGATAATGACGTCGTCGACGACAGAAAAAAATTCACTAAATTTTGCGTGAATCTCGACGCCGTGAACTGTCGAAATTCGTTCACTGCGTCAGCGGAACCAGTCACTCGAAGCATCAGGCCTGACGTACAAAAATGCATTGACCGAAATGCAGTATTGTAGAACAGGTTTCACTATTTCTGGTGGCAGCCTAACGCGCAATAAGCATGCTCTAGTCTCCCCTTTACACTTTTTATTACGCTACAGCCTAAACTACTGAGTGACGTTCCAACTCGAAGTCTCGAAGCAATGCGCGTGAAGAGGCTCGAATTTCATTGCAATCTTTGGCATATCTCGATTGGGACTGCACGCATACTATGCAAAGCAGGGTCTATGCTACTGTCGGGTGTCCGTCCGTCTGTTCGTCTGCTGCTGCAGGTTTGCTGCTGTGGGCCCGGCCGGCAGGAGATATCGATCGATTGCTGCACGGCGCACAGCAGCGCGGCAGGCGAATGCGGGTAGTGCCACGTTACGACACGAGATGCTATTTTAACGTGCACTCGAAAGCTGACACAAGTCAGCTTAATCTACTGCACGGAACCAAAAACTAAAAAGTGGAAAAAAAGAAAAAGTAAAAACGGATATGCTCCGGAGTATTGGTAACGTTGTCAGCGACTCAGCGTGCATAGAGGAAGCTGAACACAGACTTGTATATCTTACGTCAGTAGGACTGTATGCACGATTCATCGTGAGAATCACACGCTCAACCCATAGTTATACAAACTTACAATCGAACGCTAATAGGAAGTCGAGTACATTAAAACGTTCAATAAAATTAATGTCGGCCAAGAAACTTCAACGACTGGACCTAATTTCAAACAGCTCGAAAACGAAAAAGATTTAGGAAACCGAAACGAAATTTTGTCACCGAAAGCCAGATTCGCCAGCCTATAACTCCTAGCAGTTAATCCACAAAGTCGTGAAAGAATTGTTGTTGGGACAGTTCTGGTTTAGACTACCCGAAGAATTTCATGCTCCACCCAAACACTGAGATTCGTCTATGACGATTAAGTTCGTCGAAGTTTCGCACAGTAACCGCGTGATGCGTTCGCGAAAGCGCGGTACTTCGATGGTAAAGAATCGCAGCGTGCCTGACGGCTGAAAAGGACGATAATGTCCAGGGGCGGCTGAGAACTCGAGAGCCCAGACTGCGCGTGAGGATTATAAGCGCCAGAATACTGAAACAGCGTATGATTGATGAGAGTTTGGGCGATTTCGACCACGCATCGGCAGCCTTACAGTGGCGACAAACGTGCACGTGAGGCGCCACGAACAGGGCATTTCCCCCGGACATCTGCCTCCCCTCTGCATCCCCCGTACTTGAAGTCCTGACCCTAACCCCAAAACCTAACGTAACGCTAACGGACCTAACCTTAACCGTAACACTAACTCTGTTCTTAATAATTACATGCAGCTTTATTCCACCATCTTATATGGTAGCAGAAAATAAATGAAGAAATACAGCAAAAAGAAAATAAACAAGCGCAATAAAAATACAGCGAAATAACCCGATCCTGCCCACAAACACTAACTCTAACCCCAGACCCCAACCTGGTGCAAAGGTCCACGATGGTTATTTCGTGGATGGGGGCTGAAGTCCGGAGGGCGGGGGCAATGCGGTCAGGCGGCTGCGCGAGCGACCTCTGTTATCAACATTAAAGCAAAGCCGGTGCAGCGCCGCCGGTGTGGCGTCGCGGCCGTGGCGCCACCACACGGCGGCTGTGCTGCATGCGTCAGTGATAAGACTCTCTTATCAGGTCATTTCGCGATAAACGCTCGAGAGTATTGTAGTAGTCGTCGTGCTGCCGATACGCACTCGCGCGCGCAGGATGGCTCTGTTGGTCAGCAGCGGCAATGGGGGATTTACAAAAGCGCAAATTTTTCCACACATACCGGCACATGAAAGAAAGGCACTGATACGCGTACAAATAACGCACCAGCAGTCATGTGTATGTACACCAGTTACTAATACTAAAACTCCTCATCCAAACATATTTGCTACGAGTTTTTATTCTGTGTATGACTGACACTGACGATGTTGCGCTTTTGGAGTTATAAGTTGCGTAGTTGCGTTTTATCGATTTTACATTTGCGCTTTTGTTGAAAATACATCTGCGTTTTCGTGGCGGTTTTTTGCGCTTTCGTAGCATGGCCGCGCAATACACGCAAAGGCGGATAAATCACAGCGCCAACTGTGCCATGGCAAGGGGCCCCGTCACACGCGGTTATTTCCTGGATGGGGGCTGATGTCCGGAGGACCCCCCGGTCTGAATGCATTTTGACATCGGCGCTGGCGTGCTGTATTACATGTACGTACGCTATTCGCCTGTTGTGAACTTATGCAACACGTTTTTTCTGAGTTTATTGTACACGATGAGAAAATGTACGTAATGCGTCATTTACAGTTCATGATGATTTTTTGATCAAACATCAGCCATGGATATGGAGATGGAGATAAAGCCCCGGCCCCCACGAGATTTGGCATGGGCCCTCCCACAAGCTTAATCCAGCCCCATGCGAGCATTCCGGGCTATTGCTTAAAGGTACGCAAAAGTTCCGCTACTATCTGTATCCCGGAAAAATACGAGACACTCGACTTTTGGTCATAACGTCGGCAAATTTAAAAACAATCGAGTCTCTTATTTTTTCTAAGACACAGTTTACTGACGACTGAAATGTCGCCAGACTCGCCAAATAACATCACGTTTCGCGACGTTGACCACACGTACATAATCGACTTATATTTATGTGACTATTATCAAACCGCGTTAGCAGGCAAGGTAATCGGTCGTGTCCGTCCCACCGTTTTCGCTCTGACATTTAAAGCAACTGACCTCTGACAGTAACTTTAGCATGTGTCTGACAACTGCTCGCCAGGGATAGAAAGTAAGTCATAGGGTCAAGGTCAAAGGTTAGCGTTAGAATTTTTTAGCAATGGTGGTAACGCGGTCGGTCTGACCTCGATCCTCGATCGAGGGCGGTTTGTTTTCTATAGTGAGAGGAATGGAATAAGAAATACAGAATACAGATGGCCACAGCGATAACTCTGTCGTAGGCGAGTACACGCTACTGAATGTGGATCTGGAACTTTATTAAATATGGAACTTTTTCAAACTTTTTTTGTACTTTGAATTAATTTCTTCGAACTTCACAACCATGTGAATTTCTGATCGTAGGCCGCACTACTGACAAGCGTCTTACGTGCAATGCCTGTAGAGTGATTGCTGTGTTGGGCGAAGGCCTGGCGTGACGTCATCGCTAGCAGGGCGACGACAATAATGAAGGCGCTTGCAGTAGTGGTCGGGTATCCCAGCTGGAGCACCTGTAGTGACGTCATGATGACGTCATTTACTGTACGTCATCGCCGCTCGAAGCATTGCCCGCCGCTCTGCAACAAACTCCACATCGCATCGTCGCATCACACAGAGCAAACGGAAGCATGCACACCTGAGAAATAACATTACACCAAGTCTGCCTCGATCGTCCTCGGATCACAACACTGACGCGGCCCTGCTCGCTGCTGCCGTCTGGCGTCGGTGATGGCAGAATACTGAGATATCGACCGGCGCCCGGGCGGCGGCAGTGCAGCTGCACGTCGCTGCTGCTATCGATTGACGAGACAGACAGACAGACCGTGGAGTCCGTGATAGATAGCATCTATCACGGACTCCACGGATAGACGGACAGACGGACACCTTAACGTTACATAGACGTTCACCGACTGAAGCGGGCAGTGTCGATCATTAACTTTATTATTGGTAGACAAACGTTACGATTCCACACACAGCGATCAGTCTAGTCGTACTGTACGTGATAAAATCACCCGGATAGTTTCCTGACCCCCTCCCATATTGCCAGTGAGCGCGAGCGGGTGCCATGCGGCCAGATTTACACAGGAACGCGCATTTTTGTGTCTGTCCAATGTATCTGATCACTTTGATCTATCGATCACTACAGCTTAGGTCCATTTCGTTGGCCGCATCTCGCCGATTCTTTTTCACTCTAGCCGCTAGACGCGACCGACGAAACAAGTTGCAGTGCCACTGCAAGTGAAACATCAAAGCATCGGCCTGGTGTCCGCCAGTCTGCCTGTCTGTCCGTCCGTCCGTCCGTCTATCCGTTCCCTCCCCTGCCGTGCCATACTGTACTATCGCTTCCCATTCCCCTTACACTTCTCTCCGTTACCTTTCTACCCACCTTCCATTATGTCTACCTTCCTGCCTCTTCCCGTTCCCTTCCTCCCATTTGCCCCTCCCTTCTCTTTTTTTGGGGAGTGGGGTGGGGTGGGGAGGGGTGAGTACGGCATGCTGACGGTACTGCAGCGGCCCGGCGTTGCTTAGCTGTTCTAGTTTGTGTTGCTATTGCAGTACGTTTGCCGGTACTGCTAGCGAGTTACGAGCCCGCGGGACCACGCATTTTTACTACTGTCTGTTTGTCCCGCCAGACTCACCAGAGGCAGCACCGATGCGATGCATAGTTGATGTACTTGTTTTTTCAGAGTCAATGTGACCCGTGGTGAGAGAGAAAGAGAGAAATTTATTAGACGACATAAATGCAGAACATACAGTGGCGGGTTGGCGACCCTTTACATTCAAATATCGAAAATATACTTTGAACTAGATGGCTGCTATTCCGTCATTCTCCACAGCAGCGGCGAGTCCGCTCGGTAGCGGCGCCATGTGGCGAACGAGAGTAAAGCGAGCGAGTCCGCCATGCTTCCCCAAAATGGGTAAGGGAGACTTGCGTCTTTTTCATCAAAATGTAGGGTAATTATCCCTCTTTCGAAAGAATATTTTCCCGTTTTCACATATTGCGCCGTTTGGTTACGACAAGTCGGCGAATGATGGCAACGTCAAATTTGTGTTGCAAGTCGGCCCGTCACTGGCTGACGGTTGCCCCCTAGCAACTCCATACAGATAACAGATGGGTGTGGTGTCGTTCACGCCCATCGGGACATACGACAGCTGTTGTGTTTCAGATGCATGCAGGTGATAACAGGTCCGCCTAAAAGTCAAAATCCACGAAAAATCGACTTATAATGCGAAATCCACCTGCCTAAATATCGAAATCCACGGCATGCGTAAGAAATCCACTGCCTAAAGGTCGAAATCCATCACGTCGACGAAAACCAGCAATGCTAAAATCGAAATCCACTTGAATTTAGTACCTGTACGAAATTCCAGCTGGATTTCGATATCTAGGCAGGTGGATTTCGCATATTAAGTGGATTTCGTAGATTTCGACTTTTAGGCGGTCGACCGGGCGATAACTGCTAACACTGTTACGCGGCTACTTTACCGACGACGTCCGACGTGGCGGTTTGTCGACCTTTGTAACAGTGAAAACGGACAGCTCGACACAGACGGTGACAGTGTATAAAACTGTAAACACGGCAATCGCTAATTTCCGCTCAGGCAAGTCATGTTCCTCTGTCACCGAACAGTATAATTTGGTACCGGCCAAAAGCCAGTGGTGTCCTGCGGCTCGGAAGGTACACGTAACTGTAGGTCTGGTGTCGCACTGGTCATGCATCATATCTACGAACTCAATTATCGCCTAAGGAAAACAAGCGATTAACGATGAGGGAGATATCAAACTCACTCGCACTTCCCGCCTTCTGTAGCAACGGGCATCGGGTCTACTAATGTCTACTTCACACCGTCAGGCCGATCCGGACAAAACTGTCGCGTCTGTGTCGCGTCGGCGCTGGCGGTGCGAATCGGATTTTCGACGACTTAAGACTGTCGCGACAGAAAATTTAATTAAAGCCTGAACACGTTTAGAGCATTACTGTTCAATTCACACCGATCGACGTGACACAGACGCGACAGTTTTGTCGGGTCTGGCGGGCGGTGTGAATTAGGCGTAAGTGCGCGCTAGTTAGCGAAACGTAAAACTGTATAAGTGCCGCGACCTCCATGCGTGCGTGCGTGCGTGCGTGTCAGCAGTCGCATGGCTCAATAAAGCAGTCATAGACCGCAGACTCCGCCCCCTGTGTTGCCACCTGAAAAGTTACTTTAAGCGCCCGAAAAGTAGTTCCGTGCGTTCGTTGGCCTGCAACTAGTATTACTGCGCACAGTTTATAGCCAAGCCCAATGCTGCGTGTGCACTGCGCTTCAGCTGGGCGGCGACATCGAGCAACCTTGGGTTATGACGTCATCCATAAAACCGGAAGTATACGCCGCCAGCGGAGGACCGAGCCACGGCCATAGGTAACATGCACAAAAATTGGTAAATATCGGACGTGTAGTTCCGAACATATGATCGCGGACAGACGAACACACACACACAGACAGACACAGACACACATACACCGTCATCACAATACTCCGCTCCCCTATCGCGGGCGGAGTAAAATGCGCTCAATCATCTTAATGAGACACTCACTAGTGACACTCCACTGGCTTGCGTACCCAGGTGGGTCTAATTGGATTTTCTGGCGTCCCGCTGCGCGCAGAGTGTAGCCTACATCAGGTGATGCAATAATAAGTACTCGTAGAAAAGGCTGGCAGGCACGTCCTCAGGTGTATTCTTTGACACCTGTCGCCATTAATGCACACGTTTTTGCTTTCTCGCCTGGTAATGTTGTACGATTTACGTTTTAGTTTTAAAAATAAATTTTTTAATTTAATGTCGAAAAGTACAGAATATTGCTCAGCACCACGGAAAGACAAAAATCGTTAGTTTTGTAAAAAAATCAATATCAGATACAGCGTCATTAAGCCGGCCACACACTCTTTGATTAAGCTATGTGCACACGTCGTCGAGCACTTGAGCGAACACTTACTGCGTCAAAATACGTCATTCTATGTCACTGCGCGTTAGAAATTGTCGGTTTATTCTTATTATTCATTACTATTATTATTTTTTTGATCCCGGTACTCAATTCCCAGGGAATGAAAAAAAATTACGCTATAAGTACAAAAATCAAACTGGAATAAACCTTACTCCTCCTCCTCCTCCTTATTATTATTATTATGAAAAATCAGTTAAGAAGAGAAGCAGCTCGACTTCGTTGTTATAAAATACCGACGTAACGGCAAAAACACAGCGACGTCAACTTACTTGTAGTTTTTCAGACGAAGTTGCAGCCGTGTCTCATATTTGGTATAATTCAGACAATGTCGCGACGACCAGTGTGTAAATTCAGTCAAAGTCTTCAGTGACAGACGTTTGTTTCGACTTATGACGAGGAACACGTCGCAAGAAGAGACTGTTTAAAGTCGCATGCACGAACAGTATTATTGTTTGGCACGGTGACACCACGTTCCCCACACGCGACGGCGCGATCACACTCGATCGTAAAGACCTTCCGGCATATCCAGCAACTCCCCAGCAGCAGCAGCAGCAGCATCTTAAATGGGATGATCTGCGCGCGCATTCAATCGCCGTGCCCAGGGCGACGAGTGCCGCAAACTAACGTGCCGCTGTGCTCAATTATCCCCCTCCATCTCCACGAAATTCGGCTCTGAATTCAACCACTAAGAGGTTTGGCGCCATAACACAGAAGAAGTAACACGCAAAACAAGAAATTAAAATAACCACCAGAGTTTTGTTTGTCATTTTGGCTTGTGGCGGTGTTATAGCACTCCCATCCTCCGGTCTCTACACTGGCTAAAGATAACTGAACGCATTGAATACAAGCTCCTCTCACTTACCTACAAAGTTCTCACAACCACCCAACCTTCATATCTGCATAACCTCATCAC
>Ga0126325_10000326_pt1 | contig 12803 bp, 6 predicted proteins | sample InaspJWI14metaG_FD_94487 | JGI IMG/M metagenome (GOLD analysis project Ga0126325, IMG submission 94487) | Marine gutless worms symbiont microbial communities from Oahu, Hawaii - Inanidrilus sp. 1 OAHU.JWI-14 metaG | ecosystem: Host-associated > Annelida > Digestive system > Unclassified | place...
GGGTTGTTGGGGGGGGGGCAAATGTCATATATATACAATGTGATGCCCCCACCCTGCCGACCGATCTGGCTTAATTATTCTCAAGTCGGAAGTGGCTGAGTTATGCGTGCTCAATTGATCGCCGAAGCTCGAACCAGCCGTTACTATTTCCGGTCTAAAGTAATTCGGCGAACGGCCGGCCACATCGCTGCCACGCAACCATTTTCACATAGTGGTTACTATTTCCGGTCCCCCGTTTTAGTGTCGAAAGTAATTTGGCAAAGAGCCGCATCGCTGTCGCACAACCACCTTTACTGATGGTTACTATTTCCGGTCTCCCGTTTTTCCGCGGTCTCCCCAAAGGATGGAGTCGGCCAGGAGCCTATAACTGGACGAACGCTTCCCGTTAGGGTTGCGACAGATCGTTCGAATATTCGAGATCACGTAATATTTGATTATCGGTTTTTCGCTTTTTGGTATTTGTCTGTAATATTGCTGTATTATATTACAGGGCGTAGTAAAGATGACAAATTGTTGCAGTAATGGTATCGACAGCTCGCATCGCCCACGCTGCGCGGATAATTGCATTATATTCGTCAGAGGGCATTAATGTGCACCACCCCTTTATACAGGGTGGGCCAAATAAGTTGTACATTTTTCAACACACCGTATCTTTGGAACCGTTCAAGGTAAAATGAAATGATTTCACCGATATGTTTCTAGAGTTTCTGGTAACAAAGATTAGGTTGTTATGTTAGTTGTTAGTTTTTATGTAACTGTGGGTGACTCTGTACATGGTTCATTGGACATATGCAAGTCTGTGTAATATTGCTGTTTTATATTACAGGGCCCAGTAAAGATGACAAGTTGTTACAGTAATGGTATCGATAGTTCGCATCGCCCACGCTGCACGTATAGTTCCATTACATTCGTCGGAAGGCGTTAATGTGCACCACCCGTTTTATACAGGGTGGCCCAAAAAGTTGTACTTTTTAACACGCAATTTCTAGTCCAATATTTGTTCCCAGAAACTCTAGGGACATCCTGGTGAAATCCATTTCATTTTATCTTGAACGATTCCAAAATATGGCGTGCTGAAAAATGTGCAACGTTTTTGGGCCACCCTGTACTTGGTTCATTGGACATACGCAAATCTGCCCGCCAAATTGCATCGCGATCGGTTCTGACGTTTCTGCAGGGCGCATGGCCACGAGGGCTAGACACGCGACGTCAAGACATGCGTAGAAATAGGTCGAACAGACTACGCGGCCTAATAAGTTTTTACTTGGTAACGAATTTAGTAAGTGCAGTAATCGCTTACTGACTCTATCCCAGCGCCTCTGCGTGTTGTAATTGGACTCTAAGGCGCTACATAAACCATGCATTATTATTATTATTATTATTCTTCTTTTATTCTTTTATTTTATTTTATTTTTATTTTTTTAACCCCGGTACTCAATTCCCGGGGAATGAAAAAAATTACAGAAAAGTACAAAAATCAAGCTGGAATGAACCTTACTCCTCCTCCTCCTTCACAAAACAGTCATGCAGTAAGATGACATTGTACCGCTGAATCAGAACGGAGAGTCGCTGAAATAAAATAGTAACGTTATTTTATTTGTTTTATTTCTTTAATCGGAGGAAGATGATAAATGATGTCCGATCATCAGGATGGGTGTGAGTGGGTGAATGTTTCTTCTGGTACGGGCCTACCCGGGTAGTCCCGGACATAGTCCCGGACAAAAGGCCGTTAAACGGTTGTGTGTGTGCGTATATTTCTTTAATTATTATTATTATATCCACAGCCGAGTACTCGAATCCTACTTTTCGAACCGATCCCAGCCCCAGTTCCCACCGGAGAGAGACGCTGGCGGTGATGTTCGTTGAATAATTCCGTTCGTCTGTCGCAACGAAAAGCAGCAGCAGCGGCAGCAGCGGTATTTTGTCAGTCCATGGAGACATCTGATGGACTCAGTCGTCTCAATAGAGAATTCCACCGCCGCTCACCGCTTCTCGCCATGATTGCGCTTAACCAATTAACCCTCGGTAGCCGAGTGGTTAGCGTGCTGGACTCAAGCGCAGAAGGGCCCAGGTTCAAATTGCAGCCGCGACGCTGTCGGGTGATACTGTACATAATACACGCTGCGTTGAAGAAAGGTCCACTTTTTTACAAAAAAACACCCCCCATTTTATTTCCTGCCTATGGGCCTGTCTTATAGGCAAACCGTTGGCAGCAGCCATTTTAAGGGTTGCGAGGGTAACTGCAGGCCTGGCGGAAAGTAATGGCAGCCTACCGCCGGGTGTATGACTCACGTCACCTGCAGGCTGACTGCCAAGAACCGGGATCAGCTCCGGAACCCTACGCTCGGTGATCGAGTATGGGCTAGCTTTTTTAATTAACCCTATTGCGTCGGTCGACGTGCAGTAACAGTTATCGTCATCATTTTACTTTAGCAATAATACAACAGTGTGCACATGTACATCGATACAGTTTTGAACAGCAGGACAGCAAGGTCCGACAAGAGCACTAACAGTTGCTCTAAAACGTTCAATAAAACAGTTACTGGTCACATATTCTATCATACAAGTAAAATATTACAAACAAGAAAACTAGAAAAATCAATCTTTTCAATGCTATTCCTAAAACATTTGAAGACGTAAAATTGGCAGTAGATGGTAGTGCATTCCAAACATTTATTACTCTGTCAACGAAAGAATTTTGTCTAATGCTAGCTGTGCATCCAGGCTTAAGCAGCTTATAGACTACTTCTAGTGTTAGTGTTAGTACTCAGTGCAGAGAAATCACCGAAATTTACATTTACTAAACCAAAGACGATTTTGTAACAGTACAGTAGATCCAGATGCAGGCGACGCAGTTCTAAGGTACAAAGTCCTAACTTGGTTAATCGATCACAATCTGAGAGGTTGCGAAATCCACAGAGTCGTTATGCAATCGTATCGCATCGTATTATGCAATACGATACGATACGGTGCAGTATATTAACGTGCGATCAAAAGCTGACACGAGTCAGCTTAATCTACCGCACGTAACCGACAACTAAAAAGTGGGAAAAAGAGAAAAAAAAACAAAAAGTAAAAACGGATATGCTAAGAAGTAGCGGTAGCAGTCCGGGGAATCCGTGGAGTCGGTCCTGAAAGTCAGTCCTGTAGGTTGCACGGTCTTTACCTGTGCAGTAAAGTTAAGGCAAAGCTTTTAACTATAGAATTTTATACGGCCGTCATTCTGCTAACATTTATACTTATATTATTATTAGTATTCCATCACTCTCACTCTTTCATTCCAGATTTAAATTTTTCTTTTCTGCACATCCTGTACGACCGTAGCCTTCCTATTCTTTAGGACGGACTCCACGGATTCCCGGGACTGTTTACCAATACTTCTGAGCATGACCGTTTTTTTTTACTTTTTCTGCTTTACCACTTTTTAGTTGTTGATTGCATGCGGTAGATTAAGCTGACTCATGTATCGTAAGTAGACCTAAAGCAGCCGTAGATTTTTATTGCGCTCTAAAACGAGCGAATGATCTCCACGGCACTCAGGTGTGGCACGTGTTAACGAGGGATTGCACAGTTTTACCTGTCACCGGTTCGTGGACTATTCACCGGGGACGACAATTCACGTACTTCTGAGCATATCCGTTTATACTTTTTAGTTTTTTTTCTGTTTTACACTTTTTAGTTGTCGGTAATTCCGTGCGGTAGGTATAGATTAAGCTGACTCATGTCGGCTTTCGAGCGCACGTTAAAATAGCATCTCGCGTCGTATCGTATTTTCACATTGCTTTTAATAATGCTGACAAGGCAGGAGTAACGATACCGTACTATCGTCGAAGCATATGATAATGATAACAATCGAAAACACGTTCTATTAACTTCAAATTTACACTAAAAACACAGGTTTACTCGTTTGACACAGTTTTCACAAATTGCTTATAATAATGTTGACAAGGCTAGAATATATAATAATGATCAAGAACACAATTAATTCACATCATATTTACACCAAAAACACAAGTTGGCGTCTGTCTTGTTAGGTAGCAGACAAGGTGAGTTGTTAACTCATGCCCTTGTCGGAGCGCAAACTTACGTATCGCTAATTACCGCCGAATATAGTCCTCCGGTGACAACTGCTGCGGGTGGTAAAGCGTGCTGGACTCAGGCGCAGTAGGGCCTGGGTTCAAATCGCAGCCACGGGCAACAGTCTTAGGCAAACTGTTCACACCCATCGTGCCTCTGTTCACCTAGCAGCGAAACTGGTAGCAGCACTCTTCAGGGTTGCGAAGGTAGCTGCAGGCCTAGCCAGCCTACCGCCGGGTTTGTGACTCACGTCGCCTGCAGGCTAACTGCCAAGAACCGGGATCAACTCCGGAACCCTACGGTCGGCAATCGAGTATGGGCAACCTTTTTTAGTCCTCCGGTGAAATTTCCTCCGGTGAATAGTCCGTGCCCCCTGTCATTCCCAACACACTTATCGACATTATGGCACGAGAAATCCTGCCTTTGTAAAGCTCTTCAGCTGCACAGCATCACCGCACTTTTGCCGCTACGCAGTTCCGATCCCGCTGAGGGTAGAGAGCCGAGTTTGCCTGGGTTGTTGGTCAAACACCGTCGAGAGACGGTCACCCATCCCAGTACTAACCGGACTCGACGTGGAGTAACTTCGTTGACGCGACCAACCTCATTACCACCACGCAAAATCGCCACCATGTGCACCCTTTACTTTTTCAACTGTAACCGCCTACCCGTCGAAGAAACCTTCTTTTTCTGCAAATCTTTCCCGCCGTAGAGCCTTTCTTTTCTTCTGGGCTGGCTCCACGGATTCCCCGCACTATATACTGATACTTCTGAGCATATCCGTTATTTACTTTTTAGTTTCTGTTTTCCACTTTTTAGTTGTTGGTTCCGTGCGGTAGATTGAGCTGACTCATGTCGCACGTTAAAGTAGCATCTTGTATCGTATCGTAATATGCTCTCTCGGCCTGGGGCGGCCATCTCACCAATCAGCAAAGACAGCGAATTAATGCCTTTCTGAGATGATCCCCTAAGTTTGGGTTTACTGAGGCACTATACAGTATTGAAGACTTGTTAGAGAAGACTGATATTATAAGCTCTTTGGGCGACTGCAAAACCCCATAGATGTAAAAAAAAACGTCCAAATAAAAAAGAACCTTTAAAAACGAAAAACGTGACAAAAATAAAAAAACGTTTGTAAACGTAATAAAAAAAGTTACCTTTTCTTAGTGTAGTTCAACTCCACGCCTGATGCCCAAGAAATGGCCTTCAAGGCAACTTGGAATATGCCATTCAGTTTAGTTTTGCAGAAACTGTCGTCGTTTTAGGCTAGCAGTGAAATCTTCAATATTGTGCTATTCACGGTCTTACATTCTAATTACTGTATACAGTATTCTGTTATTTATTTTTTGTTAATCTGCTTGCCGCTGTGAAATTTGCCAATGTTTTTAAAAATAAAAAAAACGTTTGGAAAATGCAAATCGTTAAAAAACGTAAAAAAACCTGACCAAAATAAAAAAACGTAAAAAACGTTTTTTCACATCTATGCAAAACCCTGCTCATTGTCTTTTCCCTATTCTACCAAGTAATAGTTAATGTCATCAGCACCTCGTGTAGAAAAAGAGGGCATTCATTTATCCTTCCACACTGTACCTATAATTTGTAAAAACCTCCTTTCTCCCCCGTTGTTCTTTTCAAGTTAAGTATAATTGTTTTTTTTGTGTTTCACGCTATCTATTGTGTTTCATTTGTACCACTTCTTATGCGTTGCTCGCGTTTGATGCGTAGTAATAAAGATCTACTTACATACGTGGGCCTAATGATCTTCACTTCACTGTATTTACCCCGCAGTTCAAAATGCAAATGCAACTTAACAATACGCGCCCTTGTAATGTCCTCCTGCATGTTACGGCGCGATATAAGTTGTCGTTTTATTATTATTATTATTATTAACAGTCTGGGAGGATGCAGCAAGGCACCAAGTGTACTGACAACTGTCCCAAGTGAAGAAAAAGAAAAAAAACTAGTGAGAATAAAGTAGCGCAAAAACAATCTGATAGCACCGATGAGCGCATTTCAGAGACAAGTCTGTACGCGGTATTAACTAAGAAGAAACGTAGTTAAGTTAGTACAAAAACATAGGCCCTACAGATAATGCGAACTTACAACTCAGAAATTAAAAACTGAGAAAAAATAATATTGGTACTACGTATCGATCGTTTGGAAGCATTAATACTACTAATGTCAGTGTTGAAGGGTTAACACGGGTTCGGTCAGTTAGCGCAGCTCGGCATTGATTAAGTCCTGCGGCAAACTGGACCGCTAGTCGCCTGCAGCCGTGCGCCGATGTTTTTAAACCTGTCCTAGTTCTCTAAAAGCTCGATTCGCAATGAGATGCTGCTGCTGCCGCTGCACTGGCCATTTTGCCGCACCTAGCAAACGTCGAGTTAAGTGGCGATAGCCTAGATACTGGCGAAGATTCGTTGTGTTATTCAAATACATGTACGATACGATACAATACGATACGAGATGCTATTTCAACGTGCGCTCAAAAGCCGACACGAGTCAGCTTAATCTACCGCACGGAACCAACAACTAAAAGTGGAAAACAGAAAAACTAAAAATTAAAAAACGGATATGCTCAGGAAGTATCGGTAGACAGTCCGGGGAATCCATGTTGTCAGTGCTGAAGAAGAAAAGGAAAGCTACTTTGAGAAGGATTTGCAGAAAAGGGAGGTTTTAAGCCTGGAATGAAAGAGTGAGGGAGTGATGGAATACTAATAATATTAAGTATGAATGTTAGCAGCATAACGACCGTATAAGATTCTATAGTTAAATGCTTAGCACAACTGCCATCAACACCTCTAACACGATAAGAACACAGACCGGTGCCGGCCGAACGCCACCCCAGCGGTCTGGATTCTAATTCGTGTTATTAGTATCCTAAACTGAATCAGTTGTTTTTGATTTTGACAATCAATTAATGAGTTTCGACCCTGCATGGGTCTAGTTAGCCCTTACCACTGCAGCCGGCGTTAACAAACAAGCAGGTACGTCCGCAGGATTTTGGTTAGGGCCCTTGCTGCCTGAGGCGACGAAATTTTTGAAAATTTGACTACGAAATGGTACATTCTGAAGTATATCTGAATAAATATGTGGTCAGCACAGCGCCGTTCTCTACACCTGCCTGTCCTGATTGCTCTCAAAATATAACATAAACATAGAAAACTGCTGTTTTCTGCATGTTTTCGCTTTTTAATTTTTCATCCATTATTTCGGTCAGGGAGCTCAGCTGACCCCATTTGCCCCTATGTATGGACGCCCACGCAGACAAGTAACAGCTGTCGCAAATGGACCCGCGCGACAAGGTAAGTATGTAAGTAAAAAAGGGTAAAGTTTTCCCATACTCGTTACCGAGCGTTGGGCCCGGAGCTGATCCCGGTGTACAGGTAGTCAGCCCGCAGGTGACGTGAAGCGAATCACGCCATAGACATGGCAGTAGGCTGCCGTTACTTTCTGCCAGGCCTGCGGTTACCTACATAGCTTTCACCAGATGGCGCTACCAGTAAACGGCAGCACACATCTGATTCCAGCTTACTTCTCATTTATCTACCCAGAAAGGATGAAAGGCTGAGTTGGCCTAGTTGGCTGACCTATAGCGGATGGCTTATCCACATTAGTGGTCACCCATCAGCTGCAGGTCGAACGCAGGACAGGGAAAGTTCGCAGGCCAGAGACTGACGTTCTACCACTGTGCCACGCCACCAACAGTATGTAAGTAAGGTAAAAGGTAAAGTTTTCCTATACTCGTTACCGAGCGTTGGGCCCGGAGCTGATCCCGGTGTATGTAAGTAAGTAGATCAATATGACTGTGATGACGTGACGGCGACTACGACGACCGTGCAACGTCATGCAACATCGTGCGATTTCGTGTTCACATAATATGACTGCGACTGCGCTGTGACTGTGACCAGAAATGAACAATTAAACATGCTCGTTTTTCTGCCAGGTTGCAGCCAATCACAATGCAGGAATCGGTACGGACGGGCGTGGTTGTTTACTGTTATTTTCACGTGTTTCGGTTAATTAATAAATGCAATTTATTGTTTGCCGCCATATTTTTATTTAACTACGTCGATTTTCGTGCGTTATGGAACTTTAATAATGTATGAAATCGACGTCAGTAAATAAAAATATGACAGACTTATGACTTTACTGGGTGACTGATAACAGGTTTGTCGCAGCCACATCAGAGTCGCAGTCAGAGCACGTTAAAATAAAATGCGGATTCTCGGTCTGTGATGCACGTTGCTTATAATCGTGACTGCGGTACTACTGTGATATGACTGCGACTAAACCTGTTGATTTAAAAATGGTAAAGTTTTTTTGTTGATTTACATACTCGATTACCGAGCGTAGGGTTCCGGAGCTGATCCCGGTTCATGGCAGTCAGCCTGCAGGTATCATAAACCCGGCGCTAGAGTGCCATTACTTTCCGCCAGGCCTGCAATTACCCTCGCAGCCCTTAAGAGGGCTGCTACCAATTTTGCTGCTTGGTGAACAGAGGCACGATGGGTGTGAACAGTCTGCCTAAGACTGTTACCCGACAGCGTCGCTACTGCAATTTGAACCGAGGCCCTTCTGCGCCTGAGTCCAGCACGCTAACCACTCGGCCACCCTGTTGATCTACTTACTTACTTACTCATCTTCTCGCGCGCGTCCTTTACGACAGCTGATACTTGTATGTTAAGCGTTGTTCACAATTGCGACTGCAATGCGACTGCTATGCAACTGCGACGACCTTGTGACGACCGTGCAATGTGATGAGCTTTCCGAAAAACAGCGGATTGTAGGTTTCTCTCGCAAATTACTTGGCCAGATTATATGAGGAAATTTTAATACTTTTATATAAATTGTGCCACCGTGCTACGATTAGGCCGGGAGTATGTAGTGAGTAAGGGTCATTGATGGCAAGTCGGCCTAGATCGCTTGCATACAAACTGGCACGCACATCTCTATGTAACGTTTGCTAGTCTTGCTATCAGCATATCGTTCATATTCAATTATTCTGTCGGTATCTTACGGACTGGATCGCGGACTGGGTATTGTTGTTGCACGTACGCCATTTACCTTTAATGCTACCCGAAAAAAGTATGCGACTAGGAGGGGATCAGTATACCTTTATTAGCGATCGACATGGAATGGTGAAGTGATTTCATAGTATCTATGGTCACGATACGATCGCCATTTTGTGGGTATAACATGTGTGGCGTTAATGGGCGACAATTTATCGTATTATTTAAAAAAAGTTTAATCCGTTGGTTTAAGAAAAATGTTAACTTGCCAACAAAGCGTATTTAAGCGGTATCACAGTAGCGAACATTTCTGAGAGTTTTATCCACAAGATGGCGGCGAAAACCAACTGGCCTAGACATGAATCAAAATTACGTCATTGTCACCCTACGTATTAGCTTTGATATTGTCGGCCAGCGCGAAGCGAAACTTTTGCTTCATTTTCGTTTGTTTATTTATTTAACCGTTTTTCTTATATATATTTGACATGGCTATATGCTCGTCGGCCAGTTTCATTAGCCAAAGCTAATGTCTTGCCGACCTTTTGGTGGTCCAGGCAGAGGTATCGGTTTGGTGTGTGTCTGTAAACGTATCTGAACAGTAACTGAATAACCTAGATGTTTATTCTGTTATTCATCTTCACGCAATCAAGGTCAAGGTTAAAGGTCTAGGCCATAGGCCAAAGTTTACAGTTACACGAGGAAACGATCGCTATAATGGTCGATGACAACGTTATTATTATTATTATTATTATTTTTTAAGCCCACCGGCACAAAGCCGCAGGCGGAAAAACTAGGCTAGACATTATTATTATTGTTATTAATATTATTATTATTATGCAGCGTTTAACGCGCCATGTGTCGGTTATGAGGATGACGAATCGCAAATGAATTCTTTTTCTCCAAAGATAACGGTTCTTTCCTCTAGAACTTTTCTGCTTATTCACCACGTCGTGTCGACAATCGCAAGTACTGTCAACTTAGTTTGACCGTGGCCAGTTTATCACACTGAGCGTCCAGGTTTGTGTACAGCACGAGACGCGTGAGGCAGCGCGTCGCGCGGGTCCGTCGGCGACAGCTAGTAGGCTTAAACTCCATAACTTCGGATTGTCGTGGATTTGCTGTACAGCTTGAGATACGAAACTGCAACAGATCGAGCGCTTACAGCAAATTCACAGTATCTGAACCTGCTGAAAGCAGCTGACTAACCAACAAGTCCACAACTCATCTCCGAGCATGGTGTTCTTGTCGGACCTTGCTGTCCTGCTGTTCTAAACTGTATCGATGTAGATGTGCACACTGTTGTATTATTGCTAAAGTAAAATGATGACGATAACTGTTACTGCACGTCGACCGACGCAATAGGGTTAATTAACAAAGCTAGCCCATACTCGATTACCGAGCGTAGGGTTCCGGAGCTGATCCCGGTTCTTGGTAGTCAGCCTGCGGGTGACATGAGTCATAAACCCGGCGGTAGGAGGCCATTACTTTCCACCAGGCCTGCAGTTACCCCCGCAACCTACAGAACACTCGCTGATCCACGCACACGTACCACTCTCGGCGACAGAAGTTTTGCTGTCGCAGGACCGCGCGTCTGGAACAGTTTTTTCCGGCTACTATAAGACAGATCACCGGCTACGCACAGTTTCGGCAACATCTGAAAACGCCTAAAAATCGCAGCGCATTTTGACTCTTGATTATTGTGCGCTATACAAGTACTCTTACTAGGCTTGTTAAGTTGTTACTTACTTACTTACATACAACAAGTAACACCAACTCCGCAACAAATTGAGGTAATGAAGTCTGAGCCATCGCATAGGCTCGAACTCCATTATTTCGACTTGTTGTATCGGTTGTTATGCTCCAGATCCACACAAACAAATCCGCGGCAATTCGAAGCAATGGGGTTTGAGCCGTCTCAGTGTCCCTACATCGTCGTAGTCAGGACGTCGACAGCACGTCCCCGGTGCATCACACCCCCACACGGCTTGCTTCTCGCATTGCACACCGGTGTACTAATTGCTTGTCACCGCGTCGGCGCTACGACCGACAGTGGACGAGTGCCGTTATAAGTGGACAGGAAAGCTACAAGAATGCAGAAATGGAAAATTGGATAGAGTCGACCTAGACGAGAGTGCACATTGGCGCCACCTGGAGAATACAATTGAATGATCTGTGCGGCGGCAGCGATGCGGGCTAGAGTAGACGAGTAGACGAGTGCCGTTATAAGTGGACAGGAAAGCTACGATAAGGCGGAAATGGAAAATGGGATAGGCTAATACGCAGTCGACGCCGAACAAAACGTGACTGGAAGACCGGAACTGGATACAGTTCTCATTGAACGTTATTAGACGACGGGCTGGACCAGCGATCGTACGCGTAACGTTCTTAGCCAGCGTGACTACAACCCACAGTAACCTTGTAGTCTCTAGAGTTGCTTACGTCACGCTAATGGACATTCCTGCCACTACCATTGCTATTACTATTACTACGGGCGACAGGACCGGCTGAGAATTAATTAGACTACTACTACTACTACTACTACATTTTTGAGTGCCGTTATAAGTGGCTGGTGGTCGAAGGTTGCTCTCTGGTAGGTAAGAGCCGGGTCTGCCTAATGGCTTATCGCAGCCACTTTTACTTCAGTCCGTCACGAAGGGCTCTGGACCGGCCGCTTTTAGCCGATCGCGCGGACGGCCGCTCCGTGGGATTATGATGGAGAGAGAGAGAGAGAGGGACGAACAGCGAAGTGCTGGTCCCCGAGCGCCGGGACCGAAAATCCAAGATGGCGAAGGGCCGCCATCTTGGAAACCGCTGACTCGCGACATATTCGCAACCGTTTGGCTGATTTCGACCGCATTCGGCATGGTAACGCGTGTAGGCCTTCCGGACCCTACCGAACGCTAACATTTCGAATGTTTTTTTTTAAATCAAAGATGGCGAAAGGCTGCCATTTTGAAAGTCAACAATCGTGATATCTCCACAACAGCGCCTCTGAAGCTACGACCTTATGGTGCTATACAAATCTGTTTATTATTATTTTATTATTATCTCCAAGAAATTTGGCATCGTGATGCAGAATGGGTCTCCCAACTCCACCGGCGATTAAAGAATTAAAGTTCTGAAAATTCAAGATGGCGGACGGCCGCCATTTTGAAAAAAAGTTTAGTCGCGGTATTTCCACAACGGATGATGATGGAGAGAGACGAGAGACGAAGTGGACATCGAGCCACGATCCTATAGCGACGACAACTGCGAACTTATATTAGGACATTTACCCCTGCCCCACTAATGCAAGGAACAATGCCAGGTGCACACAGGCGAGGAAGGCCACGCACGGCCTGGATGGACAACATCAAGACGTGGACAGGACTCCCCGTGGAAGAGTCAATCAGGATGACAGAGGACAGGGATAGATGGATAAAGTACGTCCATGGTGTGGCCAACTCTCGGATCAAGGACGGCTGAGGAACGGAACAGAACAGCCACTTCCCCGGATATCAGATCATTCTGCCCCGGACACCTGCTTTTCCATCGAAAACTGCCATCACGGACATCCCTCCCGCAGTTACAGTAGGGTTATAGTGTGTGGGTGTGGATCAGGGCCTATTCTAAGGAATTTTTCGGGGTGCACAATTTCAAAAGTTCATGTATGATGTAATGCACTAACTCTATCCAAAGTAACAACAAGTTAGAGCAAACAAGTTGAAAACAACATTA
>Ga0126325_10000330_pt1 | contig 12718 bp, 9 predicted proteins | sample InaspJWI14metaG_FD_94487 | JGI IMG/M metagenome (GOLD analysis project Ga0126325, IMG submission 94487) | Marine gutless worms symbiont microbial communities from Oahu, Hawaii - Inanidrilus sp. 1 OAHU.JWI-14 metaG | ecosystem: Host-associated > Annelida > Digestive system > Unclassified | place...
GTAACAAATATGGGAAAACTTTACTTTTACTGCTGGGTTTTTGCCTCACATCACCTGCAGGCTGACTGCCAAGAACCGGGATCACCTCCGGAACCCTACGCTCGGTAATCGAGTATGGGCTGGCTTTTTTACTGCTGTAGGTCTGTCACCCGCGTCGGAGTACAGTGCTCGCGTCCAGGCAATGACAGTGAATGGAACGGGTCCTAGCAGTCCGTGGACATCAGCTAGCACGTTTACTCACGACCTCGACGGTAAGGCTATGACTGCTACTAGTACGTCGGCTGGCCACATATGGTGCCTTCAGTGCTTTGACGCTGTTGGTTGGGCGGCATGAAGGGCATCCGGCCTGTAAAAACAACGTCATGGTCCGCGGTATGGTAAATGCACGATCCCTTGGCATACTGTCAATTATGTGTCTCTGCAGTTAATTATTAGTGCCTTCAGTGCTTTGATGCTGTTGGTTGGGCGGCAGGAAGGGCATCCGGCCTGTAAAAAACTGAGTGGTGGGGTGCTGGTGTGGTTATCTGTCTGGAGCGAGGTACATACTTGCATATGGCCCAGCTGATGCCACTGCCACTCACTGTCCCTTGCTTCAGTAGAATCCAGATTGGTTTTGCCTTTCTGGTACCGGCCCACCCGGGTAGTCCCGGAAAAGGGCCGTTAAACGGGTGTGTGTGTGTGTCTCTGCAGTTAATTATCCAGCATCAAACCCAGCAAAAAATGACTGCCAGTTGCACAAGTGGAAGCGTCAGCGATTGGGCCTGCCCACAATATATCATTTTTATTAAGAGTGATGAGGTGTTGGAGCAGACAGATAGGAATATGCGATTGCTGCATATTTCGCATATTGCCACATTTTTCGTATATTTCAGAAAAGTGCGCATATCGCATATTTTTCCACATAAATTGGCATTTGCCACAGCAATTTTAGTATTGTTTGTGTTTCTGTTACCAATTGCTATCAGGTTTTGTTATCTGGAACATCTGGTTGCCAATAGAATGGCACCATCCATGTGTCTGAACCCCTGTAGAACAAGATAAGGCAGTTGGTTTCAAGCAATTCTGTACCATATTTTCGCCGCGTGTTGTTTATGCGGTCTGCATATTTAAAAAGTACTGCATAAAACTGACGTGCCTAAGTAAAGTAGTAGAAGTGTGATCATCCATTGCATGCACTGACCAGACTTACCTGCCTTGCACCTGCAGTGATCTGCCGTTGTCTTGACTAGAGATGCACCGATAATGCTTTGGCCGATTATTGGCCGGCTGATTATCGTCGCCAAATAATCGGCCGATTACCGATTGTTTATTTCAGGACGCATCTTCGTTCAATAAAAGTCATGTTGTAACAGTTGTGAAGTCACAATGGTATGATGGTAGATTCGTAACACTGCTGCTGTAGTTTCACTAGTTTGTAGCTTTTAGTTACGGCCCGGCCCAGCCCATTCCTGTATTGCATTCCCCCTGTATTTAGCAGCCTATGTAAAATAAATAAATAACGTCCTCATGGAAATTTTTTGTTGTTTTGCTTACTAAAACAAATAAATGGCTGATTATCTGCATCGACCGATGCCGATTGTCAAATGGCCGATACCGATTATCGGCAAACTGGCCGATAATTGGCCGATACTGATTATCGGCTGGTAATCGGTGTACCTCTAGTCTTGACGGCACCCTGTGTGTAGAGTCGACAGTGCCCAGTGAGCCAACGTCACTACACGTCCGGCCGTTGACCAACTCCATCGTCGTAAGTTGGACGCCGCCGTCGACCAGAGAACACAACGTCATGGTCCGCGGCTACATTCTCGGCTACGGCATCGGCGTGCCGGATGTCTACCGACAGATACTCGACTCAAAAGTCCGATACCACACCATCAGAGGACTCGGTCAGATGCTGTGTAGTTCTTTGCTGTTGCATATTGGTGTTACGTTGTTTGGTTGGCGGCGTGGCATAGTGGTTAGCGGCGTCCGTCGCATGAACAAAGTTAACCTACATCGGGTCCGATTAGTACTTGGATGGTTGACCGTCTTCGGGCAGGTATATCATCTCGGTATGTAACTAGGTCAGCTGTGCCTTGCATCCCTTTGGGGTTGCTAAATCGAGTACCATCTTAGGTAGAGGCGGGAATTTCGCCTCTGTCGGGTGGCAGGTAACACTGTGTGATCCCGTACGGCATGTGAGTTCCCGTATCGGTGTGGCGACTTAGCAAACTGCTGTATCCGTTTTGCTTTACTTACGTTACAAAATGATATGTTATAATGTGGTACATTTACATGCTCGAAAATACTGATGATGTCAGCCTGCATCTGACTACGTAGCATCAGAGATGAAAAATGATGAAAAAAACTAAAATAATAAAACACTTGAGGCTGGAGGATCCACTCTGAACACTGGTCCACAGGAGAAGGTAGCATGAAGTATTTCTGAAACAGGTGGATGCCTGTTTAACCAGCCTTCATGAAGTTACTGCACGCTCTTTTTGGATAATTGGATTGCGTTTGTACATGCCATATACCCCTCCCTCCAACCGAAAGAGTCAAACCACTAAAGGAAACTCAAAGCGTAGATGCTAACTCGTGATAAACCTCTCAAACACAGCGTCTTTCTCTTCCAATTTACCAACTTTCCTGATTGATTGATTCATTGAGTTGTGGTTTTACGTCCCACTCCACACAAAGTAGGTCATTTGGAGACGTTTCCCCAAGCTAGTCTCTCGATTTGATATGGAAAAATCTAAGACTAAACCTAACACAACAAAACTACGCATTCACCGGTCAAAACAAATGTACTACAACACAAAAAACCAAAGCCAGGTTTAGTCGCCTTTTACATCATCCAGCCTGGAAATGGAGCGGGTCTATTCTCAACAGAAAAAAATAAGTAAAGGTGGAGATAAGTAAGAAAAAAATAAAGAAAAAAGGATAAGTGGGGAAACATACGATATAAACAAGCAAACCATAGATATAGTGTTGACGTCAAAAATTGAATCAAGGGCGCATTATGCCTCAGAGCCCGCACGGGCACAACTTTTCCGAAGGAAGGAATTATGCACCCTTTTATACTTTACCCTGTCGTCCAACACGTACTACCCATTTACTGTACACTGTGCAGTGTGCTTGTAGTAAGGTTTTTGTTCTTGATCGCTGCTGAAGCCTTCAGTGCTTTGATGCTGTTGGTTGGGTGACAGGAAGGGCCTGTAAAAAAACTGAATGATGGGGTGCTGGTGTTGTTGTCTGTCTGGAGTGAGGTGCAGACTTGCATATGGCCCAGCTGATGCCACTGCCACTCATTCTGTCTTGCTTCAGTAAAATCCAGATTGGTTTTACCTTTCCGGTACCGTCTCACCCGGGTAGTCCCGGAAAAAGGGCTGTTAAATGTGTGCGTGTGTGTGTGTGTCTGAAGCACATAAGAAATTGGAAAAATTTGTGTTTTTGTCGACCAGAATCGTCATCAGAATACGTCGTCAGTTTGAAGGCGTTTAACAACGCTGGGCACGGCAAACCAATCTACGAAACTACAATTACACGTGAAGAGAGAGGTGACTTGGTGGACTTGCGGCTTTTTTCTTGAAGATTTCCTTGCATCTGAGCGATAAAACTTTCTGAGTATGCATTGTGGCTGGGTGGTTGCCAGCATGGATTAGGTTCTGTTTTCCGTGTGGTTGCATTATTTGTATCATGATCGTTAGTGCACATGCTATGAGATAAATTTGTTTGAAGGTGCGTTGTATAATTTGGCCTTTCCACTTTCAGGTAACAACCTTGGGCAAGTTGTTCACACACATGTGCCTCTGTCACCAAGCAGTATAATTTGGTACCGGTCAAGGTGCGGTGATGCCCTGCGGCTGGAAAGGTAACCGTAGGTCTGGCGTTGCACTGGCCATGCGTCACAGACTTTAGTGGTTTATCCACCTACGGGCTCATGGCCTAGACAGGGAGATGAGCACCCCACCTACACTCTCTTGTGGAGTATGGCCTATTTACCTTTACCTACCTTCTATAATTGGTGACTTACTGGCTCTGATGTTATGACCTGTGTATATATTTATTTATATATTTCTGTTTATTTGTTTATTTATTTGCATATGACAACAGGTAGCATACATATACCTGTAGCTAATCGGCAGTGCTTTCCTCTTTTGTATCCATTAGCCAGAAGCCATTTCAGGCTGCATCATTATACGCAGCATAAGCTGTGGCCTGTTGCATTGTGGCATGGTCTGTCTCTCTGTTTGTCTGTTGGACGCAACCACGAGTTTGGTTGGCGGCGTGGCGTAGTGGTTAGCGGCGTTCGTCGCATGAACGAAGTTAACGCACGTTGGGCCCGGTCAGTACCTGGATGGGTGATTGTCTTCGGGCGGGTATACCATCTCGGTATGTAACAAGCCAACTAGGTCAACTCAGCCTTGCATCCCTCCGGGGTCGCTTAATCGAGTACCAGTTTCGGCTGGAGTAAGGGCGGGAATGTCACCTCTGCCGGGTGGCAGGTAACACTGTGTGATCCCATGTGGCATGTGAGTTCCCGTAGCGGTGTTGCAACCTTGTGAACTGCTATACACTTGTTACTTACTTACAAGAACAGATGAACCAGTCGAGGAGCCGTTTGGTGGTAACAAACCATGTATCAGGTGGTGGCATGGATCGCGCTGGGGAATGGGCAATTTTGGAGTCCGTCTCCCGACTCATCGTAAAGTATCAGGAATATCTGTCATTCCGTCGATATTCTCAGCCGTATTTTGTAGGTGGCAGCAGCGATGTTGCCTTTGCTGTCAGTGCTGCATACAGTTCACATAACAGTGCATTTACGGTCCATCGTCAGACCCAGCTAAAAAGAACCGCCAGTTGCAAAAGTGAAGGGGACCAAATGTGCTTTGTCCCCATGTGACGTTCTCCAAAGTTGGAGGGGATGGTCCATGGAGTGATTGCACTATCAGTGGCAGCACTAGACCCGGGTGTGCCGGGTAAAATGAGTATAGGCTCAGAAGTCAGAAATCAGCAAAACTTAATCATCAAAATATAAATATAAGCACAGCATCAGCAATTGGGCCTACCCACAGTCTATCATTTTTATTAAGACATTTGTTATTTGCATTCACTACTTTGACGCTGTTGATTGGGCGGCAGGAAGGGCATTTGGCCCATGAAAAAACTGGGTGGTGGGATGTTGGCATGGTTATCTGTCTGGAGCGAGGTGCAGACTTGCATATGGCCCAGCTGATGCCACTGCCAGTCACTGTCTCTTGCTACAGTAAAATCCAGACTGGTTTTACCTTTCTGGTACTGGCTCACCCGGGTAGTCCCGGACAAAGGGCCGTTAAATGGGAGTAAGTAAGTAAGTTGTTATTTGCTGATTTGGAGAATCTGCTGTGATTGTTTGCCTTCAGTGCTTTGACACTCTTGGTTGGGCGTCAGGGAGAGCATCCGGCCTGTAAAGATTGAACGATGAGGTGTTGTTGTGGTTATCTGTCTGGAACGAGGTGCAGAGTTAGTGAGTACAGGCTCAGAAGTGTGTGTACCACAGCAGCTTGTTTACTTTGAGACTGCTGAATAGGCATGTCAGTTTTATGCGGTATTTTAAAAAATAGGCGGACCGTATAAACACCAAATATGCAGAAATCACAGAGTTATATATACTATGGAGTGAGCTTAGCCGGCGTAAGCTGTCGCCGACGTTGGCCAGCACCCACCTCTTGCCCTGACAATGCTGTTGGGCTAGTGGGCAGACAGTTAGGTGGAAATTTTCTTATTACTGGCAGTGTTTATGTGGATCAGACGTTATGCACAGTCTCCATAATGGAATATTGATTTGAATAGAAACACAAAGAATATTAAAATAATTAAAATTGCCGATATGTGAACCTTGCTGAAATATGCGAAAAATGCAGCAACGTGAAATATACGACAATTGCATTTTCGCGTAAAACTGGCACGTCTAGCTGTATGTTTTCTGGTGTTAGTTTCAGAGCCTTCAGTGCTTTGACGCTGTTGGTTGGGCGGCAGGAAGGGCATCCGGCCTGTAAAAAGCTGAGTGGTGGGGTGCTGGCATGGTTGTCTGTCTTGAGCGAGGTGCAGACTTGCATATGGCCCAGCTGATGCCACTGCCACTCACCGTCTCTTGCTTCAGTAAAATCCAGGTTTGTTTTACCTTTCTGGTACCGGCTCACCTGGGTAGTCCCTGACGGAGGGCCATTAAACGGCTGTGTGCGTGTGTGTGTGTCAGTTCCAGAGCCGTCGACTCCCATTCTCCCGCCGGTCGGCCTCAAGGCTCCAGTGCTTTCACCGACCACGATAGTCGTGATGTGGACTGACTCGGGCCTCGGACGCCGCCAGAGAGTCAACGACAACCGACTGTACGCAATTAGATATCAGCCGAGCAGCAAGGTGGCCAGCCGACGACACAGAATGGTCAACACGTCCAATCTGAATATTCATATCGATGACCTCCAACCCGACACCGAGTACGAGTTCAGTGTGAAGATTATCAAAGGTCGGAGGCAGAGCGCATGGAGCTTGAGTGTTTTCAACAAGACGTTGGAGATGGGTACGCATTGTCACACCCTGTTGTTTACTAGATTTTATCATCGTCCTGTGCCAGAGGCGTCAGTTTCCACACAGAACTTATGTCGGGATCTGAGCAGTTTTCATCCCATTAATTAATATATGGAATTGTAGCTTATACGTTAATATTTAATTTTGGCTCAGGTTGAGAATTTTGCTGTGACAGTGACATTAAACGTTTTATGTTTACCAGTCAAGTAATGAAACTGATGAAACTGGTGTTTGTAGTTAAAATTTCATCATTACGCGAAACTTTTAACGCGTGCCAAAATTAATGTACGGAATTGTAGCTTATACGTTCCTTAATACACTCACACACACACACACACACACCCATTAACGGCCCTTTTTCCGGGACTACCCAGGTGAGCCGGTACCAGAAAGGTAAGAGACAGCAAGTGACCCAGATTTGACAAAGTGAAGATGTTAGTAACGGCATTTGGACAAAATAGATAGAGAAACAGGCATACGGAAACAGATTTATATATACACCACGAGGCAGAAAAAAGGAACCACTTTTCGTTTATGAATAAATATTTTTAGTGCAATGTACTACTACTACTACACGGCTTCCTTTTTCCAGAACAACCTGTGTAAGCCGGTACCAGAAAGGTAAAACCAGTCTGGATTTAAATGAGGCAAGAGATGATTGGGTTTTTGGACGGCAGCTGGACCATATGCAAACAATCTGCACCTCGCTCCAGAAAGATAACACTTCGTCACTCAATTTTTACACATTACAATGTGCAATGTAATTTGACAAAATTTAGTACTGTTATTGTTAGTGAATATTATCGTCAATGTTACTTATTTAATTTCTGGAATTTACACTAATTTCTGCAGGATACTGTGCAAAAAAATGTGACGTATGATATTGCTTCATTAACCATGGTATGATGAAATAGATGATTACCGGCTAGTGTTTAGTTTCAGTTTCATTATTACACACAATTGTTAATGCATGCCAAAACTAAATACATGTAATTGTAGCTTATTATTCATTTAATGTATGTGAAAAAAATCATCAGTTTCTGTCAAGCATTAAAAAAGATGCACACGAGAAAATTGGTTCCTTTCTTTCTGCCTCACGGTGTATAAGAAAAATTGCTGAACAATATTAATGTGTCAAAGAGTGGCTGTTGAGATTACAACACACACACAAACCTGTTTAATGGCCCTTTGTCCGGAACTACAACAAATCCGAAATCAAAACCGTTTTCATGCCGTAAAAATCTTCATATAGTATCTCTTGTCATTAGCATAATGATGCTTTGCTTGACTGCATTAATAATTTGGTGTCTTACTCTCAGTATGATATTAACACTGCTAGTATGTATAATCTAGCGTCAGGTGATAATACTCGTTCTTTGCGTAAAATTGTTTTCTGTGAGTTTGCCAGTATTGCTATGTCGCGTTTGTAGCTGTTTTTATCTCTGTTTTCTCTTCTGTAATTTCTGTACATAGTTTGTCTGTCTGTCTTCTCTATTTTATGTTGGCTGCCTCAGTGGCGAATAAACATATCCATTAGTTCTTGTTGGTTGTGCTATTGTTTAAAATTTTACGAATATAGAATACACTACTATTCTGCGTATGCAGTTGTTTTATGTTATGTAATTATGCTATTGCAGCGCCAACGTCGTTTGTACGTGACCTAACTGCAGTGTCTATTGAGAATTTTCCTACAGCAGTTAGTTTGAACTGGCAGCCTCCTCGTCAGACCAATGGCCAGATTACCAGTATGTTGTTTTATGGTTTTCATTATCTTTTTTGTTAAAAAGTGAGGAAATTGCCAAAAGATGCTAAAAGAAAATGGGCTTGATCAAAGGATCTGCAGGATTATGATGAAAAAAGAAAGTTCACTAAGTTATGCCGGCCACGCATAGAAAACTTGCATCTTGCACGTAGGCTTGTGCAGCAAAAAGTGTAAATGACTTGAAATCAGTCAGGTAACAAACATTACATACTGTTCATTTTAGCATTAAACAAAGCTGTTGAGATCCATCTCACTCACTGTGCGTGATGCTTTTTAAAATCTGCTGCAACTTTTTGGTTTTTGTTCTAACCAGCTATATTTACCAGCGTTACTTGAATTTAGGTGTATCTCCAAAAAGCAAAACTTTGGGATTTCTGGTGCAGGCAAGATGTGTTTCCTATCATTCAGCTGTTAGCATTAAAACACCAGAGTTCTGCATCTTCTGCCATATATGGTCATTGTGATATTTTAATAGGTTATGTTATAAAAATGAATTTACTGCTATGTATGTGGAGACAAGATATGGCATGTAATAATGATAGAAAGGAGGTTAAAAAAACGGTAAAGGTAGCCATACTCGATTACCAAGCATAGGGTTCCGGAGCTGATCCCGGTTCTTGGCAGTCAGCCTGCAGGTGACGTGAGTCAAACCCGGCAGTAGGCTGCCATTACTTTCCGCCAGTTACCCCTGCAACCCTTAAGAGGGCTGCTACCAATTTTGCTGCTTGGTGAAATAAAACGGACAGTTTGCCTAAGACTGTTACCCCACAGCGCTGCGGCTGCAATTTGATCCCGGGCCTTCTGCGCCTGAGTCCAGCACGCTAACCACTTGGTACCGAGCCACCCTGGAAAGGAGGTTGGTTAAAGAAAACCACAGCTGCAGGAAGACCCAACCACATGTGGCTCACAGCAACTGAGACCACTGAACATCGGTCCTTCCTACGCGTGGAAGAAGGCAGCCTCTGGAGAACACTCGCGTTTGATTGGCTATGCTCAAGCAGAGTATGCCATGAAGAGAGAGAGGAATGTGTTGTATTGTGACTTTTGATTTTTCTGTACTGTACAAATATTCTTACTTACTTACCTTACAGCCTATAGTGCTTTGATGCTGTTGGTTGGGTGGCAGGAAGGCCATCCGGCCTGTAAAAACTGAGTGTTGGGGTGCTGGCATAGTTATCTGTCTGGAGCAAGGTGGACTTGCATATGGCCTTTTCTGGTGTCGGCTGACCTGGGTAGTCCCGGACAAAGGGCCGTTAAACGGTCGTGTTACTTACGTTTGCAGGTTATCAGGTGTTCTATACGACGGATGCAACGTACCGTTATCGTGACTGGGTGCGGCATGATGTTCCCGGCGATCGACTCTCGACCACAATTCGTGACCTTTCTCCGCAAACGATGTACTACTTCAAAACGCAGGCGCGAAACAACGCTGGATATGGACCTATGTCTCCAACTGTCGTCTTCAGGACGCCCAGCGGTGCGTACCGTTTGTGTGCATGTTGTTTTGTGTGTAGTAAAGGCAGCTCTGTCGATACTTTTTTTGTTCTTGTTTTTCTTGCATTGCTGCTGCATCCCCAAACCCCATAATCTTTTGCTACCAGACTGGTTTGATCTTTCTGGTACTGGCTTACTCATGTTGTCCTGGAAAAGTAGTCGTTAAATGGGTGTAGTAGTAATAGTAGTTTTTGTCGTCAGTATTCAGTATACTATGACCGACTTTCATTTTAACTGCCGTTTTCCGGATATTTGTTACCCAGAAGTTTTCTTTTAAGGCAGCCTCGGTAGCTATGTACATGCTGGTTGTTTATTTGAGAACATTATCTGGTTGTCAGTGGATGGTACTGGTGGAGGAGCTGTCGATGTGCCACACGGCTCCAGATCTCGTCAACCATCAGGAGGTATGCCGTCAAAACCATCAACCTATATTCACTACTTTTCTTGCAGCACTCGTTTAATCAGTCCATTGTTTATTTGGTTGAAATTAAACTATATATCTGTTCACTACTCCTAGCAGCACTCATTCAGTCAATTAGTTGTTTATTTGGTTGAAATTAAGTTCTAAGAAGAGTAAAAACGTGTGTGTATAAAATAAAGATTCAAGCAGGACAGCATAGATTACAGCCAGCACTGACAGCTGCCATGGTCAGACATGTACATGCTGCATTAAGAATAGACAGCACACACAAAATAGTAAAATATACGAAGTCAGTAGCCTAATTGTAATAAAACTAGTAGAGAATTTTAATTTTTTTGCAACATTTCTAAAATGATTTATTATACTGAAATCAACTATGTTCTTCATCTGTTTTTGCCTTCTCTTGACCACCAGCATAAGCCTAATTATTTTGTTACGAGTTACAGGTCACTCCTTATGAAATAAATCACCTTGTCTCTGGAAACTTCCCTTTCTTACTCTTTCTTCTGGCTTTTTACCCACAGTTTCACAAATTCATCCTAGCTCAGGACCATCCTCTTGAGTTATCTTGACTATGTTTTTTTTCTTTTACTTTTGGGGGCTTTTGGTTATGGCTTCTCTTGTATGTTATTGGTGTATCATGTCTCCATAATAGTAAGGTATGTATTTTTGATGCTTTAAGTTTAATCCATATTGTTACACAATGTTTTCTCCAAAATTAAAATGCAGTTCATGTATACCATTGTTGTTGTCTTCCTTGTATCATTAATAGGTATATTTTGCGAACTACAAACATGCCGTTACCACATTAGTCTCAAAGAGGATGATTTAGCGAGTCTCCTACATCATGGAACTCTCTGATGACAATCTCAAGAACATTAATGTTACTCCATCAACTTTTAGATGCCATCTTAAGACCTTCTTCTTCTTCTCATACTAGCACAGTCATTATGTTTTGATTTTTCGTAAAAATGCTTTACACCGTGAGGCAGAAAAAAAGAAACCAATTTTCTTTTGTGTGCATCTTTTTTATTACTTGACAGAAACTATTGAATTTTTCACATACATTAGGCCCAAGGATAGCAGATTTATAAGCTACAATTCCGAGTATTGAATTTTGGCATGCGTTGAGAATTTTGCAGCGACGGTGACATTAAATGTTTTATGTTTACCAGTCAAGTTTTCTGCTTGTCGCTCCAGACAGATAACCATGCCAGCACCCCATCACATTTTTTTACAGGCCGGATGCCCTTCCTGCTGCCCAACCAACAGCATCAAAGCACATTCTTTAATACACACACACACACACCCGTTTAACGGCCCTTTGTCCGAGACTACCCAGGTGAGCCAGTACCAGAAAGGTAAAACCAGTCTGGATTTTACTGAAGTAAGAGACAGTGAGTGGCAGTGGCATCAGCATATGCAAGTCTGCACCTCACTCCAGACAGATAACCATGCCAGCAACCCACTACTCATTTTTTACAGGCCGGATGCCCTTCCTGCCGGCCAACCAACAGCATCAAAGCACTGAAGGCACGTTCCTTAATATATATGAAAAAAATCACCAGTATTAAAAGAGATGCACAAAAAGAAAATTGTTTTTTTTTCAGCCTCACGGTGTATATAAATCCACTGTTATCATTGTAAATAAGCAATGCTGATCTGCTGCAGGTATATTGGGTCCGCGGCACGCCAACAGTACGCCGCTGCCAATGACTGGTCTGTCCAGCTTGTCTCTGTGGATCATCATCAGTGTAATTGGCGGAATCACGATCGTCGCTGTCGGCCTTGTCGTTGCTGTCCTGTGTTACCGCAAGTGTAGCAAGAAACAGCAACCGTCACATCAGAACGTGTATGTACCTCTCTGCACACACACACACACACACCCATTTAACGACCCTTGGCCAGGACTACCCGAGTGAGCTGGTAGCAGAAATTTAAATGCAGTGTGGACTTTACTGAAGCAAGAGACAGTGAGTGGCAGTGGCATCAGCTGGCCATATGCCAGTCTGCACCTTGCTCCAGACAGATAAAAATGCCAGCACCCCACCGCTTAGTTTTATACAGGCCGGATGCCCTTCCTGCCGCCCAAGCAACAGCATCAAAGCACTGTAGGCTCAAGCACAGACACATGTATGTACAGTCGGAAAGGTACGGAGATAGCACAGGTATATACGTATAGTCGGAAAGGTACGGAGATAGCACAGGTAAACATGTACAGTCGGAAAGGTACGGAGATGGCACAGGTAAACATGTACAGTCGGAAAGGTACGGAGATGGCACAGGTAAACATGTACAGTCGGAAAGGTACGTAGATGGCACAGGTAAATATGTACAGTCAGAAAGGTACGGAGATAGCACAGGTAAATATGTACAATCGGAAAGGTACGGAGATGGCACAGGTAAACATGTACAGTCGGAAAGGTACGGAGATGGCACAGGTAAACATGTACAGTCGGAAAGGTACGGAGATGGCACAGGTAAACATGTAC
>Ga0126325_10000332_pt1 | contig 12715 bp, 14 predicted proteins | sample InaspJWI14metaG_FD_94487 | JGI IMG/M metagenome (GOLD analysis project Ga0126325, IMG submission 94487) | Marine gutless worms symbiont microbial communities from Oahu, Hawaii - Inanidrilus sp. 1 OAHU.JWI-14 metaG | ecosystem: Host-associated > Annelida > Digestive system > Unclassified...
AGTTGACACATCTGAGCGATCTATCTATATACGGTAATTACGATTGTCATATACGAACTTGTAATCTGTGAATCGATTATTTACTTGAATGAAAAAATGGTAGATCCATGAAAAAAAGTTTAATCCATTTCACTGCCAACAGGGTCAGGCGTAACTATGGCGGGGGCTCCGGTATTGACCGCTTTGACGGGGAATTGAATTGTAAGGATTCCGACCGTCCCGAAGACTGGATTGCTTCCACGGTGCGTGCCAATAATCCGGGTCTTGCGCCAATTGCCAATGAGGGCCTTGCCAAGATCTCGGTTGACGGTGTTGAATGGTTATTTATCGATTTTCTTGCCGGTGATCCCGGTTTTTACCTGGGCAATAAACACGTTGAAAAACACGGCGTCAACCTGGGATTTCTGGTTAAATTGCTGGATTCTTCCATGCGGCTGCATGTCCAGGCCCATCCGACGGCGGACTTCGCCCGCAAATACCTCGATTCCGAGTTCGGCAAGCTGGAGTGTTATTACATTCTAGACTGCCGTGAAGGTATTGACCCCTATATCCGTTTCGGATTTCAGCACCCCCCATCACCTGAGGAATGGCAGCGGATCGTTTTCGAACAGGATATCGATGCCATGGATGCCTGTTTTGAAAAAATTCCAGTCAAGCCCGGAGATGTCTGGTATATCCCGGGCGGTTTCCCCCATGCGATCGGTGAAGGACTGACCATGGTCGAGGTAATGGAACCCACCGACCTGGTGGTACGCTGCGAATTTATCCGTGAAGGTATTGAGGTTCCGCCGGAGGCGAGATTCATGGATCGTGACCCTGAATTGGCCCTGAAGATATTCGATTTCACCGAACTTACGCTTGAAAACGCCCTGCAGGATTACCGGGTAACACCGGAAGTTCTTGAAAATAATGAGAAATATACTCTTCAACGGCTTATCGGCGACCGGCAGACGCCCTGTTTTGAGATTCTGAAGATGATTGTAAAAAAGTCCTGTACCAGGTCATTGGATGAACGTTTTTGTGTCGGTATCTGCCTGAATGGAAAAGGAATCCTTCAAGCAAGCGATGAACACATACGCGTGATTCGTTCAAGTCGATTCTTTATTCCGGCTGCTATCGAGAAGCTTCAAATACAGCTCGATTCATCATCAGAAGAAATGGAGATGATTATATGCCTGCCGGGGAGAATATGAAATGCCAAGGGCATATCCCAACCCGGACAAGCCGGCTTAAAACCAGTGCCGTTAAAAACTACATGATTTCAATATATTATAGAAATTCCGAGACGTTTGTGACACAACCACGTCTGAAATGGCAAAATTCATTTTGACTTTGAAAAAAACATAATCTATGGAACAAACAGGGATAAATTATAGACTTGGACAGGATGCGAAACCGCTTGATAGGGTTCATGCTGAGGAATTGACAAACCCTTTTGCCTATTCCATTGACGGCGGCTTCGTATCGATTGTTTGACATGATGAAAAAAGTATCCTCTGAAAATAGGATTTTTTCATCATAAACGGAGAGCGTTGAGGGTGAAGTACATGCAAAAACCTTTAATCCAACAAAAAAGGAGGGCTCATGTTACGAAAAACTACTCGACTGGCTAGTATCTGCATTATCGCAAGCTTTATGATGGTATCCGTATCTCTGGCTGCAGATTACACTTTTCATGGCGCCAGCCAGTTTGACGAGAACCATGCATTCACGCGGTTGATGCGAAAGTTTGAACAGCTTGTTCAACTGTATTACACGGGTGACAAATCGATTGAATTCGTCATGCATCTGAACAGCGAACTGGGTCTTGAAAAAGACTACTTCGCCTATCTGAGCCAGGGCATTTCGGTGGATTACGCGGTCGTTGCCCCGTCTCACATGTCGACCTTTTCCAAGATGGCATCGCTGCTTGATCCGCCGATGCTGTATAAAAATCACATTCACTGGAGCAAGGTCCTGGGTGGCAACGCCCTTGATCCGATAAAAGACGACGTACTGAAACGAGCCGATGTCCTGCTCATCGGATACGGCGGCGGCGGAACGCGTCACCTGATCGTCAACAAACCGGTTCAGACCATGACCGACGTCAAGGGGCTTCCGATTCGGGTCATGGGTGCCCCGATTCAGACCCGTATGTTCAATGCATTCGGTATGGCACCGACCGTCATTGCATATGCCGAGGTTTACAACGCGATTCAGACTGGCGTCATCGATGCAGCCGAGAATGAAGCGGCCGGCATTCAGCAGATGAAGTTTTATGAAGTCGGGCCGAACATCGCGCTGACAGCCCATTCAATCACGGTTCGTCCGCTGTGCTTCAGCAACAAGACTTTCAAGCGTCTGCCCGCAGATCTGCAGGCGGCTGTCCTGCAGGCGGGAAAGGATGCGGGCACCTATGGCCGAATTCTCGAGTCGTCCGAAGACATTCAGAAACTGATGCAGATGCAAAGCGAAGGCAAGCTCAAGACCATCTACTTCAAGGAACGTGACGCACTCGTTAAAGCCGCTGAACCAGTCATCAAGGCGTATTTTGAAGAAAATAAAGCATCGAATGTCCTGCAGAACATTCAAAATGCCCAGTAAAATGCATTGAAAATCCAGCGCAATTTGTGCTTTGCATGACAGATGCAAGCCGGCGGTAGCAAGGCCGCCGGCCACTCTTGTCCAAATTCAGAACAACTTTTTCGAAACTCACTGAATATATAATTCAAATTTATAACCCGTTAAAATGGCAATCTTGGAGTGTTGGATTATTGGAGTAATGGAGAAAAATCCAATACTCCAGCACTCCAAACCTCCAGTATTCCTGCTTGTTATAGGATGATGTCTATTTCTGTAAATTTTGGTCACCTTCAAAACATTTTTTGGCACTAATATCTACCGTCATTTCATTTTTAAATAGTGACTTTATCCTTGGGCGAACCATTAGGCCCCAGAACCAGACTGGATAACTAACCATGAGAAAAATAATACAAGGATACTATCGGATTCTCCAGATTCTGCTCGCAACTTTGATGGGACTTCTGATGATTCCGGTCGGTCTTCAAATCTTTGCCCGTTATATCGGATTGATCCCGAGATACATCTGGACAGAGGAAATGGCACGGTTTTGTTTTATCTGGATCATACTGATTGGATCGATGATCGCCATGCGGGATGGAACCCACTTTACCGTGGATCTGTTCCCTCCGCCCAAGACCAGAAGGGGAGAAGCACTGGCAAAACTGTTTGTGGATTTCATTATATTCCTGGTTGCACTGATATTTATCGTCTGGGGCTGGCCGCTGGTAAAATTCGGATTGCTGCAGGAATCGGAGATGGCAGAACTGCCGATGGTATTTATTTACGGGGCCTGGCCGGTAGCCGGGATAACATGGTTGGTCTTTCTGGGGGAAAAACTGGTCGACAACATCAAATTATGGCGGGGTGAAATCTGATGACACCTTGGGAAGTTTCGGCAATTCTATTTCCGATATTTGGGATTCTGGTGCTTTTGAGAGTTCCGGTGGCGTTTGCGCTGGGTCTGGCCTGTGTTCCGGTGTTCATGCTGGACCCGCGCCTGACACCGTTCCTGCTGATGAACGAGATGTTCAAGTCTTACAATGCCTTCGTGCTGCTGGCCGTTCCTTTTTTCCTCATGGCGGCCAACATTATGAACTCGGCAGGGATCACCGACCGCCTGGTTCGTCTTTCCCAGGCGCTTGTAGGACACCTTCCGGGCGGCTTGGGCCATATCAATGTGGTTGTGAGCATGCTGTTTGCGGGGATATCGGGTTCCTCGACCGCCGACGCTGCCGGTATCGGCTCATTGCTCATTCCCCAAATGAAAAAACAGGGTTTTTCAACGAGTTTTACGGTTTCGGTAACAGCGTGTTCATCGGTGATGGGAGTCATCATCCCGCCAAGCATTTTAATGGTGGTCTGGGGCGGTCTCATGACGGTGTCCATCGGCGGATTGTTCCTGGCCGGAGTCATTCCGGGTATGCTGGTGGCGGCCTCGCAGATGATTACGGTCTATATTTACGCAAAAATATATAACTATCCCATCTACTCACGTTCGACGTTCAAGGCAGCCGCACTGGCCATTGTCCAGGCGATTTTACCGTTGATGACGCCGATGATCATCGTCGGCGGTATTGTCGTCGGATTGTTTACACCCACCGAAGCCTCGGCCATAGCGGTGTTTTACTCGCTCATCCTGGGGTTGGTGATATACCACTCCATAAAAATAAAAGATGTTCCGAAGGTGCTTTACGAATCGGCTCGGTTTGCGGCGATCTCCCTTTTCTGTGTCGGAACGGCATCGGCCTTCGGCTGGCTGCTTGCCTATTACAAAGTCCCGCTGGCGCTGGTGGCCTTCCTGAAGCAGTTCGGCGTCGGCCCCATTAGCACCGGACTTATCGTTGCTGGTGCATTCCTTTTCATCGGTATGTTCATCGACGCCATTCCGGCGATCATCATTCTGGGTACCGTACTCTGGCCGGTGGCCGAATTCGCAGGGCTTCATCCCATCCATTTCGCCATCATCGGCGTCATCTCGCTGGCCTTCGGTCTGGTGACACCGCCTTATGGGCTGTGTCTTTTGATAGCCTGTGCCATCGGTGATATAAAGCTGATAAACGCGCTTAAGGATGTCGCCATCATCTTGCTGCCCATGCTGGGTGTACTCCTGCTCGTCATCCTTTTTCCCGATATCATTATGTTTCTGCCGCGGCTCTTTTTGCCTAAATTCGTCTGAGCGATTTTATAAAAAATGAATCGGGCTTGGACACGTGTTGCCTTGCGAGCTGAATTTTCGTACTTATTCATTAGGTTAATTTTCACCGCCCATTCGCTGCGCTCATTCGAGCCGCAAAGTTCACAAAGAATATTTTTTATTCATTTTTGCTGAGCCCCGCTAAAAAGCAGCGAGATGCAAACAAGTGTGAAAAGGAATAAACTCAAGCCCTGACGGGCAGAATTATAATGTACTTAAACTGCCGAAGGCATGATGGTTTTCATTTGCCGGCGTCTCAGCGGCAAATGAAAAAGAAAATTAACTCTGCGCTCTCGGCGACTCTGCGGTGAATAAATTGTCATAGGGCCAGTGAAACACTAAGGTGTGTCCCCTGAATAATTACGAAATTTATCCCATCGAAATACATTATTGGAGTCGCAGGTAAAATGACACAGATTAGCAAAGTAAAAGCGTATCCGAGTTCCTTTCCTCTGGCAGCCGATGCCACCGTGACACTGGGGATTGGTCGCACTGTCAAACGCGATGCGGTAATCATCAAGGTATCCACCGAAGATGGCCTGATAGGTTTTGGTGAATCCCACCACGGTCGCTGTCCCGGTGCAGTGGCCCATCTGGTAAACACGACCCTGCGTCAGCTTGTAGTTGGCATGGATGCCTTCGATGTAGTCGGCGCCTGGAATCGCATTTACAGGATGCAGCTCTCCAGTCATGGTATGGGAACGGCGGCCGTGATTGCAATGAGTGGTATCGACATGGCCTTATGGGACATACGCGGCAAGGCGGTCGGTTGGCCGTTGTATCGTCTTTTCGGCGGTTCATCTCGACCAATTCCGGCCTACGCCGGCGGGGTGTCGCTCGGATACCAGGAACCCGGCATGTTGGTCGATGAGGTAAGTGCACTGGTGGACACCGGTTATCGGGCCATAAAGCTGCGGGTCGGTGATTCGCCGGTTCGTGATCTCGAGCGTATCACGGCGGTTCGCAAAACCTTTGGTGAGGATTTAACCATACTGGTCGATGCAAACACCGGATATTCGATCGATGATACCCGAGAACTGATCCCGGAATTCGAATCTTACAATGTGGGCTGGCTGGAAGAGCCGTTTCCGAATCATGACCGACGCAGCTATGCGCTGGCTGCTACTTATGGCACATTGCCGCTGGCAGCCGGAGAAAACTGCTACACACGTTTCGAATTTTCGAGTTTGATTGAAGACGGCGTGATACAGATTCTCCAGCCCGATCTTTCCAAGACTGGCGGTCCCACCGAAGCGCTGCGCATCGCCGCGATGGCCTCGGCACATAAAACTGCCCATCCATCCGCATACTTCGATCACAGGGTTGAATATGGCGGCAACGATTCACTTCCTGGCCGCAATCGATAACGGTGGTTATTTTGAGGCGGATGTGTCGAAGAATAATTTGTTTCGGGATGAGCTGGTCAGTGAGCCGTATGCGCTTGACCCTGAAGGGTGCGTATTTCCACTTGACAAACCGGGCATCGGCCTTGAGATCGATGAAGAGTTCCTCAAAAAATATCCTGTAATTGAAGGTCCGGCATACGTTTAGCTAGTAAATATGGATAGCCGGGTTAAATTAGCAATTTTGCAACAGACTACCTCCTAACCTGTGCGAGCCGAAATTGAAGATTGAAGAATGCCAATTGAAGATTTGCGGTTGTCGCGTCGCTCCATTCTTTTTAGTATAGATCGTTCGCCCCAGTCATTCGACCTCGACGGGAGGAATTTCTTAAATATTCAATCATTCCATGATAACGAAAATAGCCCGATAGAATCTTATTGCCACAAAATGTCGTAGATCCGCCTCTGGAAGACACAATCCCGCTTTCAGCGGCACTAAGCGCCTTGGGGCGCCTAAAAAATATGCTCAATTGAATTGCAGGCCTGACTTATAGGAAATCAAGAGTTTGCTTTTTTATTCGATTCGGGTTATAGCTACAAAAAAAGGGACATTGGCAAACGCCATGTCCCTTTATCGACCCGGACAATTTTGTCCGGCAACTTTCGAGTTTTAGTTTTGCAGGTTGGCTGAGATTGTCCTCAAATATTCAATAATATTCCTGGATCTAAGTTGCTAACATCCTTTATCTCACTATAGTGTTACTTCTGATTCCGTCTCTTTACCGCAGCCTGCAACAGGCTCACCATGACGTGTTCAGGGCCTATATTGTCAAAGGCATTTGAGCCGGAAAGGGATAGCCTTTTTAAATTTCGCCAAACGGCGGAATTTACAAAGGAGGGATTTATCAGAGTGTAGGTGAAGGGAACAATAAAAATATTCCCCCTTGATCTCCCGTAAATTGATGCGGGGAGGTTTACAGTCGGAAATTAATGACCTCCTGATGGATGAAAAAATCTCTGAGCTCGCCAAAAGCATTTGGAAATATTTGTGCTGCGTCTCTTTCCAGCAAGTTCAATGCGGCTTTCACCTCGCCTTTCTCAGCCTGGGTAAGTTCTGCTAATTCCAAGGTCGCAGGCGGTGCTTCGCGGTAAACGCGCACCTTATCACGCAAGGTGTCCATGTCGACTTTTATTCCGGGGCAGGTCTTGGTATTCACATATTCTCTTCGCAAAATCCCTTTGGACACCAGTGAATTGAGTTCACGATGCCCAATCACACGGTCCTCGGTTATGCATAATTCTTGTTTATGCCCTATTTACAGGTTTGCTTTTCGGATTGTCATACCACTTAAAATAAAGTTCGGTGCCCTTGCGGCCGGATTCAACCAGCGCTATCTTTTTTGCGTCGGTGATTTTGAATTCCGTGGTTTTAATCCCTAAAGTATCGATGTAGATGGTTCGCTGCCAGTCGTCACCGTGCAGGTGGTAGTTGGCCTGGGCGTCCATGATGGTTTTCAGCAGGTTCTTGGTGTAGTCGAAGAAATCGTCGATGGGCTCACTCACCGGTTCGGCCTGGTCGCGAAACATTGCGATTTCCCGTTCGGAATCCAGGCGGAATCCGAGGGTTTCCTTGTTGTAGACATAGGGGCTGATGTTCAGTTTCTTTCGCTTGAGCGAAGTATTATGCTTTTTATAGTAGTCGGGTGTCTCACCGTGGATACTTAAATTCTCATCGGCGAGATAACGCTGTCGGTCAAAAAGTTTTACGGGATAATTATCAAGTACACCGCCATCCACATAAACGTCACCCCGGGGGCTGCGTCGTGAGGCGAAAAAGAAAGGAATCGACATGGAGATGCGCACCGCATCGGCCACACACATCCGCGGCGTGTGCTCATGGGAGAAGACTTCAGCAAAGTGGGTGGAAATGTTGGTGCCCATAAAGTACATATCTCGAAATCCTTTATCGGCCTTCTGCTGCTGCACCTGCGCAAAGGTTGCATCCGGCTTGCCAATCTTTTTGCCGATCAATTCCCCGATCCATTTGCGGAAATAATCCCCCTTGTACCAGCCGAATTCGCTCAGCAGGCGATCGATATCCCGCACCACGCCGAAGTCGTCATCCATGAACTTTTCAAAATTCATCTTGTTCAGAATCTGTTGGGTTTCCGCCGGGGTGTAGTCCAATCCCACCAGCACGGCATTGATTGCACCGGCTGATGTGCCGCCAACCCGGACTATATTCGGCAAAATGCCCTTTTCTTCTAATACCTGCAACGCACCGACATACGCGATACCTTTGACTCCACCGCCTTCAAACACCAAATTTCGAAAATGATAGGCCATGATCTAATCTCCTTTCGTTCTCAGAGTAAGCTCAACACAGTGAGATCTTTAACTTGCCTTTGTCCTGTAAAATCATATTTAATGCATTCGAATCCAGGTTAACGGATAGTTTGTTTAAATGTAATTATTTCTGTTGATAACGAACCGATTTAAGATAACGTAAGCAATTTTACTACGTCTTTAGTGATTTTTATTGTCGATTTGCTAAAGCTTTTCAGCCTGTTCGTCAATTCACCGATATCTTCATTCTGAACAATAGATTCTTTGACACCCACTTCTGCCCATAATTGGACGTCTTCAAGGACCTCAGTCGGATTTGACCCTAGAGCACTTTCGATCAACCCCCTGATTTAATAAATTCCTTAATATAATTCGGATTCCACTTGGTATTTAAAATTCTTCTGTGTCCTTTCTTTTACCATCGAAATGGACTCTTATTAACTGGGTATATGAAAAATGAACTTTTCCCAAGTCCTGACCGATAGTATTGGAAAGCTGCACGACCTCTTTTGGAACACTTGCGCAGCTATATAAAACCAATAAAACGCCTAAAATCAATCTTTTAAAAGAATATGGTAAAGGATTATCCATAGATACCCCTCCTTTAAGAGAAATTTTTCTCTGCCAATTGGCAAGTTATGCGTTATATCATAATTTCTAGCTCACCCTTTTTACATAACGACCATGCACCCAGCCCTGCATGTCACTGACGGGTATATCGTCCAATACATCTACCAGCCACCAGCTTCCTTGGGTTGTTAGCATCTCGAGATTGGTGCCTTTTGGCAGGGGACTTCCGGGTATCGTATCATGCCGAGATCCAGGTCCCGTGCGAATGTTAAGATTGGTTATCGTTTGATAGACCGGTGTTTGATCCTCCTTCCGGCCTTGCAAACGGGATCGAAAACTTCCCATGGGAAATGCCGGACCCGGATCGGTTTTGCGGCCCGGAGCGATATCCTCATGTCCAAGCATATCTTTCAAATCGTAGCGTTTCATCAAAAGCAATGATAATTCAAGGGTAGCGTCGATCTGTTTGGGGGAGAATACATGCCAGCCAGCCGGTTCGGTTTCATGTTTGTGGACGGCCTCGATGATAAATTCATCATCGTAATCTTTTTCAAACCAGGAATACCAGCGGTTGCCGCGACGTTGGAGTTTACCGGGATTATCCAATTCTATACCGATGGAATATGCATTGAGCCCTACTCGATCTTCCCAGCGGCTGATACCAGCGTGCCAGGCGGTGCGATTAAACGGCACCATCTGGGTTATGGTCCCGTCTTTGCCGACTACCACGTGGGCCGACGCCTGGGCATCGGGATTTTTGAACCACCGGATCGATGACGCCGCATCCCGCCCGGCTGTGTAGTGCAGCACGAGATACTCGGGCTTCAGTTGGCCGCCTCTGTTGCGGGTCATTTCAAAAGGTAATGCCTGATCGTTATCATCATGCAGACGGTGTCTAAGAATTTTCATGGGTAAACCTCCTTACGGTTGTGGATCTGAGTCATATGCATATAATGCCGTTGAATGTATCTAACTCTCGGCTTTGCTGGTGAGATCCTGTTTTCTCAGTAGGCTTCTGATACCGAACAGGGATTTCAATACGTCGTTCCAGAAAGGTGCCCCGAATGAAATCAATATTGCAGTTATTAGCAAGCCAACGAATTTTACACAAAAACTCCAAAAACCAGTAAATATCGAATTCCACCTGCCCGGGGTCCACCCCAACGGCAGCCCGGTTGAATGCAGAAGCACATTCTGGTTGCGAACCAGAGCATGTTGGAACGATAAATAATTGGCTGTAATCCGTGTAACAGCTCCGTTGATTTCACTTTTGACTGCTGTAATTTCACCTTCCGTCAATAGTTTGTTTTCCTTGACGAGCTTTTCTGATTTGATGAACGATTCCTGGCTTGTTTTCTCAGGCGGATAGGGCAACGCGATAGTAATTCGGTCCGAATGTTGAATTTCTTCATACACCTGATTGTATAATATCGCGTCCTGGTCCTGGGAAGATGCCAGGGAACTATAACGATCCACAAAGTTTCGAAACTCTGTGGCTGCTATCTTCCCATTTGGTTTGAGTTTGCTTGTAATTCCCTCAGCCAGGCTGTTGAGCGTGTTGATATGTTCGGTGTTCACGGAAGGCTGCACAATCTTTGAATATGCCTCGGACTGCTGGATCAGGTTTTGCCTGACAGCCGGTTCGTCTCTGAGGGTTCGGTAAATCGTGATGGTATCCGCATTAAGTGCGATCACCGCAAAACAACCGATAAAAAACGAAATCTTGGCGATACTACGTGAGTAGCGGCTTGACAGATCCTGCAGCCAGCTGTCAATGTTAGCGGAAATCTTTGCTTGATAGTCCTGAACGAATTTTTCAACCGAATGAATGTACCCGACCAACTTGTCGATGGTTTCCCTGGCGTTTTCAACAATAACGTTTTTGGTATCCAATTTAAGGATCTCATTTAACTTACTGATCATTCCATTGTAGTCTTTGAGGATATTTTCATTGACCGCTTGCAGATATATCTCAAACAGCCGCGCAAATTGCTTTCCTATCAATCGTTTTCGAATAATATCCAGGTCATGGAGCAGGTCTTGAAGGGATGCCGGATCGAACTGATAGCGTTGATCTTCCAAGTTTTTCCTGAATCTGACTAAATTGGCTTTCAGCTTGTTCAAGTCCTCTATAAAAGAGACGACCTTGTCGTGTAGACTTGTGAGTCGCTGGGTGATGGATCCGATCTTTTCACGGTCCTTTATTTTATTGATGAATCCCATAGGATTCGCTCGCCCCCCTGCCTTTGTAAGGCTCGGAAGATTTTCTGAATTTGCAACCGGGGTTGCGGGGGCTGCCGGCTCTAAAAAATAGTTTTTGTAGAGCTCCCTGATAAACTTCTCATATACACCCCAGCGTATCTTTAAAAGGTTTTTAACCATTTCAACCACTATTTGCACTAAAACAGACAAGCCGACTATTACGATGACAAAGGATATAAGTACATCCAGGTTTTCTTGCATCATAGCCTCCTTTCCATGAGGAAGTATTCGCCTGAATATCTCATAAATATTTTAGACTAACCAAAGGGGGTCCACAGCATTTCTACCGGTAGTGTGATACTATAGAAATTTTGTATTTGAAGAGAAAGATACTGAAAACTGCCAGGTGTCCGGATAGTGTAAAATTCTGGTAGGATTCCGAATGTACGCACAGCCATTATTCACCGTTTTTAACTTTTTCATTCCACAAACATCTGTTGCTGTCAATCCCTAAAACTGCTAGATTACAGCTCAGGTAAAAGTGGGGAAAGGGTAACTTAGATGAATTAAGAATTAGCTTTTATGACAAGGAATTCGGGATGATATGAACACCACAAAGGAAGAGAAGGGTTGTTATCGGAAGAAATTTGTCAGATTGTCCGCTCCAAAAGGATTTAAGGGATACTGCAGTTTCATTTACCAGGGTATATTTATAACTGCCGAGGTCTAGATACCCGAACCGTAACTTACCGTTGGGTTTTTTAACTTCCACCGCGTTCTCCGAGGATTACGTTAACCGTGCGCTTATCTCTCTCAAAACAGACAATCCCTTCAACATTGTCTGTATCTTGGGGCAGCTACATAACGCCTAAAATATTGCCTCCCCACCTTCCTGCTCGCTTTACTATATCCAGATGGAATACACGCCCGTATCGATTCTTCCAGTAACCACTTTCAGCAGCAAGAAATTGACCCGGTCTTCCCTGTAAAGCGCAAATTGATTCAAGATCGCTGGCTCTCCATATTTGCTCGGACCAGTCAATAGAAACAGGTTTATAGGTCAAACCAGCACCCACAGATAACGCTAACAGTCCGAGTCTGTCCGTTACATCTTTTTCCTTAGTGTCATGCAACACCAGTGAAAACCATCGGGGTCGAGTCTTCATTCTTTACATTGTAATTAAATCTGTCAATAATGAAGACACGACCCCTCTGCCCGCGCGCAGGATTCTCTGTGTACGCTTCACCTGTTTTGTTCGCAGAAGATAACTCCTTCTACTCCACCACAGTCACAACACTCGATACGGGTGGCTGGCTAAGCCTTACTCGACAGGGACTTCCACCCTGCAAGATGCACCAAGCTTCACTTGGCGCGCTAACGATGCAAATCAGCCTCGAGTACCGAGTCGGCTGAATTTGACTAGCCGGCAGTTGACTCAACAGGGTCTTTTTCTTAATTTTGTAGTTCTCGATCCCTTCACTTTAGACTCACTTATTC
>Ga0126325_10000333_pt1 | contig 12715 bp, 11 predicted proteins | sample InaspJWI14metaG_FD_94487 | JGI IMG/M metagenome (GOLD analysis project Ga0126325, IMG submission 94487) | Marine gutless worms symbiont microbial communities from Oahu, Hawaii - Inanidrilus sp. 1 OAHU.JWI-14 metaG | ecosystem: Host-associated > Annelida > Digestive system > Unclassified...
ACGACCGTTTAACGGCCTTTGATCCGGGACAACCCGGGTAGGCCGGTACCAGAAGGAACATTCACCCACTCACACCCATCCGGATCATCGTGCTTCCTTTATCATCTTTCTCCATTTGCAATGCTAAACCAACAACAAATACAACAGTTGACTATTCGTAGTTCGTACCATAGGGAATGCTTGTGCAGAAAATTATAACAAATGATACAATAAATTTTCTTTATTAAACTGCAATCAGCATTTTGGTAATTTCAAACCATAACAGTTTAAAGTGCTGTTTGATAAAATTGCTTGCGCATATTTTATTTGAAAAATATATTAATATTTTAGCATTGGAAATGGCCAGCCAAGAGTACCAGCACTGCACCAATTGTATCGGCACTGTGCCAATTGTATCGACACACTTTCGCTCCCTATAAATGCATGTGAAATCAATATAATCCCATAAAAACTTTGCAACCGAACTACACGACTTCATACAAGATGCTCAGAAACTACAGTATGATTCATGCCAAATTTAAGGAGTTAAAAGCCAAAGAGAAAATTGACAAAAGCTCGCTATCACTTTCGGCGACAACTTTTGCTAGATACAGGCAATTCAAACTATATCACAACACAATGTATCATTCGTGTTTAGAATTAGTCTAGACTAAAGACATTCCTCTTTTCCCAAGGCTTTCATTTCTCTTCTTTCTCTGTTCACTAACACGCTTCCTGGCCCCAGCGCCTCAGAAGTTACAACCTTATGGCACTATACAAATCTGTTTATTATTATTACTATTATAACTGGACACCTGGAAACGAAAGGCAAAACTTACACCACAATCCGACGACACATGAACCAGTACTTCCTACGGTGACGATCGTAGCCTACTGGCTCTTGTCGACACAGAAGTCCAGTCTTCTCCACCTCTGACGTGCAGTCTGTTACACCCTTCAGCTGGCAAACATCAACATCACACAATACAGCACACATCAGAAGAATACTAAAACAAACGAATGCCCATTTAATGCCTCTTATCCACGACTACTGGGGTAACTTTGGCACCAATAAGGTACAAGCTGAGAATTCTGGATTATAATGCAGCAAGAGAGCATGGGGAGGCAGTGACATCAGTATGCAAATGCAGCCTGCTCCAGACGCAGCTACGCTAGCACCCCACTCACTTCTACAGTTCAGCTGGCCTTCCCAATGCCCAACCAAAAGTGTGAAAGCATTGAATGTAGCATATCAGAAAAATACCAGAAATGATTCTGACAAAAATGTGCAAGTCAGCCGTTTATTAGTTTCACTACTACTATTATTAGTTTCAGTGCCACTACTGCGGCAACGCATTCACTACAAGTTGGCGAGTTTCGCCTTTCGTGCACTGTCTGGTTTGGCGCCGGATTACTTTGCCGGCGACTGTCAGCTGGTTGGCGACTCTCGACTGAGATCTCTGCGATCCGCTGAGCGACGTGTTTGCTCTGTGCCATGTCAGAACAGCACGTTCGGCGATCGATCCTTCGCGGCGGCTGGGCCGCGTGCATGGAATGAGCTGCCGTTCAATCTACGCGACACTGCTCTATCGTTGACTGTCTTCAATGCACATTTGAAAACCCATTTATTTTCCATCTTGTGTGGGGCCACGGCGCATTTGTGATATTTATGATTTCTTTGCGCCGCATATAAATGTACTTACTTACTTACTACACCCACTACTGCCAGCAGGCCTTCCAGTCCACTTACCCCTCTTCTTGCACCTCAGATTTGGCTTTGCCGACCACTGTGCACGTTTATAAATTATATTTACTTACTTTATGTTGTACTGTAATAATTCGGTATTTAAATGCCAGAATACACACACACACGCGCGTTTAACGGCCCTTTTTACGGGACTACCCGGGTGAGCCGGTACCAGAAAGGCAAAGCCAATCTGGATTTTAATGAAGCAAGAGACAGTGAGTGGCAGTGGCATCAGCTGGGGCATATGCAAGTCTGCACCTAGCTCCAGACAGATAACCACGCCAGCACCCCACCACTCAATTTTTTTACAGGCCGGATGCCCTTCCTGCCACCCAACCAACAGCGTCAAAGCACTGAAGGCCAGAATACAATGTAATATAACACTAAGGGTGCATTGTACAAGGTTAACTGTGTGTTCAAGTGCTCTGAGTCAAGGCACTTGACTGCACACTTAACCATTTGGTTCACCACGTGCAATGTGCCTCAAGTCTACATCAACCACTAGTCCACTAGTAGTACATACCTCATGCTGTTTACAGACACTGCACTGCCATTCTTCCTCAGGAACCTCGGCCAGTGGTGTCTCAAGACAAGCCAAGTGGTAGACAGAAGGACATGTATCACAACACAGCAAGTCACCAAGCCTACAGCCAACACACAACATAGGTTATCATACATGAATACAGTCATTTAATCATAAAAATGTATTCTAAAATATGTCAATTAAGATCAGTGCTTCAAGTTCCACACAGTGATTTGACGCTGTTGGTTTTTGCTCATATAAAACCTGAGCCATTTATCTCTTATCCAGAATAAAGAGAGGAAAACAGACTTGAAAATGCCTGTTAAGACAGAGGCAATGCTAGCAGTAGGTGTTGTAGTCCAGAAAGCGTGCACTAAACCTCACGTTACACTGTACTGTGACAAATCAACAATCAGCAAACATCAGTACCTATGGCATGCACGACAGTGGTCGTCATACTGGATATTGCCTTCACTCGTCAGCTCTTCTCGAACTCTGTTTGTGGCCAGAAACAGATCAGTCAATGTTCGAAGCATCTGCAACCGTTCACTTACAGTCACTGATGCATAGGAAGTCCGACTCAGTAACGGCAGTGCCGACCTAAATTCAACAGAATCTGGGTCACTGTCTAAATACGCTCGTGTGCACTCGTACCAAGTCATCGCATCTACAAAATGCATCGCAATCGTAATGCTATCTTTGGTGTCCTGTGGCCCAAAAGTTGTATTATTTCCATCGTCTTCTCGCAGCAGGGATCGGATAAGCGCAACGTGAATATCAACAATAAGATTCGACTGGTCGTCGCCACCACTGGCAGTCAGTGCCGCACAGAAGTCTTCAAATCGGAATGGTGACAGACGTACGATGGACCGAAACCTCCGCAGTACTTCGTAAACTTGCAACGCGGACATCAAATCGTTATTATCTACCAACAAATCGGTTGACGACTCCGGAAGAACAAGCTCGGGAACATCAACATCGTCTACTGTATACTCGGGACTTTTCGGTCGTCGTGGAAAGACCTTCAGTTTGTCGAGATACGCGCTCCCGCTTACGCTGTCGGCTGCTTCGCTCCCGGCAACGGAAGCACTTTCGTCTGCTAGCGATTCGTCAAGATCATCATTGTCCGAGTTCTCCTGTTCTCGATCGTCCACGTCGTCGTCGTCGTTGTCATCGAAGTTGGACAGCGTTTCGTCGACGGCTTCTAAGCCCAGTTCACACTCATCGTCGTCAACCACGTCGTAATCCACCTTGCGGCACTTCGACGGCGGACACGATGACGCCGACATCTCGCGGTCACCAGTCGAGAGGCTTTGCGAACCTCCGGCAGACGACGTGGTGCTCAGAGGGGTACTGCATCGCGAATCGCTACCGCCGGCATCGCTGGCGGCGGTCGCGGCGGCAGCGTACGGCGTTCGCTTCGATCCAACGCCAACGCCGACTCCATTCGATTTCGCGACGGTTGGCGACAAAGACGCGAACTTTGCGGGCACGATCCTACTCCGTTGCGGCCGACTCGACATGCCGGAATGATCTCGATCGTTTGACACGATTGTCGCTTCTATTCGTAACGATCGACGCTCGCGCGCACCGCCTCACAACGAATTTATAACCCAACTGAAGCTATTTTGCTCGGCCGCCATTTTCACTAAATAACATCACGTGACCGCCTCCAAGTCTCGCATGGAAGGTCGAGTACCAACTGCGTCGAGATGGTGCACAAAAGTTTTGAACAACCTGTTTGTTTACATTGGTAATGGGAAACTTTATAGAGTGACTGGTTAAAACACGCACACCGACTTTACTCCGCTTCTTGACCACTTTGAAGTGTTTTGTGTCACCGGCGTATGTGTGCAGACTTGATATCCAATTTCAAAATCACTTGAATTATAATCAATACCACTAGACTACTAGAGACATATACTGGATATGACACACTGGACGGGGGACATGAGTGGAAGTTGAGAAAGAAAGGGGCCAGCACATCGTTTTTTTCTCAGTTATGAACTGGTCTGAATATGGATAAGTGAGTAACAACGTGCTGCTTGTGGTAAAAATTAGACCACAAAAGTGGTGCTTCTTCTATAAATATTTTCCAGACAGACCGTAAAAGATGAGTTTATGTTTGCTCAATAGCCTGATAAACTTAAGGCTGAACAAACCATTTGAAGGGCTGTGAACCAGTGAGTTGTGTCGATGCATAGGATGAAGTGACAGCACAGAGTAGGGTTCCACCCGTCTCGGATTTCCCGGATTTGTGCCATGTGATTCTGCGTCCCAGCAGGACCAGCCCCGGGACGCCAAATGTCCCGGATTTCAACGCATGCTCGTTACTAAGCACAAGCAGCGGTAATACTGCAGTACAGTCATGAGGACACTGTAAATGGCAGATCGGTTCAATTGTTATTGCAAAGTTACAAATGTACCAGGTCCGGCGGCCTACATAACTGCCACCAGATTGCACCAAAATGCTCCAAATCACATATAGAATTCCAAACGTTTTTCGGGGGTCATACATCGGACATACATGGGACACCCATCGGCTGGGGGCTGCGCCCAGTACCCCCGTCCCGGGTTGGAAAAGTGAAAAGGTGGCAACCCTAGCACAGAGTATATGCAGTGGTGTATTGGGGGGTATACGCGGGTATACGCCGTATACCAACCTCCAGGTTTTTTTTGACAGCGTATACTCACCTCAGCGATCATAAATAAGCACGGTACCTTCAGGCCTTTTGCCACACCCGTTTGCGTATACCCACCTCCATTTTTAGCAATACACCACATACTGGTCATGATATGATCACCATTTTGTTGGTATAACATGATATAATGTGTGAGTTAAATGGCAAAGATTTATTGTGTTGTTCAAATAAAATTGAATCAGTCACTTTCAGAAAATGTCCATATGATTACTGACTTACCAACAGCATATTTTAGTGCTATCACAGTGACAAACATTTCTAAGAGTTTTTACCTGCAAGATGGCGGCAAACATCAGCTGGCATAGATATGGAACAAAATTACGTCACTTGTCACAGAATGTATTGCATTGTTACTGGCACACTTGCGATGTCTTGAACAATCTACATTGGCCGTAGGATTAGCAGTAGTGATGTTGTCAGGTGTATAGTATAATTTGTTGATGAGTTTTTATATCTGAGCTCTCATATTATTTGCAGCATATTCTGTGGGCAGTGATGAGCTCTAGTCTGCGGGAGCAGGCAGCACAGAAGGAAAGAGAATGGAGACAACTTGAACAGCTTCAGTATGATTTGTTTCTTTACTCATTTATTTATTTTCATTAGCATTATCATCACTGAAAAACATGAGTGTTATTTTTAAAGCAAGTAGATAGCATGCTCAGCAGTGTTCTTAAACTGACATTTTGTGGAAGTATTTTAAGTTTTTATATTTCATGAGTGTTATTTTTAAAGCAAGTAGATAGCATGCTCAGCAGTGTTCTTAAACTGACATTTTGTGGAAGTATTTTGAGTTTTATATTTATGACAATATCGTGCTGTAAACTGTACTATTTTTGTAGGATTCAGTCACTAGAAACTGCATTGAAAAGCTGTCAGAAAGAACTGAAGGATGAGAAAGCCAAGTTGGAGGAATTGAAAGAGCATTTTAAGTACAACCTGAAGCTGATTAACGATCGCGATGTTGAGCTACAACGATATGATGCACTGTTTCTTGGTAATAACTAAGGATGTTAACAAGACTCGAGAGCCTCGAGCCTCGGTCTTTTTTCTCGATCCCGAGAAAGGAGTTTCTCGGCTTCCAAGAATCGAGATTAGCGACCGCCGAACGATGGGCCTGTTTTCAGCGGGATAATTGTTACCTGTTGCTCCGCGCTTGCTATTAGTCGATCACTTGTTTGCTTTACTGCGGCCGTGGCCCGCATACCACACGCACGGAAACAAAGGACATCCCTAGTAATAGCTGCATGCTTTCTGCTCTAAAATTACATAGTACTGAACAGTTATTGTTTGCTCATTCCAGACTTACTAGCTTAGACTTAGGTCCACCCGTTCTTTTCAAAACATCGGGTGATGAGATTCCTCCATCTCTGGCAATCGCTGGTGACTCTTTCCTCCTCTCCATGTTACTCCCGTGCCTCGTAGATCTTCAGCAAATGTCATACGCCAAATCTTTTTGTAGTCTTTCTCTTGATCTTTTCCCCTCTTCCGGAGTCCAGTTCATGGCAACGTTTGCAGGCATGACTTCTGGCTGTCTCAGCACGTGGCCAGCCAACCTCAGTCTCTGCGTTTTCAACACTACTTGATCAACGTGACTGTAGCTTGATAGGCAGAGCAGTTAATATTTGTGCGTATAGAGAAGAGGGATGGCTCGGTAGCCAAGTGGTTATCGTGCTGGACTCAGGTGCAGAAGAGCCTGGGTTCAAATTGCATCCGTGGCGCTGTCGGGTAACAGTCTTAGGCAAACTGCTCACACCCATTGTGCCTCTGTTTACCAAGCAGCAAAATTGGTTGCAGCCCTCTTAAGGGTTGCGGGGGTAACTGCAGACCTGGTGGAAAGTAATGGCAGCCTACCGCCGGGTTTATGACTCACGTCACCTGCAGGCTGACTGCCAAGAATCATGATCATCTGCGGAACCCTACGCTCGGTAATCGAGTATGGGCTACCTTTACCTTTTTTATAGAGAAGAGATGAAGTAAGCTTGCTATTGTGTTGTTCATGCATGTTGTACTTTGTGTTCACTACAAGTGATTTACTGGTATATTATGTAATAAAAGAGCGATAGTTGGCGATGGCATCACTGAGGATATAAGGCAGGGCCTATAGCACACCCAGTGAGCAAGCCCATGTGCCAACTGGTCAGTTAGTTGACCAAGCAGCACAGTAGTAGATAATAAGGCAGGAGTGCATGGAATGAAGGATAGAGAGAATGGAGGAGTGAATCGAGAAGAATGGAGACTGCCAATGAGCTGAGTTGATTGTATGAATGTGTACATAATGTAAATAAATGTAAGTTAACTAGCGTCTTGACCAACCATATATGCTCGGATGACCACATATCCGTTGATGGGTGCAGTAGTGTACAAGTGATGTACAAGTGAGTTAGTGTAGCATGCTGATTTGATGTCCCTCGTTAAAATTGCACTAGAAGTGTATCGGTTGTACACCGTGTCTAAAAAATGTCCACTTATATGTTGTTTGATGGTTTCAGAGTTTAAGGTGGTGTCGCAGCAGAAGGAAGCAGAGGTGAGCGAACTGAAGGTAAAGATTGACGAGCTGCAGGTAACTGCAGGCCGCGAGACAAAGTCCCGCGAAGAACTGCAGCTTCATTATCAACAGAGACTGCGTGAGAAACAGGCAGAACTTGACAATTTTCGCAGGTTAGATACACGCTCAGTATGTTTTCGTTAGCCATCGTTCTACCATTAGTACTGTAATATTACGGCCATTGTACAGAATGATCAGCATTGGCCAGCACCCGCAGTTAAGAACTGAAGGATTTTGTTGGAGCAAGGTTTTACTTCCCGCATGCCCTTGCTGATGGCAGCTAGTGCATGCAGCTTAGGGAGAAGATGCTATAGTTATCCTTGGTGGTGTTACCTGCACCATATTCAGTGTTACTCGTATCTTGTTTGTTAGTCTTTGTTAATTATTCCAGTTTGTGTATAGTTTAGTAAACGTAAATGGTCTGTATTTTTGACTAGCACAGTTGATGTTGTAATGCATGCTTGTTAATTTATAATTATGATTATGTGAAGTATGCATGCTTTACTAATGTGTTAGCTGTTAACTAATGTATGGATATGCATTGCACATAGTGCAAAAGATGCAGAGATATGCAAAGAGCGCGAGGCTCTGGAGTCGGCCAAGCAGTTGTTAGATCGCAGGGTTGTTGAGCTGGAACAAGAACTGGACCTCCAGCGCCGTGAATTCACTGCCGGTAAATATTCCCGAAATTTTACTTGCTGTACGTATTCTTTTATCTTTGGCTTTAGCTCGACCATGTTCTATATTTACAACGGGTTTCAGTTGACCACACATTTCGCAGGTCTTCAGTGGGAGTTTTTGCTGTTTGCTGCAGCAGGCAACGGACACTCTGCTGTCTGAGGCATTACTTACGTAGGTCTCCTTGTGCAGGCTCCGGGGCAGAATGTGTCCTTGATTTGATTTTTGATTTTAGTGCTATATATAAATATTGTTTGCTTGTTTGTATCGTATGCTTCCCCACTTGTCCTTTTTCTTCACTTTTTCCTTACTTATCTCCTACCTTACTTATCTTTTCCTTTCTGAATAGACCCGCTCCGTTTCCAGTCCGGATGTCGTAAAAGGCGACTATACCTAGCTTTAGTTTTTTGTGTTTATTTTTGTGTTGTAGTACATGTCTTTTGACTGGTGAATCATCGTGAATGTGTGCTTTTGTTGTGTTAGGTTTAGCTTTTTCCATACCACGCCAAGAGATTGGCTTGGGGGGAAAACGTCTCCAAAATGACTTGTTTTGTGTCGAGGGGGACGTAAAACCACAACTCAGTCAATCACTCAACTTACATAGGTCCGGTTGCATCAACCGTAGTTAACTTTGACCACCACGGTTAACTCAATGTCACCGTCATGACAATTGCCGGTCACACAACATGGCGACCAATACTAATGTTGGAAGACTGGAGCCCGATTTACAAAATATCTTACGACAGTCTTACAATTATCTTACGATAATTCCAAAGTTACGATCGACTTACGATTGACGTCTCATTCACAAAACATCTTACGAAGGACGCAAGGCTTTTCTCGGATACAATTCACTTGCAAAATCGTAAGATCGTCTGAGATAGTGTTCGTAAATTAGCTTACAATATTCCCAATAGAACTCTTAGAACGTTGTAAGTCACTATCGTAATAGGACCTTACGATAAACTTATGATAATCTTGCGATAAATCGTAACATATTTTGTAAATTGGGCCCCAGGTTACTTAACGGACGGTTAAAGTTAACTGAGCATGATGCTTTTGCTGTGACTGACAGTCATAATGGCATATGTGTGGTGCTGTAATGTGGCCATGTGATTGATTGACTTAATTGATAGCAAGCAGACTTCATCAGTCGGTAACATGGCGTGTTGTATTTGTGTTGGTGCTGAACATAGAGTTGTCTGTGTTGCTCATCATAGAGTTTGAAGAGGCAGCACACAAGCGTGAACATGAGTACCGGTTGCACGTAGACCAGCTAAATGCCGACTTGCTGTCACATCAGCTGCGGGTCTGTTGCTACAACAGTTTCACCTTCTAACGCTACGGTTTATGCAGCATTTTCTTTTATGCAGTAACTTTGCAATAGATTTGTTGTTTACTATGCCACCGTTTTCCCCACAACACACAGATCAATTCCAGTGTGTCTGTATCTGTGTTATCTTGCACTTGCCCATTGTCACATCCACCTCTGTATTCGGTAGAAGTTACACATGTTTTACACCCTTTTGCCTGACCTATTGATTAAGCACCGAAGGAAATTAGAGCACTGACCCATGCTTTCATTGTGTATTTAGGTAAAGATAAGGCAGATGTGACGATTTTGTGCTGTTGTAAGAAATATGAAAATTTTAGCAAAATTCACAAATTACTACAGCCCATGTTGATTTTGCTCACACATGCACATCAGCAATGAACACAAAATGGACCAAGATAATGTAACTGTTCATTATCTAGCATATTATTCATAAAATTCTTGCGACAGTGTTCTGTCAGAACACTAACATCTGGCAAATCACAAGCTAACCTAATCTGCGTAATACAAACTTTATCACATGTATTAAAAATCTTGGCCACAGCTTGGCTCACACAAAAATGCAACGTTTTCAATGAATGTTTTGACAATGGCATTACCTCAGTCGCATATAACATATACGTTAAACAATACGATTTAAACAGCTGTAATGTGACCATCTCAGATTGAGCTCCTTTGCTCATGGAGTAAATAGCATTAAATGTTCTGTAAAATTTTATCATTGCATTATCAACTGAGCATTTAAGTTTCTTAGCTGCTAAAAACTGGACACCAACATATTTCAAACTCTGTGCAAACTGTAATTCATACCCCGCTAACATTAGTGGCTCACATTTTACTTTATAGTGTTCATCGACTTGTTATGTCAGTTGATCTCTGTATTTTACATATTTTATTTTGACATTCTGGTACACTATTTCCTTGTACACACATACATGCCCGTTTAACGGGCCTTTGTCATGGACTACCCAGGTGAGCCAGTACCAGTAAAGTAACATCAATGTGGATTTTACTGAAGCAAGAGACAGTGAGTGGCAGTGGCATCAGCTGGGCCATATGCAAGTCTGCACCTTGCTCCAGACAGATAACCACGCCAGCACCTCACCACTCAGTTTTTTACAGGCCAGATGCCCAACCAACAGCGTCAAAGCACTGAAGGCTGCACTACTTCCTCTAGTTGTGTGCATTTAGTTGAAGACGATGAAGAAGGAGATGGAGCTGGTGAAGGTTGCTCGGGAGTCGACCGGCCACGAGTTTGAGCAGGCGGAGATGGCACAGAAAGACCTGGAGAAACAGCTGAGACACAAGGACTGGGAACTGGAGGACATTAAAGCCATGAGCCAAGCAAGGTTTGTAGACTTAGAAAAAAATAAATTTATGAATAAATAAATTATACATTTACTAGTGTTTTTTTTCTTTGCTTTTCCATGTTGCATCTGCTGCCGTTTGTCATTTAATAAATATGCATATTTCTTTTATGTAATTTGCAATTATGTCTTTAAAACCAGTGAGTTAGATTTAGTGCCGATCTTTGTTTAAAATTAGTTTCGGTATACGTCTGCACATTTGATGTGCTATTTCTTTAAACACTGTTGGTACTGCTATCTCGTGAGTGAGAGTAGCATAATTTGACCTAGTCAGAGGTTTGCATTCTCTGGGTGCCGTACATTGTCGGGCTGTGTTGTTGATAGGATTTCAGAAGTGGAAGCCAAGTTGGAGCAGAATGAATTGTTGCTTAGCAGACGAACGGATGAATTCCAGCACAAGTACAATTGCTTTGGTCTTCCATTATTATATTTTAACAATTTTTTTGCGATTTTTGAACTTAGCAAACATGCAGTTTTCATGTGTTCAACAATGTCCATGCCGTCATCATGGCAGTCAGTCAGACAGCAGATGAAATAAACATTAGTCAGTTTGATTGGATAGATGTAATGCTATTCTGTTGGTTTGCCGATCATTTAGCCCACCCAGCTCTTGAAAGCAGATCTGCGGGCTATATTTTCTGCCGATGTTTCTTATTTGTTTATTTACAATCCCTGTGAGACCAATAATCTCAGAATCTACGGGATCGATCCTTGCCAAATTTTCAGGGCTGGTAGAACTATGGCTGTAGATTGTAAATCTGCAATTTATTTTTCGTACGTTGCCATGGCAACCATTTTTGTAGTAGTGCACGGGTGTCACTGGATGCAGGCGGCTAGTGGTGCAGCCAGGTGGGCTAATGTTGGACATTGTCCTGCGTATAACTTTGTGAAATACTAAGGTAACCAGATGAAATTTAGCTGGTCTGTGTAAACATGATCTCCACATATGCACACACACACACACAACCGTTTAACGGCCTTTTGTCCGGGACTACCCGGACAAAAGGCCACATATGCATTTATGTTATTATTTAAAATGATAAAGGACAGTCTAAAATATTAGTAAAAGTTGCTAGGGTTACTTTTTTTCTGTTGCATTGACTGATATCTTGGCACCTGCAATTCACCGTGTGACATAGTGCCAACCAAAGAAATCGTACTGTATTGCACGTGTAATGTTGGCTGGAGGTATGCTGAGCTGGATCGTGCAGTGAAAGAGAAAGACTGTTGCATCAAGAAGCTTCGTGACGCCGCTGAGGAACGTGTGTTACGGCTGCATGCAGAGGTCAGAAGTTTGACGACCAAGCTGGAGCAGTCAGCGGTCAGAATCAGAGAACTTGAGTGGACTGCACAGGATCTGCAGAAGGACAAAGCCAGCGTGATTGAAAGGTATACTGTAGTAGCATTCGAGATGACGAGATAAGCAGGATTACCCAGGAAAAGCTAGAAAAGTTGGTGAATTTAGTGGGTCAGAGACATGATGGGAAACAGCTGTAATTCGCTGAAATTTCATTAAAAATTCAGCGAAGTTATCAGGTCAAGGAAAGATGTACAAAGCAATCAAGGTTTTTGGTTACTTGTTTTAGCCCATTCACAATCACAACATTTCACAATCAGTGTGCGCATATGCATGGTGTGATGGTAAAATTGTGTAGTAATTTTGTGTATGTTGTTTTGTGCAGTTCTCTGTTTTTGCTTATGTACTTAATTTATGAATGCCTTCAGTGCTTTGATGCTGTTGGTTGGGCGGCAGGAAGGGCATCCGGCCTGTAAAAAACTGAGCAGTGGGGTGCTGGCGTGGTTATCTGTCTGGAGCGAGGTGCAGACTTGCATATGGCCCA
>Ga0126325_10000335_pt1 | contig 12674 bp, 12 predicted proteins | sample InaspJWI14metaG_FD_94487 | JGI IMG/M metagenome (GOLD analysis project Ga0126325, IMG submission 94487) | Marine gutless worms symbiont microbial communities from Oahu, Hawaii - Inanidrilus sp. 1 OAHU.JWI-14 metaG | ecosystem: Host-associated > Annelida > Digestive system > Unclassified...
ACTGTTCGCACCCATTGTGCCTCTGTTCACCAAGCAGCAAAATTGGTAGCAGCCCTCTTAAGGGTTGCGGGGGTAACTGCAGGCCTGGCGGAAAGTAATGGCAGCCTACCGCCGGGTTTATGACTCACCTGCAGGCTGGCTGCCAAGAACCGGGATCAGCTCCGAAACCCTACGCTCGGTAATCGAGTATGGCCTACCTTTTTTTAACCTTTTTTAGCTTTTTTTCTCAGCCGGCAGCAGATACAGGCTGGGCCGAGAACAGTCACCGAATTGGGAGATCGTGGTTGCTTCAGCTGAGGTCAAGCTGCCTGGAACAGTCTTGTGGCGGATGTTCATGCTGTCACAGACACCGATGCATTCAAAAAGCGGCTCGACGGCGTGCGCTTTTCGATCGTGTTTATTCACTTCTGGACGCTGCGCAGAACGAAGCCATACAGATCTGTTATATCAGCTGTAGTGAATAGGGAACGACAGTGTGCCGAAAGTTATAGTAAGTAACACGATAAATTTATTTCTAAACTGCCGTCAGCATTTTTATAATTTCGAAGCATAACAGTTTCCCAGTGCTGTTTGATAAAATTGTTTCCATCTGTCTTATTTGAAAAATATGTTTTTATTTTAGCACTGGAAATGGCCAGACCGGGGAACCAGCACTGTGCCAAATGTATCGGCACACTTTCGTTCCCTATTGAATTGCATAGTTCTGCCGGGTGTCGTGTGGTTCGCATTGTCACACTCCACAAAACGTGCTGTTCCCGGCTGCGTCATGTCAGTCGTTATGACTGTTGCCGTCGGCCGGGTCTTATGACGCCGCCAGTAACATGGATTCGAAACCCGGTCTCGAAGCACTCGACCCAGTTCTCTGGCGGCCACCGTGACCGTCGCCCGACATCGCTGTGCGCGCATTGTTTACCGGAATCACTGCGTGGCTGAAGTGTACGGGATCCGATGCCTCTGCTCTGCCTCACATACAGGGTGGGCCAACAAAGCGGGGCCACAGACTCGTGACCGTAATTCTGTCAAAGCTCAACCGATTTGAGAAGTGTTTTCGCTGGAAGATTCCTCGGTAAATTTGCAGTTAAACTGATATTAAAAATCCCACCGCACCTTGCGTATGTTGCTACACTGCCTTGTGAAACATTAATGTCGGCAAAACAAGCCGTTAACGACGAATTACAAGGTAGTGCAGCTACATATTTAAGGCGTGGTGGGGTTGTTAATAACCAAATTAAGGCAAAATTTTAATACTTCGTTCAATGCCCTCGAGTTCTTTATAACAGCAGCTTATAGGCCTAATTTGATAGAATTTTGTGGCTGCCGTACCGACATACCTTTACCGATCGGGCAAAATTAACAACGTTTGATCACGTATGTCAGCGGACGATCGATATAGGAGGGCGAAAATGCCACGTGCTCCATATGCGTCAGGCCTGGCTCTGGCACAATTCTAGCGGTGTGCGCCCGGACCGTAAATCTAGACGGTCATAAAATTCTGCAGCTGAGCAGCGTGCCTGGCAGGGTGTTCTCATTCATAGGCGGCGGAAGGGGTCAGTGGTTGCGGGGGGGGGCACCATTTTGGTCATTGGATGTCCAACGAAGCCGGCACATTTAGCCCCTTTAGTCAAATTCAGCAACGTTCACTTAATACCGAATACCGGTCAATAACCGATTCAACATTGCGCAGGCCTACCCTAACACGTAAAGGCAGAACACTTCTACTATAGCATACGTTATTGCGTGTGGATTTATTAACAACAACGAATTTATCTTACCAAAAACAGCATGCTTTGTTACGGTCCACTGGTGTCAGAGTTGGGGGGCCCAGAGTGCATGGTGCCCCCAACCCCGTCATTGGGGGCCTGTGCCCCCCCACGGCCCCCTGCTCTGCCGCCTATGTTCTCATTGCGTCGGTCAGGCGGACAAGTTCATTGTCGTCGCCCATCGAGCGTGCATAAAGGCGACGAGATGCGACCGCGCATGGCTTTATGCATCGCGCGATGCAAATGCGCGGGCGGGCGCCGCCGCCATTTGGCCGCAGTGCGAAAATTACAACGCCTGTATTGATGCCACGTGAAGGTGGTCAATGCAATCGGGAGAAATGAGCCAGTTTACAGTCGGTGACCGTAGCTCTAGAACAGCTAGTCGGAAGTGAGTAAATGCTGCACTATATAGTTCGATCGGCGTGCGACTAATGAATTCCCAGAATAACCAGTATCAACACTATCATCTTAGGCAACGCCGACATAACAAAGCCCTCATACCTAAACAACTTACTTATGTGACCGAGACTATTATCATGCGCATGCTGTACAAGAACTGTTATTAGCCTACTGTCACACCCTGCCGCAGTACTGTTATCACCCAGTGTATTTGTGTTTGCTATTTTAGAGACGTTTGTCGTTTTTACTGTTTAATTATTGCTATGTATGTATATCATTTAGGCTTATATTGTATTTTATTTCGTAAATTTTAATCGCCAAAATTAATGTAGCTTTGCAGTTGACAAAGTTGTGATTAAAGTTACTACTACTACTACTACCTATACGTCTGATCAAAGCGTTCCGTCTCAGTTCGAGCACTTGTACGCACGCCGTGTGAAGTATTTGGTGGTCTGGGCAGAGTTGTCCATGGGTTGAGTTGACCCATGGGTTGGGTCGGGTCGGGTTGGGTCGAGATTTTTCAGTTTTTTGGTGGGTTGGCTTGGGTCCACTAAAGCAAAAGTACTAAGAATTTGAAAGGATTATTTTCATGCATTTAAAGCACGGTTAGATAAGATTTGGTTGCACCAAGCAGTTACATTTGATTTTGTGGCCGATTTGACAGGTACTGGAAACTGATCAGAATGAGTAATAAAGCGATAATGTTAGCCAATGACGGTTAGTATTGGGTTGGGTCGGGTTGGGTCCAAATTTTTTTCACTTTTAATGGGTTGGGTCGGGTTTGGTCAGTCAGCTAATGGGTTGGGTTGGGTCGGGTCACACAAAATGGACCCAGGGACAATTATGGGTCATGGGTTAAAATGCACCGAATTCCACCAGGTTTCTGACTCGCGGCCTTACCTCTATATGACAGCTGACATCTCTCAAATGGCAGTTGCGTCTATATCTGAATATGCCAAATGATGTAAAAACATACGAGCGTAACGTCCAGGGGGGATCCGCAGGATTTTCGTTAGGGGGTCAATGCCCTCTTGCCGCCTAAGGCGAACAACATTTTGAAAATTTGACTAGGAAATGGTGCATTCTTAAGTATATCTGAATAAATACGTGGTCAGCATAGCGCCGTTCTCTACACCTGCCTGCCCTGATTGCTCTCGAGATATTCAGAAAACTGCTGTTTTTTGCATGTTTTCGCTTTTTAATTTTTCATCCATTTTTCCAGGGGGCCAGCTGACCCCATTTGCCCCTATGTGCGGACGCCACAGAACTGGAAGTGTATAGGCCTGCAGCATATTGCATTGTCATCACAGGACTGAGCCGCGGGAAAGACGTAGGCCTGCAGACGATTTCGTCAAGTTTGGTCACGAGGTTTTTGAGATACGCGAACTCGGACAGACAGACGTACGGACACGTTGATCGCAACACTGCGCAACCGTACCGGGGCGAATTAATAAGACCAGCTGCAACACGAGCTGATGAAGTACCAGAGAAGGTGGGTGATTAATTATTGCGACCGCCCTCCCGCGCGCTGCAACAGTGTCACCGCGACACTCCACAGTGACGACATAAAACTGGATCAGGCGTCAACTATAGTCGGTCGATTAGTCGTTTTCGCACATCTCTGGTGGCCGGCGGTGGCTAAGCTGCAGGCAGCCAGCGTGCCTGTAGCCCAGGCAGCTGCGCTGTGTGACAGACGGACGGACGGACAGACAGACGTTCCGTGGATAAAACGGTTCATTTTTGTGGGCGCCTCTGAGCTCTTGTTCTCAACGGTGCCTGTTATCATTATTATGCCCAACCGCCCTACGGGGCATTTTGGAATAGCGCGATCCGCCCGTCCGTCCGTCTGTCTGTCCCATAGCGCAGCTGCCTGGGCTACAGACACGCTGGCTGCCTGCAGCTTAGCCACCGCCAGCCACCAGAAATGTGCGGACTGCGGACCCGTCCGCGGACGGACGTAGATCCATGGACTGACGCAGATGGCCTGATTGGCGGCGTAACGATATGCCACCGACCGTCGAACTGCATGCCATCGGCGGAGGCATATCGTCTCGCCGTCCCCGGGTCGATACCTTGTTATGATACGAAAAGGCAATGCCGATCATAAAATTTATTTTAATGCTTTCCACGGCATGCCTTCAGTGCTCATGCCTTCAGTGCTTCGACGCTGTTGGTTGTTCGGCAGGAAGGGCATCCGGCCTGTAAAAGAACGTGAGTAGTGGGGTGCTGGCGTGGTTATCTGTCTGGAGCGAGGTGCAGACTTGCATATGGTTCAGCTGATGCCACTGCCACTCACTGTCTCTTGCTTTAGTAAAATCCAGTTTTACCTTTCTGGTACTGGCTCACCCAGGTAGTCCCGGACAAAGGGCCGTTAAACGGGTGTGTGTGTGTCAGGGCCTATTTTAACGTGCCTACAGGCACGGACGTGCTTCGAGATTTGAAATCCGTGCTAGAAGGTTTGGTAACCCGTGTTTGAAGACAGTAGCTACTTTAAATCATCCTGTCTTCAGGAGGGAATTATTTGGAATCCTGTTAAATGTACTAGAGACATCACAAACCCTCAGTTTGATAGATGCAGTGAATGATATGATTTTCCTCGCTGTTATTGGACGTTGAAAGGCTACAAGGCTTTCAGCTTCAGGGGGTTTCGCCCCCCCTAACCCCCTGACCAGGGGTCTGCCCCTGGACCCCGCTGGGGGCTCCGCCCCCAGACCCCCGTTATAGGCTCGCGCTCTGCGCGCTCGCCATGGCTCCGTGCTTCTTGCTTTAAACTTTAAAATAGGCACTGGTGTGTGTGTGTGTGTGCTTTCCACGGCAGGCTTCTGTCTGGATTGCATTCACAGACTAGGACGCAGACCGAATCTTTTGTGTTGATTAGACTTCTTAGCCGCGCCGCGACGGCGCGTAACGAAAACGGCTTTATTCACCGTGACCGCAACCAAATACTGACTTTAGTTCGATCTGGATTCTTCCGGTTTCTGACACGATAAAGACCTCAGACCGAAGGCCGAAACTTCGACGCATTCACAGTATTTGGTTGCGTAAATGTAATTCAACAGCATGTTGGTGTCAATATGACGAAACTTTTCGCTGAAACAGCTGGGCCACCGTTTTACAACGACGCGACAGAGAACAGTAGGAACGAGATAACAGCAGCAGCAGCAGCAGCAGCAGCAATGTGGAAGTCCCCGAGTCCCATCAGTGCCATTGAGCGTGGAATGTCGACAGCGCTGGCGCCGTATATAATAGCAATGCGTGAAATATGCATGCGAAGCTTTGATGCTGGGAAGTGAGAGGCACAACCAGGGCAGGCACAAGGCGTCGCAGTTTTTGGGGCCAACCTGCACGCCAGACTGCCTGTGCCGCTAAAAGAACAGCAGTCTCGAAATAACAGAGATGTTGCTAGCATCGGTTTTATCCTCGTTTGACACGGTGATTCACAATTACAGAAAATCCTTTCTGTATACGTCTGGAGTAAGCATAGTAACGATCTGGTGAAACTACTTCGATATGCGAGTCGGTCTGCATTTTAATGACTTTTACTGTGTTTTATTGTACTTTTTTACTTATTCTGTCTGTATGTCTGTCTGTCTGTCTTTGAGTGTTTGTGTATGGGCCATGTTGCCTGATTCAAAATAAAATGATGATGATGATGATAACCGAAATAACAACTCTCTACCCACAAAATGCCGCCATGCCACTTCGGTAGCAGAATTCCGCACGAGCAAATGAGCGGTTGTGTGGATGATATTATACGTTGCAGGAAAATATAATCGATTGTCAACTCTCATGCCTAGTTTTCTAGTTATTGCTTGCTTAGAGTAAAATAGGCTAGTCTGGTGAATTTTCTGATCTTACTTGTACATGTACCGTATATAAGTTTTTAAAAAAAATTGTTTTGTTATAATCTACAGTTTCTTCGCCACATCCGCCGACCCCAGATATCGGATTCCAATATTCTGCATGTCGTTGGGGCTAGTGAGACTGACGTATTAGTCAGTAGCGTCTTTACCTGCATTGGGGCCCTGGGCACCCCCAGGCAAACGGGGCTTCTCGCTAGAAAGTATTTACTGGGTTTCCTTACAGCTGATCTTTGCGAAGGTAATAAGATAATTAGTTTAAAAAAATATTTCACCACAGCCAGTTGGGGGCCCTCAAAAAGGAAAAAAAATCCGGGGCCCTGGGCACGTGCCCAGTGTGCCCATTGGTTAGCCTAATACGGCTCTGGTATTAGTGAGTGTTGGCTATTTGTGATGACTGGTAGACGCATGGGTGCATGCGATCGCGTTATGAAAGGAAATAAAACGCGCCACATGATCCTTGGGACAGCACATAAAATAGAAATGACTGCATCCGAGGACTACTATAATACAAAGAGATGATAATGTTCGTTCGCTGGCAGTTGACAGTTGGATTGTCACAAAGTTAGGATAGCATCCAACAACGTTGCCGTCTTCGCTGTAAAAATACTGCCATTATTTTTGAACCAGTTAACAAAATCGCCCGAATAAAAATTGGGAAAACTAGCCATACTACAATCACCACTATTACTCACTGTTATTACGTGTACGGTGTCATTTAGTTTTAAAACTCCAAACAGTTATAATGTGATTTACCCAATGTTCTGTTTATATTGCAACTTTGTTATGTTTTGTTTTTCATTTTCATCTTCCATCGGTTCCATCGACTCACCACTTTCATCATCCATTATCCCCTTACTTTCATTCCAGGCTTAAAACCTTCCTCTTCTGCAAATCCTTCCAGTCTTCTTCTTCAAAATTCCACGATAGTCCCGAGCATGTCGTTTTTTTTACTTTTCAGCTTTTCTTTTTTTACTTTTCAGTTTTTGGTTCCGTGCGGTAGATTAAACTGATTTATGTCAGCTTAAAAGCGCACGTTAATATTAAAATAACATCTCGTATCGTGTCGTATTTTGTTGCAACCGATTATTTTCGGGCGAATAAAGGTTATCAGAATTCAGAATCAATAGATTAGAATTAATTACACGACTTAACTAGAGCAATGGAAGTAGTAACAGGGAATGGATCGATCACTCGTAAGGCCGATGGTTTATGCAACGCTGGCTTGTGGCTTCGTCAAGGTAACAAACATATAACCATAGTCAGGCTGTTATACAGGTCAATCTATGTTAGCTGGCATTGCCAGTTAATAACTGGAGATTTTTTTTTCTGTTTTACTGCATGGAGCAAAGTTTTACTACCAAGTTGCCAACACGCCTTTATCCACACTGTCTCTGTACCATATCTGCAAGCTACAATAATGTCCCCCAAGTTTATAATGTTTTGAAGAACAAAATACAATGTGGGACAAAGCAATACGACTATTAGCATGCTGGAAGACACGAAACACCTTTCATTTTTCAATCAGACAGATGAAGAATCTATTACAGTAAAACAGTCTCTTGGTTTTTGCTATTTCAGCATTTCCCAGGAATACACCAAGACTGAACCGGGACATCCAGGGTCCAAAAGATGGAAGCGTTTGATTCTACTAGTACTACACGTAAGCACGAGCGCTAAAGGCCGGACGTCTGTTCTGTTGGTGTATGACACAGTTGCATGCTTTTATGGCGTCCCGTGTGGCCACACTGACCGACCGGACATTAGTCGTTGCAATGATGTTTCTCGCTGCCAGACTGTGCTCAACGACGCTACTATCGAAAGTCATCAGTTCCATATACGAGTCTCATTTTGTGCAGCAAGTGATCCCGGTTGCCGGCGTGGCGCAGTGGTCAGCAGCATTCGTCGCGTGAACGAAGTTAACCCACGTCGGGCCCGGTTAGTACTAGGATGGGTTACCGTCTTCGGGCGGGTATATCATCTCGGTATGTAACCAGCCAACTACGTCAACTCAGCCTTGCATCCCCCGGGGTCGCTGAATCGAGTACCGGCTTCGGCTGGGGCAAGGGCGAGATTGTCACCTCTGTCGGATGGCAGGTAACACTGTGTGATCCCGTATGGCACCTGAGTTCCCGTAGCGGTGAGGCGTGTTGCTAACTGCTATACTCCGTTTACCTTTACCTTTACAGACGTCAGCTGTAACCACTCGGCTACCGAGCCACCCACTCATCATAGGCACGATGTGATTCAATGCGAGTATGATACGACTGCTGCACGTCGCCTGTCGTCCCTGGGCGCGTTCTGCTTCACGAGACCGGATTAATCCGGGGAGTAATGAGATGGATCGGACGAGATCGGTCCTCGCTTTTGTTTACGAGCAGCGCAATGCTATACGACACGATACGAGATGCTATTTTAACGTGCGCTCGAAAGCCGACACGAGTCAGCTTAATCTACCGCACGGAACCGACAACTGAATAGTGTAAAACAGAAAAACTAATTATTGCAATAATCAGATATGCTCAGAAGTAACAGTAAAAGTATGCGGAATCATATAGTCAGTCATGAAGAAGAAAACGAAAGGCTGCAGTGGGAAGGATTTGCAGAAAAGGAAGGTTTTAAGTCTGGAATGAAAGAGAGAGTGGGTGATGGAAAGCTAGCGCGTGCAGTTGCTACAGCTGGTCGCCAAGACACGAGTGCACGCTTCCGCGTTGGCGAAGAAGTGAAAAATAGACTCAGCTCCTGTATTATAGCGATTTGGCGAAAGCGAAATGATTTTGTCAGCCGCAATGCGTCGAAACTTCGCTGGACCTGACGCAAATTATGTATGTAGGCCTGCGTTGTTGTTTTTTAGAATTTTTCCTTCTAAAGATACATTTACACGAAAGTTAAATCGTGACAATTTCGTCCAACGGGTTTCCAAAAAGTCCGGTGATAGGTACAATGCGATCGTAGTGGAGTGAATTGTTTAGACAATTCTAATAACGGTCTATAGCAGCGGCGCGTAGATCAGCCCAACTTGATCTACAGTGAAGCACACAAGCATAATATCGGTCCTCGGATAGAACGGCTGAAACGTACGCTGGCTGCGCCAGAGACTCGGCGCACTGCTAATCACGACCGCATTAACTCCAGAGAAAAATGGAACCGACAGACGGACAGACAGGATACGACAAGCTGTATTACGTGCGCACCTATGCTGAAGGGTGGCTCGGTAGCCGAGTGGTTAGCGTGCTGGACTCAGGCGCAGAAGGGCCCGGGTTCAAATCGCAGTCGCGAAGCTGTCGGGTAACAGTCTTAGGTAAACTGTTCACACCCATTGTGCCTCTGTTCACCAAGCAGCAAAATTGGTAGCAGCCTTCTTGAGGGTTGCGGGGGTAACTGTGGGCCCGGCGGAAAGTAATGGCAGACTACCGCCGGGTTTATGACTCACGTCACCTGCAGGCTGACTGCAAAGAACCGGGATCAGCTCCGGAACCCCATGCTCGGTAATCGAGTATCGACTACCTTTACCGTTTATCATATATGCTGATTTATTTACTTGCAGTTTAATCTAAGAAACAGTCAAATAAAAGACATCACTAAAAACAGACGGACAGACAGACGGACGGACGGACATCAGGCCGTTGCATTCCGCTTTCCGCTATCGACGCGGCCAGCCTAATAACGCGCACGTTGGTCGTACGCATGGATCCGCCGCCTGCCGCAGCTGAATCAGATCGTACCTGTAAACACGGATGTAATTCGTCGAGTTCATCGAGTCTATAGCACCATCGGCGTCATTAATTTTCTCTCCGCGGCCACGCATGCAGCTTGGTGGGCGGACATTTGACCCCGCCCCTCCGGACATCTGCCCCTTGGTGACGGTTAGGGTTTAGAGTTACTATTTAGAGTTACAGTGCGGGTTATTAGAGTTGGGGCCAGAGTTTAGAATCAGGCCCGATTTCCAAAATATCTTACGATAATGCCAAAGTGACGATCGACTTACGACGGACGTCTTATTTACCAAGCATCTTACGAAGAACGCAAGGCTTTTCTTAGGTACGATTTACTTGCAAAATCGTCGACCGTCGATCGTCGCAGATAGTGTTCGTATATTAGTTCATGACATTCCTAAGAGAAATCTTAGCACGATGTAAGTCACCATCGTAAGTCGATCTTGCGATAAACTTAAGATAGTCGTACGATAAATCGTAAGGTATTTGTAAATCGGGCCACAGGGTTAGAGCTATTATAGGCACAGGTGGGACATAGTGACGCACGGGAGAAGGCAGCCTGTCGGAAAAATGCAGCGTTCGATTGCGGACACCGCTATGCTCAAGAAGAGAGATGGGTGGGATTTAGGGTTAGGTCGGGTTGGAGTCAGGTACGGAGTATAGGGTGGCTCGGTAGCCGAGTGGTTAGCGTGCTGGACTCAGGCGCAGAAGGGCCTGGGTTCAAATCGCAAGTCTCGACGCTGTCGAGCAACAGTTATAGGCAAACTGTTCACACTGATCGTTCCTCTGTTCACCAAGCAGCAAAATTGGTAGCAGCCCTTTTAAGGGTTGCAGGGGTAACTGCAGGCCTAGCGGAAAGTAATGGCAGCCTACCGCCGGGTTTATGACTCACGTCACCTGCAGACTGACTGACAAGAACCGGGATCAGCTCCGGAACCCTGCGCTCGGTTATCGAGTATGGGCTACCTTTTTTACGGGGTATATGTCTGCGACGGTGATTTCCGGGGGGGGGGGCGGCAGTATCCGGGGGGCATAGTGTCCTACGTTCATGCAGCTCGGTGGATGACGCCAGCGCGGGGTGCATGTGGCCGCGTGCCCGAATGGAAATCGCATTAATCAGATATACACGTCGGCCGCGGCCGGCGAAATAGTAATTATGATTGACGCGCCGGCGCCGGCGATCGGATGACGTCATGTATGCGGCGGCACGGTCGTCGCCGCAGACTGTATAGTTTTCACCAATGCCATCCCATACTTTTTTTGTAAAATCCACCGCTTTAGAACGGCAAGCGTAAAATTTCATGTAGACATTATAACCACAAAAGTAATCTTTTACAGTTATGACAGGCCACTGACTGGACGTATCAGCTTCAAACTTGGTTAAAATTATCGCTGGGTTGGGTATGGTTGGGTCGGGCCAGAGGACCGAGTCACGGTCACGGGTAACACGCAGTTAAAATTCGGCGAAGATTCGACAACGTGCAGTTTCGGAGATACGCTCGCGACGCGGACACAAACACGCACACGGACACACTCGGCTCGCTCCGACCGATGACGTCATCGCGCGCGCGCGGACGTCGCAGAAGATCGACGTCGACCTGACGATCGACTTCCGGCACGCGCGACGGCCGACGGGATGGGTCACGTGGGCGGGCGAGCGAGCGAGCTAGGAAGCAAATATTCGCGGAATTATTGCGACAATGTCGGCCGGTCCTCGGTCGTCAATCAAGCGCACACAGTGCGCGGGCGGGCGGGCACCTGCCGACAATGTCTCGTCGTTAACCCGTTGCGTCCACTACCACCAGCGGTGTTTGCGGCGTTCGGTCAACCACAGCAGTTCTCCTTGCCCCAACTAAACACTGTTCTGTATAGGAATGTGTTCGTTAATCGACGTTTGTTTCAGTATATTTAGTTCTATCATTCCTTCCCATTGTATTGTGTTTTTCCTCCTTATTGTTTTTTTCTCCTCATTGTATGGTGTTTTTCTTCTTCCTTATTTGTGTTAAAGGTGCGGGTGCCACCTTTATTTATTAACGTCTACTTGACTTGACTTGACATAGACCACCAGAGGCGCGATGGTCGTTCGCTTCAACTTAAGTTTAGACAATTTTAAGCGTTCGTTACAGGCCTCAGTAGTAGTGATTGGCTGTTTTAAACTGGTTTTTATATCCCTAGTTTGACTAGACGTTGATATCTGTATGTTGAAAATATGGCATTCACATATATTAGGCCACAATGTCAGTAAGTGTTCCTGTACAAATCTTGGCATGGTAATTTTTATTTCGTTTGCTTTTAAAAACTGCGTGTAACAGATTTCTTACTTAACTTAACTTTTGAAGTTGGTTTACCACGGCGCATGGTGGCTGTTTAGCGTGTCTGTGCCTTAGAAACATCCCTACAAACTAACTACTGTAAGTGACATATACTGCGCCTCATAAGGATAAGAATGAGGGCATGTTATCTGAGTTGGGTTGCTAAATTGATCTAAGCATTGGCAGGACTGTAGTTTACTATTAATAGGGCCTACAACAAGTCTGTGTTCAGCTTCCTACGTCAGCTGACAAGATGGCACTGCCCGCATTCACTCGCCTGTGCTGCGGCGCGGCTGCAGCTGAGCGCCCAGCAGCAATCGATCGATATCGCCTGCTCGCCGGGCCCACAGCAGCAAACCCACAACAGCGGTCTGGGGTCAGCGAATAGGACAAACAGACGGACATTGTACCGTTACATAGACCGCGCTGCGCATTCTACGAGGGCAGTGTCGTCAGTCCGGCAGTATCTATACGCGTGCCGTAGTGGTTAGCGGCGTTCGTCGCATGAACGGAGTTAACGCACGTCGGGCCCGGTTAGTACCTGGATGGGTGACCGTCTTCGGGCGGGTATACCATCTCGGTATGTAACAAGCCAACTAGGTCAACTCAGCCTTGCATCCCTCCGGG
>Ga0126325_10000337_pt1 | contig 12654 bp, 9 predicted proteins | sample InaspJWI14metaG_FD_94487 | JGI IMG/M metagenome (GOLD analysis project Ga0126325, IMG submission 94487) | Marine gutless worms symbiont microbial communities from Oahu, Hawaii - Inanidrilus sp. 1 OAHU.JWI-14 metaG | ecosystem: Host-associated > Annelida > Digestive system > Unclassified | place...
CCTGTATATAATGTGTTCTGAATATGTAGAGAACGAACTGCAGAGACATTGAACTGCTATAATTATTCTTATTTTGTTTAGTTAAGTTTAGTTAAGTCCCGTTACTATTCTGATTTTTGCTACCATTTTGTGGTGAAATAAAGTTGTGTAATAGGCCTAGGCGCGTTTAATCAAAACGCTGCTAGCCTAGAAGCGAGTCGCTTACGTCACTGCTCGTAAGTGCTAACTACAGCGCAGCCTTCTAACTGGCTATTACTGAATTAGCAGCGACCTTTCTGAACCCATCTATTGCATCAATCGTGGTTAATTGTAACATAGTAAGAGAACATAGTTTCCAGTTTATGCCAGGAAATTTGCTTACTATTTCGTGCACTCCGGGCAGTGCCATAAAATCAAAAGGCGTTCCACACAGAGAGAAAATTGTGGTACATTGAGTGACATCGTGTTGACCCTTACATAAATGATAAATTACGCACGATAAACAAGAAATACTCAGTGATTCAGTTTTTGGTGTTGCACTATCATCGTATACATGGTGGACCAAATTTTTAACGGCAGGCCTTACCAATTTTTGCATGTAACATTGACAGTCTAGCAATGGAATGCATCTATAAAATTCAAATAGACTGACACAGACAATTTTATCTCAAAGAAATCGTAACGCGCTGTAGAGAACCGCAGATTGTCGAAAATGGGTTAGGCTAGGATGATGTAGTGTAACAATAGACAAATAAGCAGACTGAGACTGAGTGGCGGTTACTTAAATAATAAATCACGTACATAAATAAACGAATAAATAAAAAGTATTTGTTGGCACATATGTCACATGTATATTCTACATTAAAATAAAAGAAAATGACTAAACAGTCTAAGGTTACAATAAATTTCGCAGTAAAAGTACAAGTAAAAATACAAGAAAATGTTGAAAATAATAAATGATAATAGACAAATGAAACGAGGAAAGCTAAATTATAGCCTTGTTGGCGAATCTATGAAGCTCACGGGAATTTAGTGCAAATCAGACTAGCCAGCAGCGGTTATGTGAAATTACTTCACATTTGCGCCACGCGTCGAATGCACTACAAGCTTCGTAATGCTGGACCACCACAGTTTACTGCCGATCTAAGCACTGACAAAGGCCCCTGCACGAAGAAGCTAATCCCGTTTTATGACGCCTTTAGACGAGATGATTATATCCAATTAAGCCAGCACACGATCCGCGTCGGCCGGATGCTCAGCCCAGCAGCTAACGAGCCGGTTTCGCTGACTAACCGCAGTTCTGAACAAATAGAACGCGGCGAAAAAGAACGTCCCGTGTTGCTGAAACAACTGAAACCTCGATATATTGCCGCCACAATTCACACTAATGCATTATTCATAAATAGCTTTTTCCTGCGCCTTGCTGTCGGTTTTGTGCACTTTCACACTACTGCCTCAACGGATCTCAACCAGTAAAACTTTAAACACCATTTCACCTCTTTGCTTCAGCATTTTTCTTTCTATACCTTAACGTCCAGACAGCCTGGTAAGTTGTTGCCAATAAACAACTTTCGTACCACAGTAGCGTTATCGTTCATTGTTGCTCACTGTTCACGGGTATTCGGAAAAGAGCACGTATAGTAAACAAAGGCCTTTTTAAATACCAGTTTCATTTTTATTCAACGTCTCGCTAATTTCCGATGCCATTTGCGTGACCGCAGATAAGCAAAACGAACGTAAAACGATAATCTGTAATGTTTTGTTGTAGCGACCGAATTTTATGTGTAACATGCACGCTTTTTCACTTCCCAACAAACAGATTTGCAAAATAATGTAACTAAATTAATGATGAACAAAACAACATAACTAAAATAAATAACAACAAAATACAACAATATAATAAAATACTAACATAAAATGCTAATTATTAAGGAATACTTCTCAGACAAGTATTAAATAATATTCACAGTAACACAAAACATTAGTCACAGAACATCAGTAATTTATTAATAACTGCGATATGTGACCAACACAATACGCTGTAAAATCGCAGCGTAATTCGGCAAAATATTGTGCATTTTTATGGAGCACAGTGCATGTGTAACAAACAGTTTGAAAGAGCAGACCGCGAGTGAATGTAATTAGCGACGCACTTGGACGGTGACGGTGCTTGATCCTGGACCGATCAGCCCCGCAATGGGACGCTGTCTCCGCTGCGAACAGGCGCCGGACGCCGCCTCGTTGGACCGCGTCCGGTTGATCTGTTCCATGCTGGCGATGGAGTTCTTGATGAAGTCGATGCTCTGCTCGAGCGCGACCGGCGGGTACCAACACGAGTCGCGGATGTCGCAGCCGAGCGAGATGTTCGGCAGCAGCGTCTCGTTTCGGTTGATCTCGTCGATCGTGCGCAGAAATATCTCGATGCGATGCATCCCGTACTGCTCCCATATCTGTACGGATTTCATCGCACGAACGTAAACACACATCTCTCTGTCAGATCGTATACGCTACGCTTTGACCAACATTGCTTCCACGAACAGCGGTTTCCAGTTTTTTTAGATTTTCCGTGATTTTACCGGGATAAAATAGAAAAAAAATTTTTTTTCTATGTTCTGCAGACGTTCGGACTGCCGCGGCGTGACCTGGCGCGCGAGTGGTCGGCCTGGTCATCAGTCACGTGACCGAGAGCTGTGCGAAAGCGGATAAACCGATCGAGATGCCGTTTGGACTGTAGACTCGAGTGGATGCAAGGAACCGTGTGTTAGGTGAGGGCGCCCGAAACCCCCAGGGGCAGCGGCAATTTGGGGAGGGGGCGTCATCGGTCACGTGACCACTGGTCAGTGGTCGGTACGATTACAGTCGTGGTGGTGTGTGGTCGGCGGTGTCGCTCGGTGCGAAGTGATTCGCTGTTCGACGGAAGATCGTCGTCGTCGTCGTCGTGCTCCGTTCATAACCGAGTACAAACCGAGTCGCAGTCTACAGCACGTCCATCGCACTGTTCAGTCGTCGCGTGATCGAAATGACAACGAACTGAGCAGTGTGGACCACCCACGACGACGCCGACGTCGGAATGTACGTTAATCACGTGTAGAACAGCTGCGTGTGGGCAGCGTGACCGCCGGTGCCGCCCGGACTTGTCGAAAAATACCTGGTGGCCCAATAAAAACGTCCCAAACTTTGCGTAACTTTGACGGCGCGTATACTTTATGGGGCGAAATTTCCTTTGGCACATTTGTAGATCAGTATGTACTATTGCTTACTTATAAATTTCAGTGACGTCATTGTAGAATGCCGCATTATGACGTAAGACGAGTATCCAGACAATGATTTCGTCTTCATGCAAGACAGCGCTCCATCACACAGCGCCAAAGCAACTCAAAATTTCCTCGGAGACAACACGCACGATTTCATTAGCTCACAAGAATGGACACCGCATTCGCCAGACTTGAATCCGCTAGATTACTCAGTTTGGGATATCTTGCAAGAACTTGTCTACGAAGAAAGGCGTGAAGCAATTTGCGAATCTCAAAGATCTTCAGAATGTTATCAGAGACAAATGGCACGATGTCGATGACCAGACAGTCATAAAAGCTACACTGCAGTGGAAAAGGCGTTTAGCAGCTGTGGCAAAGCAGAATGGAGGACCTATTCAGCACATTTTCTGCTTATCAGTTGACTGATATGAATTACTGTGACGTTCTGGTGTAGCCTGCATACAACCAACAACATCAATGACGAACAGCTTGCAAACATTGTTTTATGACGTGCACTACTATTTTGCTTGTATCACGGCTAATATGGAAGAGTTTTAGGTGAAAATTTATAGACATATTCGAAGATGTTTGCTCATTACATATATGCTTTGCTGCTGAATCATTTCACCTACTCTGTTGCATAACGCCATGCGAAAGTTCGGGACGTTTTTTCGGGCCACCCGGTATTATCTTTTCACTGCTGTAGTTCTCGGGCAGATCACGTGACAACGGTAACAATAGTAAAGTCGTTACTGCAGACTCCAGAGGCTGCAATTAATAAGTTTTTTTGCAAAGTACACGCATTCAAAAATAGTCAAGAAAGAGAACCACAAATTCAGGCATTTGGGTCTATCTGCATTTGAAAGATGAAAATGCCAAGATCATTAAAGACGAAATATTATTAAATTATTGAATGTTTTAGTAGCTATGATGTGGTTGGTTCTATCAACTGTTCGCGTGGTGAGTGGCAGTAGGCCTAGGCCTATATGGTGATAATATTTGATCGAATGCTTCCCTTATTTCTCGAGAGGTCGCAAAAAGTCAGCCTTAATCGCTAGCGTTAAGACTTCTGATCGTACGATACGAGGAGTACGTTTTAATTTTTGATGACGGTGCTACCGCTCCGCGTAATCTGCTTAACAGGATAACGGCGCGGTGCTTCTTCGATCTTCGCTAGTCAGCACTCTTTGCACTGCCAACTACAAAGATTCAAACTTAACTTTCTCGATGTACGAAAATCCTCTCAACCGAATACAGCTGAAGTGATAAATAGACGGCTTTTTGCGCAATTTTCTGCTGTACAACAACATTCGCAGTGTGTGCAGCATGTGGTGGCACGTTGGCACGTTAAAACGTTGGTAAACCGCGTTGTATCGTTTCGCAACGTTATTTTATTTTTGTTAAATAAATCCGTACGCAGGCTACACCACTCTCAAAATTTCGATTTCGTCGACTGTTTCCTGCCCGATGGCTATCTTTTTCGAACGTAATAGTTTGAAAAATTCATACACAATAAAAATGCGCATTTTTGAATGATCCTTTAGAAATTATATCGATTAAATGGCCATTTTCCAAAAATTAAAACACAAGCTCGGTTCGCAGAGGAAATTATTTGATTCAGTTATCTGAGAGCCACTCTCTCCTTCATGTTATAGACCAAGGTTACATGATCAGTATCATCGTCCTTGACTACTATCGGAGTCTGGCGGTCTTTTTGGCATCGTCGTCCACAACATTACTCTATAAAGGTAAAGGTACCCCATACTCGATTACCGAGCGTAGGGTTCTGGGGCTGATCCCGGTTCTTGGCAGTCAGCCTGCAAGCGATATGAGTCATAAACCCGGTGGTAGGCTGCCAATACTTTCCGCCAGGACTGCAGTTACCCCCGCAACCCTTAAGAGGACTGCTACCAATTTTGCTGCTTGGTGAACAGAGGCACAATGGGTGTGAACAGTTTGCCTATTTAAGACTGTTACCCGACAGCGTCGCGACTGTGATTTGAACCCGGGCCCTTCTGCGCCTGAGTCCAGCACGCTAACCACTCGGCTACCGAGCCACATTACTCTGTAGCCTACAATAATCGAACTGTTCGCAGGCTGCGATACAGATTAGTCGCTCGTTGTGGATCTGACGTCTTGAGTAAGGCCGTAAATCAGTCAGTCAGCCGCGTCACTTCTGGTAGCCTACTGCGGCGGCGGCGGCGGCACAATTACCGCGATGCCACTGCGGCGCCTGCGGCGTTCGTCACTGCCCGGACAGATGCGTCTTCAGTTCCTGCTTACAACTGCTCAGCGACAGAAGAACAACGACAACAACTTCAGTGCCACCTTCAAACGCAGTAATCCCACAAACCGACATAATGCGTTCCACAATAAACCATCAAAATATAACTGATAAACAAGAAACCACGAAAACTCAAATAACAGACCGTCTTTTCTCTGCGTGTATATTGCTCGCATAATGAATAAGCATTCAGTGAAGTTGTTTCCTGTCGGTCGAGGAACAACGCAAGAATATCATCGACTGGGTAGGCCTAGTACCATCTCACTACTCCCATGACGCAGTTGCAGCACGGAAGAGGCAACGACTTACTACAAGGTCCAACAACAGGTCATTACAATACTGTTTATTAGCGAACGTCCGTCTACAAGCTTTTCAGAATGAAACACTGCGATCATTCAGTGATTAACTGAGCAATCCCACGCAACGTCTTACTTCTACTAACATAACACAACATAACATATTCGTTTTTATTATCCGTCTGACAGAACGCAGTAGGAACAACAAGTGCGAGAAAACATAAAAACGTACATAGCATGGCAGTAAACTAGACAAAATGACCTACAAACTATAAATTGCAATCGGCTAAATGCGATAGAATAATCGTCGGTCTGCTGTCTGACCATCCGTCTCTCTGTCCCATTATCAATCCATCAATCCATCAATCAATAATCATACGTTGATGGAAGTAGTGACACCGCAACTGTTAAAAGAGGATAGAGTAGAGACATCTATGTACAAAGCATCGCATATAAAAATGTAATAGATAGATGCTAATATAACGGACGATATAGTCACAAATTTGGTGTAATGTTGGAAATTATGTATATGCCAGGTTAAAATAATAATGATAGTAGTAGTAATAATAATAATAATAATAACAACAACAACGTCACAGTCATTTGAATGACATCCTGTGGATAGCGATCAAGCGAGCCCAGATGCCAGCAGTTAAAGAGCCAATCAACCTGATGCGGGATGACAACAAACGCCCAGATGGGACCACTCTCTTGCATGGGCCAGAGGAAAGCCAATGGCCTGGGACGTGACAGTACCAGACACATATGCTAAGTCCTATACTGGCAGCACAGCAACTAAACCAGGTGCAGCAGCCCAAAAGACAGCGCAGAACAAGATAAATACTCCAAATTGGCCAGCACACACATCTTCTACCCATTTGCCATAGAAACAGCTGGTTCATGGCATGAGATGGCCATTGAGCTCACACAAGAGATTGGCAGGCGTATCACCACTATCACGGAAAACATCCGGGAGACAACATTCCTTTTCCAACGCCTTTCCATGGCTCTGCAAAGAGGAAATGCGGTTTCTTTCCACAACACCATGGTAACAGAGTAAATTGCCGTTTCCACCATGATTTTGTATGTCTAGCCTAGTTTTCCTGCCTGCAGCTTTGTGCTGGTGGGCTTAAAAAATAATAATAATAAATTTAATATATAGCGCCATTGTTCCCATCCCAATAAATACCTATTCCTGCTGCTACATCCAAGTAAAAATGTAAATTAACAAACCCAACTAAGTCCTTGTGTTTTCTGACTTAGACAACGCCATTTTTGCCAAAAAAATACTTTTTGGCACTGTGTAAAACCTACTATCACTCATAGTTATACAAATATATTCTATAAAGATAGCTCAACAGTGCAAATATGACCAACAAGCCAATAAAATGGCTGACGTAAACAATTACTCAAAAAATTCCAGCAACAAACATTCTCATTTCTTCCCGTTCCCGAAGACTAGGCTACTCCCATTCCCATTAGTACGCATTCGGAAGTTTAGGCACAGTAGTATTTTAATAAGCACTATTGCCAAACTTTGCCAACATGATATTCTGTCAGTTGCAGCCAAATATAGTATTAATCTGTTGGATAATTCTGTCTCTTCTATCAAGAAGTCCATGTGGCAGACATTTGCTGCATCTGTTGTATAGGTTTTTAGTGTTTTCTTAATGTTGTCTGTGTATGTTTCACTGCTTTTATCATGTTTTGTATGTCTTAGTCTTTGTAAGCTGCTTTGGTGTAATTAATAATCTATTGTGTCTACCTGCATGACTTATCCGCTCGTTTCCCTACCGTTCACCACCCCGACCGCCTTCCCGCTGCAGCCCGTCTCGTCTGTCTGTTGATAACTTTGTTAATTACTTTTTTTATCTTTTTGTGTCTTTCTAGTGGATGTATTTGTGTGTGTGTGTATTGAACTGTCTGTTTTGCTGCCATTATCGCGTAATAAAACATAATAACAGCGAATCAAACACGGAACAGATGAAACGAGCATTGAGTCGTGCACGACTAAAGACGGTCTGTGGTCGGACGATGAAGCCAATAACGCAGTTCGAGCGTCGCGTCACAGCACGCAGCGCGACTGACAACGTAATGTGGCCTAACAGACGAATTAAAGCTAATTCACACCGTCACACCAGACACGACAAGACTGTCACGCCTGCCTGTCGACCGCCGCGACGCAGGCCAGGCAGGCAGCTACGCCTAGCCGCCCGACCGCCCACACGCAGCGACGTTGTACCCAGCGCAAAATGTAAACACGCTGTGGACTGTTGCCTAAACTTCTTCGCTAAACGCCACGCGACGAGGGTGATCTATCGACTAGCAGCTAGTTGTTCAGACTTTGCCAGACGGTCTCGTGACTCAATTCACACCACCTGACACGACACACACAGCACTGTCTTGTCGTGTCTGGCGGGCGGTGTGAATTGGGCATTACGTTTGCAATTTGTACGCTCATTGCTATGCCGAACGGACGTGTCATTAACGACACACTCGTTCGGTGTACTGTCTTCACTTTCCACGTTGAAGTTCAAGTAGAATATGGAATTTGTAGCGGGGCCGCTTTACGACACACGAGAATTATAATAGTAGAAAAGATACGCTCTCCAAAAGTTTATCTATAGCTGATAAAAAGAAAGCACTTTGCTATAATGTTGTAGAATTCATTTTATTTGTGTTTATTTGCAATACTTGTATAAATGTACAAACGGTGGCACAACTAAAAGGCTTTTGCCTAGAACGCATGCACAAATGCAGAAAATTGTTTTCCACTTTTTGCAAGCAGAATATCGACGACAGCGCATGCGCCATATTCCGCAGATGTCAGACTCGAGATTTGGAAACAGTGACGTCAGTGAGGCGGCAGCGTTTGTCTATCTAGTCGCGAAGGTAAATGGCTACATTGCGTGACTTGCTAATCAGAAAGGCTGTGCTGCTCTCACGTGCTCTGATAACGTGTGATGGGACATAATAGCACTGGAGACGCCGGCGCCACAAAGATTGCTACTCGGCCGCGACATTGCTATTAAAAATTGTGTATCTAGAACCCGAAGCTCATGCAGTGCACGTGCATAAAGCTAATAGTGCTAGTGATAGTGCGGCCACACTAGTCCATGCGTTTGTGACTAGCCGTATAGATTACGACAACGCACTTCTCGCCAAAGCGCCAAAGATCTGGACTGAGAAGCTACAGCGGGTCTTGAACGCTGCCGCCCGCGTCATCACAAGTCCACGGTGCATGACTGTGTATAAATGTCTGCACGGCTTAGCACCGAAGTACCTCGCCGAGTTGTGCGTTCCGGTTGCGAATGTTGCCGGACGCCGTCAACTACGTTCTGCTAGCCGAGGACTTTTGAATTTTCCTCGCTACAACATGTCAAACACGTCTTGTGTGCGGCGGCGGTGATGCAGGCTAACTTGCGCCTCCAGACTCGGCTTCGCTGACCACTAAGCACGCTTACGAATGAGGCAGTCGTAGTAGATATCAGACTCCGCCCGGGGTCCGGTGATGATGGGTCATTTTAAGTATTCGTCGCGGTGATAAGTCACGCTGTCTCCGTGTTATGTCACTTTGAGTAAACGCCTTTTTCGCGTTGCTTAATTCATGACTTACTTTTTCTCCCTATCTCTACAATAGAGTCTGGAGTGAGTTAACGTGTCGTAACTCACTCTCCCATTCGCGCCTGGCTTGATCACGCTTGAGTGCACACATCCAGCCAAGCGTGAACAACCCAGATACCTTCCAAGCGTGAAATAAACACACACTGCCGCAGACGAGAGTGTGAACAAAGTACAACTACAACGGTCATGAATTAAGTTTGTCAGACCACTGTCTACAGTGGAATAAACTCGCTACGCTCGTGTATTCCACTGTAGACAGTGGTCTAACTTACACATATTCCTCGCCATTAAGTGCAAACATAATTATCCATAAAGCCGGAACTGCATAAACTATCGCAACGTTGCTAGAGAAGGCCCGAATAACGGCCGTAAGCAATTAACGTGTACAAAAATCTGCTGAAGAGTCGACGTGCAGTTCGGGAGATAACGCTCGCGGACAGATACACACACAGACACAGAGACGCACAAACAGACAAACAGATCACAATACTCCGTCTGGGGCAGAGTAATTATATTTATTTACTTGCTTACTCCTTAGACTTAGTTCGTCCTGTTTCCCGCTGGAACATTGGGCGACGAGAGTCCTCCACTTGGTACGATTTCCGGCAACAGACTTCCCAGTAAAGTGCCATCTCTTTCAGATCTTCACTACATGTAGTTACTTACAATGAAGAACTACTACTACTACTACTACTACTACTAAAAAAGTAAAGGTAGCACATACTCGATTACCGAGCGTAGGGTTCCGGAGCTGATCCTGGTTCTTGGCAGTCAGCCTGCAGGTGACGTGAATCATAAACCCAGCGGTAGGTTGCCATTACTTTCCGCCAGGCCTGCAGTTACCCCCGCAACCCTAAGAGGGCTGCTGCCAATTTTGCTGCTTGGTGAACAGAGGCACGATGGGTGTGAACAGTTTGCCTAAGACTGTTACCCGACAGCGTCGCAACTGCGATTTGAACCCGGGCCCTTCTGCGACCGAGTCCAGCACGCTAACTACTCGGTTACCGAGCCACCCGCGATATACCACCTACTACTACTGCACCCGTTTAACGGCCTCTTTTCGAGGACAACCTGGGTATGCCGGTACCAGAAAGGTAAACCAGTCTGGATTTAAATGAGGCAAGAGATGATGGGGTTTCGGGATACAGTGGCATTAGCTGGACCGTACGCAAACAATCTGCACCTTGCTCCAGACAGATAACCACACCAACACCTCATCACTCAATTGTTACAGGCCGGATGCTCTTTCTGACGCCCAACCAAGTGTCAAAGCACTGAAGGACATACAAGGAAGAGAAGCGGTCAGAACAGTGGCGGCGGCGGCGGCGGTCGACGTACCTCTCCGCACTGGCGGGTGTAGGCGGTCTTGAGAGACGGCTGTCGGTGGACGGGAAACAGTGCGCCGATGAGTATGTCGCCGGGCAGGCGGGCCACTCGCCGCTTCGTCATCGGCCGCTTCGGGGCGGCGGCGTCGCCGTCACTCGCGGCAGACTTCAAGCAAACAGCCAGCGGGACCACAGCCAGCACGAGGACGAGCACCGGCGCCGGATGTGACGTCATGGCGATCACGTGACGACAATGACGTCATCCGCCGACTCGCGTTCGGCCGCGCACCCTGAAAATAGGCAACACGTCGCGTTTGTCCGAAAGTGAACTGACAAGAGATATACACCGTGAGTCAAAAAACAAGACATTAAACTCTTGCCCATAACTTCTCCAAATGTTAACTGATTTTCAAAATTCTTTCACCCACAGACTCAGTGATAAATTTGCAACAAACACGTAGATATTCCACAACACCTTAAATATGTCGCTACACTACCTTATGAAATATCAATGTCAGTAAACCGAGAGCAACTAAAATATGTATTGTGATTAATGATAACATACAAGGTAGTATAACTAAGCATTTATGTTGGGATGGGTTACTTTATTACAAATTTATCATTCAATTTGCTAATAAAAGAATTTTTAAAATCGGCGAACATTTGGCGAAGTTACAGGCAAAATGGTTGATTGCGTCATTCGCATTACACTTTTGGCCTCAAAGACGCAGAATTCGCCACGTAAGTAAAATAACTTGTGTATTATGGACAGAAACTGTTACTAATTTTTGTTATGTTATAGGCAGATTAACGTCAGCTTATTATCAGCTTACTATCAACAAATATCAAACTGCCGTAGACCAGTTTTGACTGACTGATGACTGACAGACTGACTGACGCCATCAGCGACTGGCCAACTACTGATCATGTATATACAGCATTTTGCTGTGACAATTTTTCTTTGTTACAGCAGTTGTGTACAGTCATCGTGGAATTTTTTTTATATCGTTGATGTGAACATCTTTTTGTTAGTAAATTAAATAATGCTTATTTTAACAGATAAATAGTTTAAAGCAGTTTGTTGCGTGGCTAAGTCTTACACGACAGTTTGCTTCTATTACTTCTTAAGCATGGCGATTTTTTGAACATAGATATTTCACAAGGTAGTGTAGCGACATGTTTAAGGCATGGTGGGATATTTAAAATGATTTTATCACAAATTTACTATGGAGTCTAACAATGAAACATTTTTAAAAATCGGTTAACATTTGGCGAAGTTACGGACAAGAGTATGGTGTCTTGTTTTTTGACTCACAGTGCATTTAGCAATAGTACAGTAGGTACAGGCAGCAGATGACTGAAATTTAGTAACGTCGCCTGACTTTCATTTTGTCCTTCTTGGTGCTGACTGACTGTTTTACTGCTTAAGTGCTGAGAAACAGCTGTTGGTTAACCAATGAGTTCAGTACTGGCAATAGACTGTTTTTTATTCTCTGACTTAACATTAAGGTGCTAAGGTGGCCATATATCGCGATTTTTAAGACGTCCATTAATACTGAGTGATTTCTGATCCACCCTATGCAAAAATGCATAGGCCTATAGGGCTACAATGCCGTAGTTTTAAGGAGGGTTCAAAGCCGCTCAGTTCAGTTTAGTTCGGCGGATGTGAACCCTGCTGCTTGATTCTTGATTTTCTGCTGTTGGAAGATCAATCTCCCAGCAGTGCGACTATGTCCGCGGAGAATAAACCAATCCACTCCCCACCCCGTTTGACACCAGAGAAAGCACTGAAGATGCTTTTCCGATCAAAAAACGGGAAATACGACAACGTCACTGCGCTCCGTAGGGCAGGGGCGTCTATCCCCCCCTATGACATTGGAGCAAGTCCCCCC
>Ga0126325_10000339_pt1 | contig 12640 bp, 7 predicted proteins | sample InaspJWI14metaG_FD_94487 | JGI IMG/M metagenome (GOLD analysis project Ga0126325, IMG submission 94487) | Marine gutless worms symbiont microbial communities from Oahu, Hawaii - Inanidrilus sp. 1 OAHU.JWI-14 metaG | ecosystem: Host-associated > Annelida > Digestive system > Unclassified | place...
CTAGTTGGCTGACCTATAGCGGATGGCTTACCCACATTAGTGGTCACCCATCAGCTGCAGGTCGAGCGCAGGACAGGGAAAGTTCGCCGGCCAGAGACCGACGTTCTACCACTGTGCCACGCCTCCAACTTAGAAGTAGGCTACTTTAAATCCAGACAATGGGTGTGGGGAAGCGCTGAACGCTCCCTTGGCGGGTGTGGGGCGGAGCCCCAGCCGAAATCGAATTTTGGTGCATTTTAGCTTTAACACATCACATCTGGTGGCAACAATTTTAATGATTTTTTTTCCAAAATTGCACCAACCAGAGAAATCGCAACCAAAACAGATAAGACTTTTCTCGTTTTATCGTCCGTGGCCGTGGGCATATTTCTTGAACGGACCGAACGCTGCAGCACCAACGGCATCCATCTTAATCAGGCACTGGCTCCATTGGTGCTCCGGGACGATTATTTATGCGTATATTAGGCCTATGTATGTAATATTTATTTGATTTAGTTATTTTATTGTTAGCAAAATCGTAATCCCTGAGAAGGGCGTCGGACTTGCGATCAAGAGGTCGATCGCTAGAGGGCGTTACGACTCTGGGCAAGACGTTCACACGTAGGCCTAAATCGACATTGGCTCAGTGTATTGTTATATGATATAGAATAATATCTGAAGTTGCGTCAGCTGTGGCAGCGTGTCTTGTTCGCGTGAAAAGAAAAGGCGTCGCGCGGTAAAAAATAGCAAAACTCAACGTAATTGCCCAGCCCCGAAACTGTTATTCTTGTTGTTGTTGTTGTTGTCATTGTGAGCGGCGATCTATGGTCATGACCTATACTACACTACGCCCGTTTGACGGCCTCTCTTTCAGGACAACCTGCGTAAGCCGGTACCAGAAAGGTAAAACCAGTCCGGATTTAAATGAGGCAAGAGATGATGGGGTTTTGGAGATGTAGTGGCATCAGCTGTACCATATGCAAACAATCTGCGCCTTGCCCCCGACAGACAACCACACCAACACCACATCAGTCAGTTACAGGCCGGATGCTCTTCCTGGCGCCCATCAACCAGCAGTGTCAAAGCACTGAAGGCACACAACTGTGAAAATACATGTAAACACAAGTTTATAATTATGCACTGCTGACCGGCGGTGACGGGTGACGTCATGAGGAGGTTCACCAGGGCTGCCCCGACGCCGTGCCCCAGCAGCGTGACGTCACGCGGATTCCCGCCGAACGGCCGGATATTTTCCTGTATCCAGTGGAGCGCAGCGACCTGGTCCAACAGTGCATAGTTGCCCGGTGCGTTGCTGTCTCCCGTACTCAGAAACCCTGCACGGCAAACAACAGCTAGTAAGCAAGTAAGTAAGTAAGAGTATTTGTATACATAGAATGACAGAGACGCAATTTCGTTCAGTATCTATGCCAGCTGGTTTTCGCCGCCATCTTGTGGGTAAAACTCTTATAAATGTTTGTCATTCTGCTGACTCAAATACGCTTTGTCGGTAGGTTAACGATCACGTCGACATTTTCTTAAACTAACTGGTTTAAGATATAATTTGAATATCTTGGTAAATCATCATCTATTAACTCAACACATTATGCTAAGTTATGCCCACAAAATGGCGATAGTGTCGTGACCATAGATTCTGTGACGTCATTTCACCGTATGTATAGCGCACAATAATCAAGAGTCACAATGCGCTGCGATTTCTAGGCCCCGAATAAATGTGCTATCAGATGTTGCCTAAACTGTCCGTAGTTGGTGATCTGTCATATACTAGCCGCTAAACTGTTCCACACACGTGGTCCTGCGACGGCAAAACGGCAACCCTCCGCCGGGTTTATGACTCATGTCACCTGCAGGCTGACTGCCAAGGTCCGGGATCAGCTCCGGAACCCTACGCTCGGTAATCGAGTATGGGCAGAGGCTGCAGCTGTGTATACCGAGTATGCCAAGTCGATAGTTGATAGTGACGACCACGACTTGTCCAAACGACGCCATGACACTTCCGTCGTAGGCGTTTCCGGTTCCGTAGTCGTACGAGTCGCCGTGAATAAACACAACGACCGGAAATAGATCGACACCGGCGCCATCTGTCGACAAAAACACCGCCAATATCAACAGGCAATTCGTTATTTATGCCTATGTATGATACAGATTCATAAGTACGGGGTGAGCGAAAAAAAAGTGGTCAACAGAATATTGGCCACAATTCCGTCAAATCTGAACCGATTTAAAAAAAATTTCCAATGGAAGATTCCTTCGCATATTTGTAGTCAGAAGGATAACGGATATTAAAAATCCCACTGCACCTTGCATATGTTGCTACACTACCTTGTGAAACATTAATGTCAGCAAAACAAACCAATAACGATAAATTAATAAATTACAAGGTAGTATAGCTACATATTTAAGATGCGGTGAAGTTGTTAATAACCAAATTGGGAAAGGTTTATTGCTGAGTCTGTCAGTGATTTTTTTTAAATCGGTGAATATTTGGCAAAGTTACAAGCAAGAACGTGATTGTTCTTGTGCACTTTCTTCGTCTTTTAGCAGTGTGTTGGCCAGGTGCGCAAAGTGCATGAGACAACCACGCTCTTGCTTGTAACTTTGCCAAATATTCGACGATTTAAAAAAATTACTCACAGACTCATCACAGTCTAAAATATAAAATGTGTCTTCGGTGGGGCTAGACTTAGGCGATACTATACCACTTCTTGTCCCATGCATGTATGGATGTGGATTTATCCATGGATATCGACGCAAAAAACCTGTGGATATGGATACTGATGCGAAATATCATATCCACGGCACGGCTGGATATATGGCCGCGCGTATGTGGTTCAATTCGATTAAAGTTGAGCTCTAGTCATAAAACCTGCGGTGCTGGGCCCCTACCAACTAATTAACCGTGAACGGGGCAGCTTGAAACACGAGATTTCTCGGGAGTCTATTCGGTCAACGAGACATCGCGATAATTGTACCGGCGAGCGATAAAACGGTTCGATGTCGATATGTCGACTTTATCACGGTTCTTATCGACTTCGTTCCACAAACAAACTGCGTTAACGACCAGCGGTGACGCCGGTGTCGCAAAATCTCTTCATTCGATTTTCTGCCGACGCTGCCGCTTAATTCCGCTTCTACGCTCCCGCTTCTGTGCGGCGCGAGTTTAAATGGAAAATCATTTTTCTAACATCTGGACGAAAGGGTGCCAAAAATTATAATAAAAGATACAATGAATTTATTTTTTAACCTGCAATCAGCACTTTGCAAATTTTACACCACAACAGTTTCCGAGTGCTGTTTGATAAAATTGTTTCCGTGTATTTTATTTGACAAATATGTGTTTATATTTTAGCATTGGAAATGGCCAGCGCAGGGAACGAGCACTGTTCCAATTGTATCGGCACACTTTCGTTCCCTAGGGCTGGTGGTCTAAAACGACACACGAAACTCTGCAGGTAACGCAGATTGCGCGTCAGCGTTACTTACTTAATTACTCACTAACTAAGACGTCCTTTCCGCCGGCGAATATCCGGATTATCCTAATTTTTTTGTCGCCGCCGTAAATCCGCCGAGAAATAGATGGTGGGTCAAAAAAGTAAGCTATTGTACAATGATAGATATTTCATAGGCTAGACAATAATCCTAACGCTAAATATTCTATAATTTTGTGAACGGTCCAAACTTGAAAGTTGGCTCGAGGTTTCCAAGGCAGTGCCTTGAATAAGTGCTCAAAACGGTTGGCAAATTAGAGCGGCGCGCCTCTCTGATCGGTTCCGCCGGTACTGCTAATTCTCGCGAAGTACCGACCCGGCCTCGTTCCGGCGCGTTAGTCGCAAATGATCGGTCGGGATCGGTCGATACCGTGTAAACGGACATTTGCCCCATCTCCAGACACCTGCCCTCGAAAATCACCATAGTTAGTATACTATTTCATCGGTAAGTTGTAGTCATAAGGGGGTGGCTCGGTAGCCGAGTGGTTAGCGTGATGGACTCAGGCGGAGAAGGGCCCGGGTTCAAATCGCAGCCGCGACGCTGTCGGGTAACGGTCTTAGGCAAACTGTTCACATCCATTGTGCCTCTGTTCACCAAGCAGCGAAACTGGTAGCTGCCCTCTTAAGGGTTGCGACGGTAACTGCAGGCCTGGCGGAAAGTAATGGCAGCCTAGCGCCGGGTTTATGACTCACGTCACCTGCAGGCTGACTGCCAAGAACCGGGATTGTTTCTATTGTATGTACCCTCGCGACCCTTAAGAGGGCTGCTACAAATTTCGCTGCTTGGTTAACAGAGGCACGATGGGTGTGAACAGTTTGCCTAAGACTGTTACCCGACAGTGTCGCGGCTGCGATTTGAACCCAGGCCCTTTTGCGCCTGAGTCCAGCATGCTAACCACTCGGCTACCCCCGAACGACCGATGCATTATTGAGCCCCGCCGATGTCCGCGGGGGCAGATGTTCGTCGGGGGGAGGTGAAATGTCCTACGTTTTCGATACTGTGCTCTATGCGGGCAGCACGCTCCAACGCGGTTTAGTAACAGTTCGATCGAATAGCGAGATAAGAGAGGACTGATTGCGGATAGATCGAAATGAAACCCGGCACCGCTCTCTCGCGAATGTCGCGTACCGCCGGAGCCTGATTAATTGTCCACATTCACTGCGCCACTGTCCGCCGAGACTCGTTACTGGCCGTACTTCGTTTTATCTCTCGAAATGTGGGAGCCTTATGCTCGATAGAACGAGGTATGGGAACCCTCTCCCGCGTCACTTTCCTCCTTTTAGGCCTAACCCCGTTCAAGGGATTCCGCGGGATTTTGGTTAGGGGGTCAATGCCCCCATTGCCGCCTGAGGCGAAAAAATTTTTGAAAATTTGACTACTAAATGGTGCATTCTCAAGTATATCTGAATAAATATGTGGTCAGCATAGCGCCGTTCTCTGCACCTGCCTTCACCCCGCCAACATTCAGAAAACTGCTCTTTTTTGCATGTATTCGCTTTTTAATTTTTCATCCATTTTTCCAGGAGGTCAGTTGACCCCATTTGCCCCTATGTGCGGACGCCCATTCTAACGTTGCGTAACTGGCCTGCACATTAGGCTTATTATGTTCTCGCCGTAGCGGGGGGGGGGGCATAAAGCGATGCCGCGATACGTCTCTCTGTCTGTCTGTCTGTCCGTCTCTCTGTCCCATGGCACAGCTGCCCTAGGCCATAGGCACGCTGGCTGCCTGCAGCTTAGCCATGTGCAGACTGCGGAACTGTCACTGCAAGCTTGAAGAGAACCAGGTCGGGAACGTAGAGCCAATGCAGTTGGTCGTGTAGTACCTGACCAAGGCCGAAATAAAACTTCCGAGTGCCGGTGATAACACGCGCAGCAGCGTTCAACACCCGCTGTAGATTGTCACAGATTGTCTGCAGCATCCTATATAGGTCTGCTGACACCAATCACCGATGGGATGCTGTACACTCCACAGCAACTTAACGGCACTACAGCACGCAAGAAGTCGTTCAGTGTCATTCTTCTTTGTAGCGCACACGGAACGAAACTGTGCCGATACAATATCGGCACTGTGCCGATACAATATCGGCACAGTGCTGGTTCCATGACCTGACCAATGCTCCAATGCAAGAATATAAATATATTTTTTCAAGTAAAATATACGGAAGCAATTTTATCAAACAGCACTCGGAAACTATTATGGTTTGAAAATAAATTACCAAAATGCTGATTGCAGTTTTACAAAGCAAATTTATCGTGCTATTTATTATAATTTTCGGCACACTTTCGTTCCATTACTTTTTTAAAAAAACGGAGCTGGCATATGGCACAGCATATCGAGTGGCACTGAAACTAAGCTTTAGTTCTCGGGCCACCGCTGCCGTTTTACGGGCCACCAGGTAAATACATAGGGTGACAGTGACGTAATTCTCTTCCATATCTATGCCAGTTGATTTTTGCCGCCATCTTATAGTTAAAGACTCTGAGAAATATTTGTCACTGCGATAGCGCTTAAATGCGGTTTGGTGGTAAGTCAGTGACTATATAGGCATTTTCTTAAACTAACTGATTTAATTTCATTCCGATAACACGATAAATCTTCGGTATATTTTATTTAAAAATGTTTATATTTTAGCGTTTGCCTCGTAAATGTAAATGTATTTTATCACTTATTGCACTTAACACATAACACGATCCATAGCAATGCTGGGTATTTAATTGAAGTACCGGTACTTGAATTAGCCTACCAAGTACCAAGCATCAACGCATTATGTCGTGTTATACCCACAACATGGCGATCGTATTGCGACCATAGACTCTGTGACGGCATAGCATATCGAGTGGGACTGAAAGCAAACTTTACTTCTCGGGCCACTGGCGCCGTTTTACGGGCCACCAAAAAGGTAAAGGTAGCCCATACTCGATTACCGAGCGTAGGGTTCAGGAGCTGATCCCGGTTCTTGGCAGTCAGCCTGCAGGTGACGTGAGTCATAATCCCGGCGGTCGACTGCCATTACTTTCCGTCAGGCCTGCGGTTACCCCCGCAACCCTTAAGAGAGCTTCTACCAATATTGCTGCTTGGTGAACAGAGGCACGATGGGTGTGAACAGTTTCACTAAGACTGACTGCTACCCGACAGCGTCGCGACTGCGATTTGAACCCGGGCCCTTCTGCGCCTGAGTCCAGCACGCTAACCACACGGCTACCGAGCCACCCCACTTACGGGCCACCAGGCACCAGGTACATATGTACGGACTTCCTGATAATGGCGACAAGCAATGTAGGTCAGGGTGAAGTGAGGCTTCGCATTCTACCGGAGGCAGACGAGAGGAGTAGGTCGTTTCGTGGGCTATTGACCATGCACACTTCTGCTGCACTCGACGCGACCGAGCAGAATTAGTGCGCACGACCTCCAGCCAACTAGCGATGCGCGTATCGTAAATTCAGCACACAACTCGTGTCTGGCGGTAAAGACAAAGTACGGTATTTAAGCTGCGAACGATAAGGAATGTTTAGAATCCGCTCAGAAGCTGAGAGATGGCCAGAAATGAGGAAAGTGCTTAAACGAAAACCGAAAAAGAAACCGCCAGGGTGCTATCAGTAAATCGCGTTATTTAAATAAAATCGAATCATTTAGTTTAGGAAAATGTCCATGTGATCACTGACTTGCCAACGAAGCGTATTTGAGCGCTATCACGGTGACAAACATTTCTCAGAGTTTTTACCTACAAGATGGCGGAAAAAATCAACTGGCATATAGGTACGGTACGAAATTACGTCACTGTCACCCTGTATAGAGAGGTAGGCTACATCATGATTCGTTGTAATCGCGGAGACCGCTATCTCGAAAGCTTACGGCACGAATATTAGACTTAATATATCTTGAGAACAAAACGGTATACCGGCCGCGTTTTGGCACTTCGTTAGTAAAACTTTCTTCATAATATTTTGCATAGTTGGTTGTAAGCTACAACACTACATAAAGCCGGCCGATGTAGCCGTTACGGTTATAGTGAGTTCAGCGTATACGTCAGTCGTCAGTTTACTACACCAAAGTGGTAACGAAAACAAGAGAATAGAACTCGAAAATAAAACAGCTCTGTATTCAGCTACCTACGTACGCCGAAAACATGGCACTACCCGCATTTGCTGCTGCGCCGTGCTGCGACCCCGCGCTGTTGCGGCGCCGGCCGTGCAGCAATCGATCGATATCTTCTACCCGCCGGGCCCACAGCAGCAAACCCGCTGCGTGGCAAATGAGACAGGCAGACGGACGGATACCGTACTGTTTCATAGACCCTGCTCCGCACAGTATACGCGAGAGTGTCAATAACGGACAAGATTTGCTGTTGAGCCGATCGGTTTTTGCAGTTTTGCGTTTGTTTGCACGCACTGCCGAGTCGTTGGCTGTGCACGTTGTTGCCCGCAACTGTCCGTAGCTGGTGATCTGTCTTATAGTAGCCGGTAAACTGTTTCACACACGCGTTCCTGCGACAGCAAAACTTCTGTCGCCGAGAGTGGTACGTGTGCGTGGAACAGCGAGTGTTCGCTAGGAAATGAGCGGAGATGACGACGACCATGCTCAGAGACGAGTTGAATAAGTCGGCAGACAGGTACGTCAGTGCGACATCCCGAGATTCAGTTAACTGACAGCGCTCCCCCAGACACCCAGCTGGATTGAAGGAGCCTACTTCCAAGGGGAAGGAGTGGAGAGGAAGGGAAGGGGAATGGGAAAGGAAAGGGCCTAAGGGGAGGGGAAGGAAAGGGGTAAGGCTGTAAGGGGAGTGGAAGTTGAGGAAGAGGAGAGGGTCGACATAGCCTGGCCCGACGTTAGCTTAGTCTACGCGACGCCACTGCTGCAGCATCAGGCCAGATTTGGTCTTAATCCGGCTTTGGACTCATTTGGCGCCAGATCTGTGATGGCCGCGTATAACGATCAAGTCGTTCCGAGTTTGTTACTGGATCACTACAACTATATGCGCGCCGCCGATGAACCAGTGGGCATCGATTAGCCATTCGCTTCAGCTGCGCCAGCTGCTGTTTCTATACTTCGCCCGCGGGAATGCTGCTGTCTCGGCTGACTGCCAAGTATTGCTATCTGTATGTATGTCTGTCCGTCCGTTCGCGTGTCTCGGCAAGTTGTTATTTCTGCAGTAACGGTAGCGACGGGCCACATCGACACCGCCGCATAGACAGGCGTGCAAAGTGCATGAGACAACCACGCTGTTGCTTGTAACTTTGCCAAATATTCACCGATTTAAAAAATCACTCAGACTCAGCAATAAACCTTTCTAAATTTTGTTATTAACAACCATACCACACCTTAAATATGTAGCTACACTACCTTGTAATTGGTCGTTAATGGCTTGTTTTGCTGACATTAATGTTTCACAAGGTAGTGTAGCAACATATGCAAGTTGCGGTAGGATTTTTAATATCCATTTAACTGCGAATTTACCTAGGAATCTTTCAGTGAATTTCTTAATCGGTTCAGATTTGACAGAATTATGATCGTGAATCTGTGGCTCCACTTTTTTTGGCACATTTTCGATGCACGGGGGCGAATGGTTCTACGAGAGGTTTTTTCGGCGGCATCGTGTACACGATTTGATTGAACGCGCGAAGTGGCGCTTCACGTCACGCAGACGCCCGTAATTACAGGCTGAGAACGACTTTTCACTGATCCCGCTTGTCAGTCAGCCGGACGCACTGACTGATGGGGAGGCCCCTTCGTCTAATCACTGGAATGTCTCGTTGTGCGACTAATTGAAATTCTCTCACAGACGCCGGACGATGGCTTCGGCGGCAGCACGGCGTATACGCCGGTGCGACAGTTTACTGATGGTGCATTCCATGATCGGCGATGCGCCGTGTCGAACTGAACTGAACTCAGGGCCGTCTTAACCAATGGGCACACTGGGCACGTGCCCAGGGCCCCCGGATTTTTTTTCTTTTTTAGGGCCCCCAACTGGCTGTGGTGAAATAATTTCTAAAACTAATTATCTTATATTTGATGCTACTGCATGATCGTACAAACACTAGCAAAATGACCTACAGTAAAGGGCTGTTCTTGTGCTGCGCTGGGATATTTGCAGATAACGGTGCAATAAATGCTGCTAATTTTCTGACTTAACTTTCGCAAAGACCACCGGTAAGGGAAACCCGGTAAATACTTTCTAGCGAGGGGCCCCGTTCGGCTGGGGGTGCCCAGGGCCCCAATGCAGCTAAAGACGGCACTGACTAAACTGAGTAAAGTTTTACGTCCCACTCGACACAGAATTGGTCATGTCGGAGATGTTCTTCCCAGCCAATCTCTTGGCTCAGTACTGAAAAAACTAAACCCAACAAAATGGAGCCAGAGAATGCAAAACCAAAACGATCTAAGCTAACACAAAAGACACAAAAATACAAACTAAACCATTCCAAATAAAAACTAAATCTAAATACAACCAAATCAAACATGCATGCAAAAGCCAAACCCTGAAAGTACGGTTCGTTCCCTACTGTGATCGCAATAAACAAGATAGTGTACAAAATATTCGGTGCTGTGTCAAAGGACTTATATATTGAAATAAATGCACACTTTGGCATCGAATCTGTAGAACATTTGGTTGCTAATCGTCGAGATCGCTTTATTAACAAATATGTTCTGTTCTTTCCCTACAGTGATCGCATCAAAACAGCCTTCTGCTTTCGGTGGCCGGTCATTGGTCATGAACTGACAGTACCAAGATAGTGGTGTGATGTCAAATCCCCAGCAGTGCCTAATAGCTCTCATGGGCACTATTGAGCTTGCGTGATCTCGAGTCTTCAATGCACACGCCCACTCCTACATTTGCGACAGGACGTCACCGTTGCAGACAGTTCCAGCGACTTCTGATAACCTTTCTATTTGAGAGTTACGAGCTAGTCGACCACGGCGGATCGTGACCATATGGAACGAAAGTGTGCCGAAAGTTATAATAAATAACACAAGAGATTTATTTTTTTGAAACTGCAATCAGCATCTTGGTAATTTCAAACCATAACAGTTTTCCTAGTGCTGTTTGATAAAATTGCTGACATTAATGTTTCACAAGGTAGTGTAGCAACATACGCAAGGTGCGGTGGGATTTTTAATATCCATTTAACTACAAATTTACCCAGGAATCTTACAGTGAAAAAAATTAATTAGTTCAGATTTGACAGAATATGGTCACGAGTCTGTGGCCCCGCTTTTTTGGTCCACCCTGTATAATCTTGTCCGCCAGTATGTTACGTGCTGACCGATTTTTACCACGCGACGCGCTTGCACGCTACCGTCGTCTGTCAGTCCGTCTGTCTGTCTGTACCTCGGAAAGAAAAAAATCGACTCTCTCTGATAAAACATCCAACAAAACGCTTTCATTAAGCCTGATCAGAGATTCACTAAAACGTCGTGAAAAATCGAATGCACAAATATTAGTGCCTGATTTCAAGACGTGTTTGATGTATCCGACAGTCTGTTGCAGCCTGCATTCAACTTCAAGGCGACGTCGGCAATCACTGATTCCTCTATCAGCAAACGCCTGCCAATGCTTCCGACACCCGTTACTAGATCAAATCTCCAACAAAAGAGTTGACTGAAAGTGCAGGACATGAGAGTACAGGACTTGAATTTGTATGAAAGCGGACAAGCATTGTGCTCCCTGTGAAACAGCAAAACTACACTGTCTACCAAAAAACGTCCACCTTTTTGAATAACTGTCTAAAATTAACTAAAATCAACCGATTTTAATGATTTTGGTATGTAAAATCTTGAGAATATTTGGCACGAACATTTTACACATTTGGCGTGTTGAAAATGACTTTTTTGGATTTCCCAAGGTAAAGTGGCTACATATGACAGGTGAGGTGGACAAATGCGTAAGATGTTCATGTCAAATTTTCTCCGGATTTAACTTACCAAAAAGGATTAAAATCGGTTAGTTTTTGAGAGTTATTCAAAAAAATAAAAAGGCGGACGTTTTTGGAAAAAAAGTGTAGATAATCCCGCAACGATTTTGTTAACATCTGCCAGTAACTTCTGTGATCGCAGGCGTTTGCCTCGTAAATGTAAATGTATTTTATCACTTATTGCACTTAACACATAACACGATCCATAGCAATGCTGGGTAATTAATTGAAGTACCGGTACTTGAATTAGCCTACCAAGTGCCAATTACTGAGAAAAATTGCCAACTCTAATTATAGCGAATCAACGTATTCTGTATTTTCGCGTGCTGACTTGTCAGCGCCCCCAACAAACAATGTTTCACGATGACAACGTCTATCTTCTATATCCTCTCTGTCTTCAGTTCAACGCTACTGTCGATTTTTTCGGCAACATGTCCGTAGACTAGTTCTGCTTGACATTTTGCGAGAAAATTTTCGTAGCAGCTGTCGAAAGATCCATTTCGCCTCTGGTCGCAAATGTTCAATGATCACGCAAAGTACGCACTTGTCGTTTGTTAGTTTGCGCATAACTTCTATTTTCTAACTTCATTGTTCTGCCTTCAGTGCTTTGACACTGTTGGTTGGGCGCCGGGAAGAGCATCCGGCCTGTAAAAATTGAGTGATGAGGTGCTGGTGTGGTTATCTGTCTGTAGCGAGGTGCAGATTGTTTGCGTATGGTCCAGCTGACGACATTTCGTCCCAAAACCCAATCATCTCTTGCCTCATTTGAATCCAGACTGGTTTTACCTTTCTGGTACCAGCTTACCCAGGTTGTCCTGGAAAAGAGGCTGTTAAATGGGTGTAGTGCAGTGTATAGTAGCAGTTCTGTTTTCTAACAATCTCGAACGGGATCAATTTTCAGTTCCAGAACTCGACTTCAACAACACAACTTAGCATGACACCAGTAAAGGCAATGGCGTGAAAATGAGCTGATGGGCCGTTTGGCTTGGTTTCTCACAGGCGAAAAATCGGGTTGTCGATTTTCGTCAGGATCGCCACTTTTTGTAGAAAAAAATTTGCACATGTATTTAGGACCAGGCGACGATAGACTGTACAACAAGAAGCTCCGCTATCGCCGAGGGACCGCGCGATGCGTCTTGTCAGTAGTAATCTTGCCAATTGCCACGCAACAGTGCAGAAACTACTTACACGACAAGTCCTGACCAAACTGATGGTATGAAGTTGGAGGTTTAGTCGGAGGCAA
>Ga0126325_10000343_pt1 | contig 12608 bp, 10 predicted proteins | sample InaspJWI14metaG_FD_94487 | JGI IMG/M metagenome (GOLD analysis project Ga0126325, IMG submission 94487) | Marine gutless worms symbiont microbial communities from Oahu, Hawaii - Inanidrilus sp. 1 OAHU.JWI-14 metaG | ecosystem: Host-associated > Annelida > Digestive system > Unclassified...
CTGTATTTTCCTGTACTGTTTTGTTTGTCAGTATCAGTCAAGTGATTGGCTGTGAAGACCGCCTCCGAAATGACCTATATTGTGTCGAGTGGGGCGTTAAACTCTACTCCAACCAACCAACCCCCAAAGTCCAGGCGAGTAGAATAAACACTGGCAGACGCGGGGGAGTGCGGCGGGGAAACCCATTCGGCGGCCAGCGTACGAATCGGCCCAGCTGTCCGAGGCCGACACAGTTCATTCGATGAGTAGAGTGGTGCGCTGATAGAGACGAAGTCGCGCCGCGTCAGTCTATGTGAGCTTAGTGTAGGTTCCGAGCAGTCGGGAGTGTTGAGGTACACTGGCCCAGCCGGCCGGTTCACTGCAACGCAGACGACAACAAACTATAGGTAAAGTAAATAACTACGCCGTGTATGCATTGCCTTTATCTTATATCATACTACAACCACTACAACCATTTAATGGCCTTTTTTTCCAGGACAACCTGGGTAAGCCAGTACCAGAAAGGTAAAACCAATCTGGATTTTACTGGAGCAAGAGACAGTGAGTGGCAGTGGCATCATAGATCAGAGGAAAATATTGTTCCTGAAAAATGACTCCTAAACCGTGACAACACAGTTGTTCCATCTATCTACAGCTTGAATACATGTGCTGGCAAGATCATGTCAAAATACTGCATCCAGAGCCTGGATTTTAGTATACGAATGTAATAAAGAAACTTATTTGGAAGCATTTAGTCATGAATGGAAAACTATCAGTCTATTAACTAACTCTTGTGTGGCACAAATAAACAAATCAGTCATTCACAGCATTCTCACATATCCTATTCTATTGTTTTATATTTTATTTTCTTCGTTCATTTATTGAATACGCACAGTGTGCAGCACATGGGTACAAATACACAATGAACACATAAAACAATAAAATGACTAATCTAAAACATCGTAAAGAAAGAAAGTCTACAACTGAACTCTCTGCACAAAACATGACCATACAGAATCCCTAATAACAGACAAACCCGCCCTCACATCACTCAGTCCGTATTTTGCTGCCAGTCCCAGCATTTCATATTTCACCAAGGGTACACACATTAAAGTTCGCAGTACAATATTATCGGTACGTTGTAGCTTACTAAAAACGTCAACTGTCTTCCTCAATCAGATATGACAACGGCATAGATCCTGGTTTTTCAACCTTTTTTACCACGTCACCAAAATTTTTTTGTCAAGAAGGTCATGTCCCACGATTAAAATTTTGCTGAAGAACACTAAACCCGTGCACGTTTACTATGATTTTTTCCATGGCATCTGCTCAAGTCAGTAAGAGTATGTGAGTATAAGCTTGAAACTGAACAATGTAACATTTCAGTCCCGGAAAATAAAAGGATTTCGAGAGAATCAAGCTGATATTTACGATCGTTGAATCGAGCTCGCGTCCCCCCAAAATCAGTTCATGTCGCCACTTTGGGGACGCGTCCCCGAGGTTGAAAAACCGGGGCATAGATTGACAGAAAAATCTTATATTTACTGGCAGAGTCGGCCGTCGCAGCAGTTGGCCGAGGGCTCGTAGGCGGCGTGATGCGGCGGCGGCGGCAGGTCGGCGCGGTAGGTGGTCGCGTCCGTGCGACGAGTACTGGCGCCGTGCACGTGTGCCGCGCCGTGTAGCGCCGCCGAGCTCGCACCTGTCGGCAGCGGCGAGACCGAGGCCGGTGCCGGGCCGCCGGCGCCGCCGCGCCGCCGTGGCGACAGAAGACCCGCGCCGCCGCCGCCGAGGTATGATAGCGACGCCGGGTCCGACGTCGAACGATGAACCAACTACAGACGACCACCCACAGACTGACAATGCGAATTCTGTGAATTCTATGAATTCCAGAACTTCATAGAACTAACGAATTTTTACGAATTTTAAAAATGCTAACAAATTTTTAAAGTAAAATTCGCTATTTTAAAAACTACAGATAGGATGGAAGTCGTTGAAGCAAACGTACTAACACAGTTAGTTACAGAAGAAAAGAGCATTGTAATTAATGTCAGCAGAGCCTGCTAGTAGGCCAGGCCTACATGCATGTCACAAAATGTCTTTTCCAAAGTTCAGACGTCGAACGATGAACCAACTACAGACGACCACCCATCACACTTCACTACAGCTGACCTGTTCAATTATACCGTAGTGCATCACGGGCATTTGCCTTTAGTGCTTTGACGCTGTTGGTTGGGCGGCAGGAAGGGCATCCAGCCTGTAAAAAAACTGAGTGGTGGGGTGCTGGCGTGGTTATCTGTCTGGAGCGAGGTGCAGACGTGCATATGGCTCAGCTGATGCCACTGCCAGTCACTGTCTCTTGCTTCAGTAAAGTGTAGATTGGTTTTACCTTTCTGGTACCGGCTCACCCGGGTAGTCCCGGAAAACGGGCCGTTAAACGTGTGTGTGTGTGTGTGTGTGTGTCATCCTATGCATTTGGGTTTTCGACTGAAATATGAGTAAGTAACGCATACGTGGTTGTTGTTGAGCGCCGGCGCGTAGACGTCGTAGCCGGGAGCACCTGCCGACAGTGACGTCATGGACAGGCGGCGCGGTGACGTCACCGGCGGGTAGGTCACGTGACGGGCGTGAGTGAGCGGATGGGGCGGGGCGGGGGGCGGAGCCGGTGTGGACTGGGCGTGGCTTGACGGCGGCGCACAGGACGTGGAGTCCGGCGAGCTGACGACATGTGTCGGCGACTGCGCAGAAGCGTTGTCGTCATCACCATTCGTCTACACACAGTTTGATGACGTCATCAAATGTGCACGACGTCTACAACAAAAAGCTCTGCTGCCTCCCTCCGCACTGAAAGACATTGTTCTGCGGTTTCTTAGGGTCTCCACTAGACATTCAGCAGTATGCGTCTGATTCGCATGCACGCAGGCGGGCCCATAGTCTCATAATTGTTGTACGGTATCGTTAACTTTTGTCATTTTTGAGTATTCTTTTATGTTATTTTGCTGTGTATTTGTGTCGTGTAATCGTGCAATCAAGCTACATGTACATGATGTACTGTTAGCTTTTGGAAGCATGAACTTACTTACTTACCGGGGATGGACCGCGCTGCGTAGTCGAAATCCTACCGAATGTTCTACAACTGTACAAAAAGCCCCGTTTAGAAAGCTTTCAGCCAGTCTAATGTCCAGTTTTTTGAGTCACTTAAGATCATCGGAATTTCAGCTCTTTGGCAGGCAGTATACATGTAAGTATCAGTTTGATGACGTCATCAGTTACGTGGAACCCACAATCCACTGCGCGTTCATCGGGACAACCGACCCACGGGAAAACCACATCGAAGCCTACGAGAGCAGTTTGGACCACGCTAAACGCCAGTTTACAGGTCCCGCGGGTTGCGCAACGCAAACTGGAACGTCGACAGCCAGGCAGCGGCTGTCGAGTGTATGAGTCAGAACCCTTGGCGCCCATGCCGAATGTCGTCACTCACGGCTCAGTTCTGCTTTCGGTCAGCAGATAAAGTCGGCCCAACAGAAGTCTATTTTCTGCAGCCCGCTCAATCATACGCCCCCGCGCGTCGTGCAACTCATGTCGTCAGGGCTCGGCCACTAAGAGCTTTCACTGGACGACGACCTGCTTGGTGAGACGAAATGTATACGGCGTATGTACGCGCTGACTGAAAATGCAGGACTGGACTGTAATGGGAGTCTGTGTAGGCCTAAAGGCTTGCTCACAGCAAATGAACTAAACTGTGATGGCGCTACACCAGGGCGCGACGGGTCAAACGAGCGACTGCATAGATTTGTATAACCCCTAGTGTTGCCCTGGCTGAGCACAAGCGGGTCCAGCCCATCATGTTGGGAGGGTCCAAACCTATTTCGGGTCAGGGGCGAGGCCCGATGGGCCGAAGCCCGAGGCCCAAAGGGCCGAAAGCGGGGTGGGTTCTTCGGGGAGGGCCAGCGAGCCCCCTCCCCAAAAGCTAGGGGATTGGGGAGCGCTGTAAGCTCCCACAGCTGGGTAAGGGCCGGCCGCTAAAAGGCTTTCTTGCATTCTAGAGGCGCCAGATTGCCTTTCCAGGAAAATTGTTGGGGGCAAGTTCGCGGGGGGCATGGCTCCCTTGACCCCCTTAAACGGCCCAGGCCTGCTGACGTAGTCGTTAGGACGTTGGACTTGCGACTCCGAAGGTCGCTTTCAGATGACAACATTGGGCAAGTTGTCCACACACATGTGCCTCTGTCACCAAGCAGTATAATTTGGTACTGGTCAAGGGCGGTATGATATCCTTCGGTTGGGAAGGTAACCGTAGGTCTAGCTTTGCACTGGCCATGCGTCACAGACTTCAGTGGTTTATCCACCTACAGGCTCTAGGCGTAAGAAAGGGAGATGAGCACCCCGCCTATAGTTCTCATGGGGTATGGCAAACTTTCCCCCTTTCTCGAAAAATTACGCCCTTTTGGATATGCAATTCCCGGCCAATCTCTTTTCTCGTTGCTGAAAAAATCGCATTTCATTCAGGTCTTCTACGTTATCAGGACTTGGAATAATTGCCTGTGATGTGCCGTTGTGCATGTCGTTATGAAGTTACATATTTACGATAACGAATTGAACAGGCTAAATCTAACTATAGCTAGAAAGATGTGATTGATTTGTGATATCCTAAGAAAATACGACCAGACAGTACAGCAAGAGCTGTACAGCCAGTAATTTCATATTGCTATCAGAGAAACATCGCTCCTTTGATGCAGTAGGCCCTAATGGGAGTATAAGGTTCTGTCGCTTAGGCCTACAGATCAACGTTGCTCAGTTCGCAGCGGGCAAATCCGTCCGGTCACTGTCCGGTCCCGCAATTTCAGCGCTTTCTCATAACAGGGAGCCCATACAAACGACAGTGGCATCGACGACGAACAAGAACATTCCTGTATTTATCTTCTTTCGCTAATGACCACGGTGAAAATAGCGCGCGGCCTCTCCATAGGTTGGTGCGCTATAATAGCATCTTACAACACAACAACAACAACCACTGCCGTTTTGCGGCCATTATACAGGTCAACCTGCGCTATAGCAGGCACCTCCAGTTAAGAACTGGAGGATTTTGTTGGTGCAAAGTTTTACTGCCCGCATGCCCTTGCTGACGGCAACCAGCACATTCGGATTAGGGAGATGACGCTAGAGTTCTTCTCAACAGTGTTATCTACACAGTCTCCATGCCTTTTTATAATGGCATCTCAATGCTTCTATAATCTAAAGTAATATAACGCGATCAAATTGACGGATTTCTATAGATTCATTGCAGTTTCTAGAAGAATAAGACTACTTTACTAAAAATGACTGCTATACACTATACCGAGAAAGTGTAGAGTGGCGTTATCATGTAAAATAACTACGCTGTGAGTCAAAAAAGATGTCAAACTTTTCCCATAACTTCCCCAAATGTTAAGCGATTTTCAAAATTCTTTTACTGTCAGACTCAGCGGTAAATTTACAACAAACTCACATTTAAATATCCCACCATACCTTATCTGTCGCTACCCTACCTTGTGAAATATCTATGTTCAAAAAATCGCCATGCTCAAGAAGTAATTGAAGCAAACTGCCGTGTAAGACTTAGTCGCTCAAAAACTCTTTAAAATATCTGTCTGGTAAAATATTTATTATTTAATTCAGTAACAAAAAGAAGTTCACACCGGCTATACAAAAAGCTCATTATCGACTTTAGGCCTACACAACTGCCGTAAGAAAGAAAGTGATGTTGCAGCAAAATGCCATACATGATCAGCAGTCGGTCATTAACTAACGTGTCAACTGGTCTAAAGCAGTAAAATATTTCTTGATAATAAACTCACATTAATCTTATCTGTTAATATGGCAACAATTAGCAACAGTTTCTGTCCGTTATACACAAGTTATTTTACTTATCTGGCGAGTTCTGCATCTTTCAGGACAAACGTCTAAGCCGAATGGGGTGTATGACACGATCAACCATTTTGCCTGTAATTTTGCCAAATGTTCACCGATTTTAAAAATTCTTTCACCAGCAAATTAAATGATAATCAGTAATGAACTAATCCATCGTAACAAATGCTTGCCTATACCACCTTGTAATTTACCAGTAACCGCAATACATATTTCAGGTTGCCGCCAGTTTTCTGCTATTCATATTTCACAAGGTAGTGTAGCAACATATTTAAGGTGTGGTGGGATACGTAAACATAGTTTGTTGCAAATTTACCACTGAGTCTGTCAGCAAAAAAGAATCGAAAATCGGTTAACATTTGGGCAAGTCATGGGCAAGAGTTTAGTGTCTTGTTTTTTGACTCACGGTGTAGTTCTAAGGCGTCAAATGTATATCCACGAATCGATTAAGTTCTATGTCCACACGCTCAAAGTCCTGCACGCAATTACTGAAATTACACTTTATAATTCGCAGTAAACGACACGCTATTTGTCACTGTCGCTATGTAGCTGTTGTTGTCAGCAGAGCAATGACAGATTTCCTGGATGAATATGGCACAGGCCTATAGGGACCGGGCAAGCCAGCAGTCCTGAAATCACAGCGCTTCAGCAAGTGCATGCTATTGACGTTTTGGTAAGAAAGCGCTGACCAACCCTACTAACGACTACCGTGCAGGCATATCTCGGTAAAGGCTGTATAACCAGCTAACTAGGTCAACTCAGTCTTGCATCCCCCGAGGTCGTTAAATGGAGAACCAGCGTAATTTGGCTGGGGTGAAGGCGGGAATGTCACCTTTGCCGGGTGGCAGGTAACACCGTGTGATCCCACACTGCACGCGAGTTCCCGCAGCGGTGGGCGTGTTGCAAACTGCTATCTATACCCGGTTACTTTTTGCCGCGCGATGCTATGCATCCCCGGTACTAGCCATAGGCCTGTGTCCGTGTCTGTCACAAGTCGGTGTTCTATCGAAACGGCTGAACGAATCGAGCTGATTTTTGGCAAGTGAGCTTCCTTCCATCCGTCCTATACTGTGTTAAAAGGAAATTCGTTTATCTCCAAAAATAATGGTACTTCCCTCTTGAACTTTGTCCTAAACTCCAGACTAAAAAATGTCGCCACGGCATATCGATCGTCGAAACGTGTTATCAACTTAGCCCGAGAAAGGTGGACGCCCACAGCGTGATAAACTGGGCCGTCGTCGGTCAACTAAGTCGATAATACCTCCGAGCTCCGACGCTCGACCAAAAATAGTTTATCGCACAGAACGTCAAGCGCTGTCTACAGCACGATTTTGTCGCACGGGTCAATTAGCGACAGCTGATACTTGGTTCAGGACTTGTCGTACAAGTAGTTTCTGCACTGTTGCGTGGCAGTTGGCAAAATTTCAACTGACACGACGCATCGCGCGGTCTCTCGGCGATAGCTGAGCTTCTTGTCTTTACTTCAGTAGCTGACAGTGAACATGTAGCTAATGAATGAACGCTGCGGCCGACCTTCGCCAGCAGGTTGGCACGATACGTCGCCAACTGTTTCAGATACAACTTCTTCGCCGCTTCCGTCCGCTTCCTGTAAACCTGCACACGACGACAATACTATTATTATTATTATTATTATTTTTTTTACCCCAGTACTACCCCAGGTAGTATAGATCCCCGGGGTTAAACAGCCGACACGCTATATACCTTGAGCCGGTGTACCAGCTGCACTAACAAAGGTGAATTGTCGCACTTCCGCGACGGTGCGAACAACAAGAGATGCTAAAAACTTAAGAAAGTGCTGGTTTCGCTCGCTTGCTCGCATTTTATGCATTCAATTTTCGCGTATTAAATGTGTTCGTACTGCTTTTATGTGAAGACATGGGTAGGATTTCTTACGGTCTTTAGATATTGCATCTCATTTGCATGCAAGTATGCCTATAGTTTCAACTAAGCGTTTTTATTTATTTTATTTAAGCATCAGCGGCAAAGGGCAGAAACCACTTACATGCCGGTAAAATCTGTACAATAAACATTTTGTTTGTGAGAACGTGTGTAAGAGCATTTTGTGAATAGGCGTTCCTGTTTGATGGAATATTTTGTTTCCTCTGTCAAGCGAATAATTTGATTGATCGACTAATTTATGTCGTCCGCTAGAAAGCACAATTCTTTGCATGAACGCCGAAAATCTACTCAAAATCAATCTACACAGTACAAAGGGTGGCTCGGTAGCCGAGTGGTTAGCGTGCTGGACTCAGGCGCAGAAGGGCCCGGGTTCAAATCGCAGCCGCGACGCTGTCGGGTAACAGTCTGAGGCAAACTGTTCACACCCACTGTGCCTCTGTTCACCAACCAGCAAAATTGGTAGCAGCCCTCTTAAGGGTGCGGGGGTAACTGCAGGCCTGGCGGAAAGTAATGGCAGCCTACCGCCGGGTTAATGACTCACGTCACCTGCGGGCTGACTGCCAAGAACTGGGATCAGCTCGGCAATCGAGTATTGGCTACCTTTACCTTTTTTACACAGTACAAACACCGTCGACGCTATTCTTCCTCGAATCAAACTGCAGTCGTCGATCAATGAGTCGAATGGCGATGCCGTTACAAACAAGTAGACGGCGCTCAGCAGGGCGCCGCACCCAAGTGAAATCGACACATTAACTGTTTTCATCTGTCAATTTCCTTTACGCTGCGTCTGTTGAGCTCTTTTTCCAACTGTGACCTTAATTGTGACCTTATGTGACCTTGATCTTCGAACTTGACTTAGAGATGGCCAAGATGGAGCCGATATCTAGGGACAAAGGTCGATCGTGTAGTTCAAAAGTTATTGTCCACACACACACACACACACACAACACACACGCCCGACAAATTATTTATCTGGACCACTACAGTGGTTTGTGACGACACCGAATCTCTAAACCAGCGAGCATATACTAAGTCCAAAGTACACATACAAGTACCAGCTGTCGCTAATTGACCCGCGCGACGAAATCGTGCTGTAGACAGAGCTTGACGATATGTGCGATAAACTACAGTGGTCGAGCGTCAGAGCTCGGGGGTATTATCGACTTAGGTTGACCGACGACGGCCCAGTTTATCACGCTCTGAGCGTCCACCTTTCTCGAGCTAAGTTGATAACACGGTTCAGCGATCGATATGCCGTTGCGAAATTTTCGAAGTCCAGAGTTTGGAGCAAAGTTTCAGAGGGAAGTGCCCTTATTTTTGAAGACACCTGAGTTTCCTCACAAGCAGTGGCGTAGCAGGACCTTTGGCCGCTCGGGGCGGTGGTCAAATTTGCCGCCCTTTCGTCTTAGGTTTTGGAAACTGGAGAGCCTGTTTCAAGTGTAAGTCGATGTTATAGCCCAGGATACTGAGGATAGGTACGCGCTGCAGCTGTAACTGTTAGTTTTTATTGCACGAGAACACATATGAAATAATTATACAATCTGAATTTTCACGTGAATTTTTAAAAACAATTTCCACCCGTTTGACGCCACTAGCAAGTGCCGCCCGGTGCGGCCCGCACCCCCCGCACCCCCTCGCTACGCCAGTGCTCACAAGACAGTGTAGGGTAGGTGGAAAGAAGCTCCCATGCCAAAAACCAGCCCGTTTCGTTTAACCGTTGCGATAGAACACCCACTTGTGACAGACACAGACACAGACGAAGACACACAGACCATGCAGACACAGGGCCATAGCTTATAGTAGGCTACCCGCGCTAGCATAGCGTCGCGCGGGTAAAAATCTGCGAAAACCAGCCGATGATAGATAGGACGTCTAGCTGTGCCGAAAAGGTGTGCGTTTCAGTGTGCCGTGAAATCAGGAGTGACGGATGGCAGTGTACGCAGAAATAATGAAGACGTATAACGAGGCCTAAGTATGATGCATTCGACAGCGATGGAAAGCGCGGGATTGGATGAGCTAGGCCAAAGACATGAAGCGGGAAGCTGGTTGCAGAGACAGCGACGCGTACCGAAGCCAGCTATAGCGACTGGCGTTCTGTATGTATCATCTCGATGAGATTACTATGTCCATGGGAGGAGTGAGCGAGTGTAGAATTTGACAACAGATAAAAATCGACTGCGTGCAATGTTATGCTATACATAGAGTGAAGTGACGTCACCGAATCTATGGTCAAGATACGATCGCCATTTCAATCAATCAATCAATCAATCATTTACTTAAGTCAGGCGACATGGCCCATGCAAACACACACGCACACACACGCAGACTATACCATAGACACTAATACAAATAACAAGAGGAAAGCAAAAGAGAAGCTAAAATAAACCTTCATTAAAAAACATTTACATGTTGCATATGAGAGACAAGCATATTTGGGCATTTACACAACGCATGAAAAAATATAACACGACTATTATGTAGTAGCGTATCAAAACTCGTGGGCCTCCGTGGCGTGGAATTAAGGGGCGAAGATTTACCGTGAGATTCGGATAAAAAGTTGGTTTAAGAAAGTGTCCACATGATTATTGACTTACCAACAAAGCGTATAAGCAAGATCACAGTAACAAAAATTTCTCGACATTTTACCAACAAAATGGCGGCGAAAACGGCGGCCACAGATATAAAACAAAATTACGTCACTATCACCCTATGTTCATAGCCCACTCGCTGCATGACAGATACAACGCAGACTCCAAGAAGCTTATCAAACACTGTTCTTGACTGTAATAAAATTTAGAACCATATTTAGGAAAGTTTCTTTTAATAGTCTTCTACATGTAACGAGACTATTTATTTATAGGATACGGTATAAATTTTTGAAATATATTAATCAGATATTTAATTTATGTCTCACGAATGAATCACAAAAAAAACGTATGTCATTCTACGAAGTAAAAGGGTGCAGAAATGTGGATAACTATACTAAAGAAAAATATACAATCGAGTTCCACAACTTGCGGCAGATGGCCATTGAAGTTCAAATAATAATAATCTGACTTATAATGTATAGCTAAGCAAGTAAGTAAGCAAGTATTATTTTATAAACGCCCACAATGGTCAGCGAAAGCCGAATCTGAGGCGCACTCAGTGTCGTGTCATTAGCTCACAGCAGCTGACAACAGCATAATGCAAAAAAACAGTAATAAATAATAAACAATAACAATAGTAGGCTAAACATATCTGCACATCTGAGAACATTTCTGTTCAGCAGTCTTGACTATTAGTTACGTACAGTGTGCGGCAATAAAAAGACTCCAATAGAAAAACTACAATATCTTTGAAACGGCGCAAGAGTTTTAAATGACAGTTTCCTCGGTTATCGAGGACATAATTCGACACAAACGGCGTAAATTATATAAAGTTTTATCATTGCAGCAACAGAGACGAAGAACAAGAAGAACAAGGCTCCGACAAAGCGCTGACTGCCACGTAAATGATAGGCCTAAAAACAATAAATCTCGTAAACTAGACACAGAGTGGTGCAGAATGCAACACAGAAAATTAAAAACATTTAGTAGAACTGCTGAGATCAACTTCGAGAACCCAACATCGAAATTTCTTTACAGAACGAAAGTCAGTAACACCAGCAGATCTGAGAACTGGAATGTGTCGCCGGAATGTGGTCTACAATGTCAGCCAAAGTTTAATGTCAACGTAACAACAGCGACGCCTGCCAAGCTCTCGGAAACCAGTCGGTCTGTCGGTTGGCATAATGGGGCGCGGAAGAAAGGCAAGGAGAGTAAAACGTGGACCGCTGGGAGCAACAGCAGAGACTGCCAAGCGGACCGGGGTCGATGTACGACCGGCCTATATACTACTCACGTTTTTATGCAGGTCGTCGAGCGTGTCCCACATGGCCGCCACGATCTTGGACATTTCGCCGAAGCTGGCGCTGGGATGCTGACATTTGATTGCCGCCTGAGTGTCGCGGAAAAACAGCGCGTACGCCGACACCGGCCTGCGACGCAACACACCGGCGACCGCGATTTCAGTAAGCGGGCGAACAAGTGGTCAGAGAATTTCGACGAAAGGCCGCATCGCCCCCGCACTTGTTACTCCCGCGGCGGGCGAGTCCATTCTGAGGCCTCGCTTTCGCCGTGACGCGCTGCCCCTGCGGACAAGTCTGCAGCCCCGTGCTGCTGCGGGCCTTCTACGCAGTGTAATGCGTTTTAGTGGGACGGAATAACCCCCACAATGGCCCCTTCCCTGGGTGGGGAATCCGGGCCGCCAACCAACACATGTTTCCTTGGCTCCACCCGAGTCCACAAGCCAAACGGCATCTTGATCGGTTCATCCGTTTTTGTAGGGTGCACGGTTGTGTCCAACAGACAGACGCACAGACAAACCACGAACATTGTGCGTTCGTCTCTCGTTCACAGCAGGCAGTTGCTTATGCAACAATCCACTGAAACGCCTTTTGGAGAAGTCATAATGAGAATGTAAAATTGTGCTTTTGGGGAGTGGCCAAGTGTTTGGCTGACTTCCGGCTGTTCTGCACGCAACAGGGATTCTTCTGATAGCTTCTTTAAAACGTTCCTACTATCGGTTGGTGGCGTGTCACAGTGGTAGAACGCCGGTCTCTGACGGGCGAACTTTCCCTGTCCTGCGCTCGACCTGCAGCTGATGGTAAAAAGGTAAAGTTTTCCCATACTCGTTACCGAGCGTTGGGCCCGGAGCTGATCCCGGTGTACAGGCAGTCAGCCCGCAGGTGACGTGAAGTGAATCACGCCATATACCTAGCAGTA
>Ga0126325_10000345_pt1 | contig 12595 bp, 7 predicted proteins | sample InaspJWI14metaG_FD_94487 | JGI IMG/M metagenome (GOLD analysis project Ga0126325, IMG submission 94487) | Marine gutless worms symbiont microbial communities from Oahu, Hawaii - Inanidrilus sp. 1 OAHU.JWI-14 metaG | ecosystem: Host-associated > Annelida > Digestive system > Unclassified | place...
TATCTGTATTTTCCTGTACTGTTTTGTTTGTCAGTATCAGTCAAGTGATTGGCTGTGAAGACCGCCTCCGAAATGACCTATACTGTGTCGGGTGGGGCGTTAAACTCTACTCAAACCAAACCTAGGGACCACCATGCCATTGACGTTATCGCAATTTTGTCCGTTTATACGTAGACCGTAGGGGTCTCTTCTCTCTCTTTTTCGCGGCATAGGCCTAATCTTACACTTTAAACCAGCGTAGCCGTGTGTGTCCACAACCACAATCGAACGCCCAGTGTTCTCATGTCAGTGTTCGTTGAGGCCTACAGATTCATGTCGCTTTATCTGTCATACCGAATGCGATAGGCGACCTTTAGGCCTGAACATACGATAAATAGACTACATGTACGACCAGTCTTTGCATTGGAGAATTTATAGGCCTAGCAGCACAAATCTCTCAGATTACGCATATTTGTACACCCACCTTCTATATTATCTTTAAATACAAATAAAACAAGTTCAAGCAATAAATTCGCACTTGAATCACGCCGTTAAAATCGATAAAAGTAAAAACGTAACAAATTGCTTCAGTAATGCTAGCATAAGGCGGCATCGCAGTGGCCGCAAAGATTGATTTATCGTATTCGCCAGGTGGCGTCAATGTGTACATCATAAAACACATGGTTCCTTGGGCCTTCGCGAGTCTCCTCCCCCAAAGGCATCTCGGTTGGTTCATCCGTTTTTGCACGGCTCACGGTCGCGACCAGCAGACAGGCAAACGGACCACGCTCTGTAGCGATGTCAGTAGCAGTGTCCCACATCTAGCACTGCTTGTAGTGCTGGCGATGCGGGCTAATGCAGGCGAGTGTAGCGAACGTGCTAATTACTGTCATTGTGCGCGTACCGCCTGGCGTGAAACGGTGTCGTCAGCGTGGCGACCGTCGACGCTGCAAGACAGTCGGATGATGCGATTGATTGTGCTGATGCTTGGTACGTCGTGTTCACCACGAAATGTCACGTCGTCCATCAGCCTGTGTGCCGCGACAGTTACAATTTGTCCACGCGTAAACTGTTTTGTTTTTGTTTCTATTTTCATGCGTTCACATTTACAGCATGCAACTATGTACAGGTGACTCGGTAGCCGCATGGTTAGCGTGCTGGACTCAGGCGCAGAAGAGGCCTAGGTTCAAATCGCAGCCGCGACGCTGTCAGGTAATAGTCTTAGGCAAACTGTTCACACCCATCGTGCCTCTGTTCACCAAGCAGCGAAACTGGTAGCAGCCCTCATAAGGCTTGCGAGGGTAACGGCAGGCCTGTCGGAAAGTAATGGCAGCTTACCGCCGGGTTTATGACTCACGTCACCTGCAGGCTGACTGCCAAGAACCGGGATCAGCTCCGGAACCCTACGCTCGGTAATCGAGTATGGGCTACCGATATGTATTATCGATAAGCTGTCTTTGGTCTTCGTTAGCGTGGGAGACTTAATTTAAACTGAAACTTGTAGTTGCCGCGGGTTAATAAGTAAGTTCAGCAACGTAAATCTGATCACACACCGAGTATGGTTTGGTGGCTGACTGGAAAATGACAAAATAAAGGTTCGTTTACAACTTTTCACCGGATGTGGCGACGCGCGACAGGCTCGCCACACGTGTCCAGTGTGAACGAACACTAACGACAACAATGGAGACAACTTAATGTGTAAACATGTGGGAAATACGAAATTTATTCACTTTACTCATTTCTTTCTCTTTTCCCGGTTATTTAAGTTGAGTGTAGCGGCTTTTTACAAATGACTGATATTAGGCCTATGACCACACAGATATGTGCTGCCGTTTACAGGTAGCGCCATCTGGTGAAAGCTGCGAAGGTAAACGCAGGCCTGGCAGAAAGCAATGGCAAACTACAGCCGGGTTTATGGCGTGAATTACTTCACGTCACCTGCGGGCTGACTGCCTATACACCGGGATCAGCTCCGGGCCCTACGCTCTGTAACGAGTATGGGAAAACTTTACCTTTACCTTTTTGACCACACAGCAAGTTTTTTCGTGATAAGGAAAATCGGAACTTTGCACCATACGGGCCTATGTACACAGCATGCTAGTTGGAATCAATGCAGGCAGTGGTAAAATACTCGAAATATCACATTGTCCACCTCTTGCGGATCTCCCACGCGAATATTCCAGGATCGCTGGCTCGGATTTCTTTGATCCTGCTGACCACGTGATCAGTGCTCACGAATGGCTTTCTGCCGCCGTATGGCGGCGGATCCAGTAATCCCGTCTTCTTGAATCTGTAATAAATATAAGTTACAACAATGCCTCGAGTGCATTATGCGAGTTTATTTTTCCTCCCACTTTTACAAGTCTATACATTGTGTCGTGTCTGAAGTGTTCTACATGTAACGTGCCATACTTCAATGCAGTGCAAATGGCTACGATCGACACTCGATAGCTGTCGCAAATTGTATTCACGTGCTGGCTTGTTCTGGACGTTCACTGGAATAGCAATGCAAAGGAACGCACGCGTGACAAACTGCAGCGTATTATTAGCCTACTTAATTTAATTATCACTTAAATTTCAATAGATGAGTAAAAACTAAATCTTTTGATGCATGTTCGGTAAACTAGTTTTTTTGTGATATTGTGTTAGCGTGGAAAGTAATGCGATCGGTTGTGTCCGTCTGTCCGTCCGTTTCTTTCTAGTCTAACTGTTTGAACCAACTGATTTTTGACATAATTTCCATGTACAAGAATACATTGTCAGTTATCCAGAACATCGAATTCTTTTCCAATAGCGATTGAACTGTCCACGTGGTTAGGTGTTATTCTGATGGTTTGAAATGTGAAAACATACTGCTCTCGATCGAGGATCGAGGTCAGACCGACCGCGTATTTTTTGCCAACTCTACTCCTTGACCTTGACCAGTGACATTGACTTTATCTCCGGCAAGCTACTGTCATGACACATAGGCCCTACACACGCCAAAAATTAAGGTCAAAGGTCAGTTAGTTCAAAAGCTAGAGTGAAAACGGACGGACAGACGGACATGACCGATCGCATTAGCTTCCCCGTTAACGCGGTCGGAAAAGAGGAAGAAGTTAGAAGGGAATATTAACAAACTATGTACAGCGAACAGAGAACTTGGCTGTAGTCGGCTCAATTAAGCCGCCCGCACATGTGAAATAAACTAAACTAAATGCTACAAGTGGGTGGCTCGGTAGCCGAGTGGTTAGCGTGCTGGACTCAGAGCCTGGGTTCAAACTGCAGCCGCGACGCTGTCGGGTAACAGTCTTAGGCAAACTGTTCACACCCATCGTGCCTCTGTTCACCAAGCAACGAAATTGGTGGCAGCCCGCTTAACGGTTGCGAGGGTGACTGCAAGCCTGTCGGAAAGTAATGGCAGCCTACCGCCGAGTTTATGACTCACGTCACCTGCAGGCTGATTGCCAAGAACCGGGATCAGCTCCGGAAGCCTACGCTCGGTAATCGAGTATGAGCTACCTTTTTAAACGCTACAATAAGCATTTATTTCACTTTTTTTCATTGGAATGAACACTCGTGCCTACAGCGCAGGGGCGGATCTAGGGGAGTGACTAGGGTGACTAGTCACCCCCCTGGCGCGGCAGCCTATTTCATGTTATTATTATAATTCATGCATTAAAGCAATTTATACATTTCTAATCATGCCCACGTCCTAACTCACAAACGCTCAAATTTCATTCTCCCGTAAACCCAGACCCCCTCAATGCTCGCTCGCTTCGCTCGCTCGGGTTCCCAAAGTCACCCCCTCTAAAAAATCCTAGATCCGCCAATGCAGCGTCAGTAGGTAGCGCACCGTGTGAGGATCTTGGAGACGCATGCGTGCGAGATGGCCAGTCGGCGGCTGATGGCGGTCAGACGCAGACCCAGCGTCGACAGACGCACTATCTCGACTCGCATGTGGCGCGGTAGAGGACAGCCGCTCGTGAACAGACGACCGAACCGGTTCACTTCCACCGCTTTCGCTGCGCTCAGACGCAGCATCAGCGCGCATAGAGGGGAACATTCAGGTTGTGAACTGTGATGAAACAACTGTTGAATGGGAGCAATGGGCTGTTGCTGATTCTGACTCTGAATAACACTGATTTGAGTCTGACTTTTCACTGTTGAGTGTTTCTGTGACTGTGAAGATCCATAGAGGGGATCATTCAGGTTGTAAACCATGGCCACGGTATGACAAGTTGCTACAGTACTGGTAGCGAGAGGCCGCAACCGCTGCTGCCACTTGCGAATAACACTGAGTATATCGACCGCAGGCATGCCCGTGTCCCCCAGAGAAAGTGCCCCTTCCTGTGGAGGATCCAGGCTCCTGTCTGATACATGGTGCCATGTGCCCACCCGAGTCAACCACCCAAAGTCCAAGGCGCCTCGACAGGTTCTGCCGTTTTTGCAGGGCTCACAGTCGTGACCAACAAACATCGGTAACAACAGGCCACATCTTATGCACTGCGATGCGGTCTGATAATATGCAATACATGGGTGTATATGTATAGGTAAATTATCTGATATTTATTAACGTTGTTCACGTTGATTATGCTATAACGGTGATAGTATTTTTGTTTCCTTCTATTATTCACGCGCAAAACGTCCAACGATGGTGCTGAATATGAGCAATCTTCATTTTCGTGTAAGCTTATCTTTTAATCAGGGAGCTGTAAATGAATAGCTCCGTGTCCTTTAACAAGTAGTCCATAGCTTCTTATGTATACTCAACAGAATGACACAAGCCGATTCTAGGAATTTCGAAGTCGGTAAATGAAACGTGCAAATAGGCTACGTATAAGTGGCTACAGAAGTGTACACTGCTTTGAGAAATGCAACCACACCAACAGGCGTATAATAAAGGTCTGGCGCTCTTGATGTACGTATCTAGGGCTGACAACAACAAGTCTGTGTTGAGCCTCATCCCTCGGCTCTCAACGTGACGCTACCCGCATCTGCTGCTGTATACGGGCGCCTGCAGGAGATATCGATCGATAGCTGGTACGCGGCGCCCGCAGATACCAATCGGCCAGCGCTCAGCAGCAAACCAGCCGCACGGAACAGACAGACGTACGGACACCCCGACCGTTACATAGACCCTGCTCCGCGCACACTATGCGGGCAGCGTCAGCGATAACGCGAGCGTCTCTGAAGTTACGACCTTATGGCCTGCGTGTGATAATAATAATTATTATTACAATGCGAGCGCGAAACTGACTGGCGAGGTTGGTTGACAGGTCGGGACGGTCGTAGTGCGAAGCTCGTAGCACGTCTCTGATTGGTTCATTTTCACTTGCTGTCTCGCTGGACGAGACGTCGACCACTGCGTGCGTCGGAGAACTGACGTCATCGCAGTTGGACGACGCTGTGAAGTTTACAGCAGCGCCGTCACGGTCAGCGTCCTCCGAGTCGACAAGGTACTTGGACGAGCTGGCGGCCGTCGACAGTGCGAGATCTGTCGCCGCCGCTGTCCGGCAAACATAGATGTAAAAACGTTGGAGAAAAAAAATCAATCAATCAATCAATCAATCGATCAATTTATTCACCAGCATTCGAAAATATAAATAACAGCGACGATGATAGGACACTAAAGAAAAATGCATATAATGCCGAGTAAAATTTTTAAAAAACTAAAAGCATGGGCACACAGTTTTAAAAGCGTGGAACAATAAACAAAACAACAGCTAAAATGTGACAGAAACATTCACCAAGTGAATGAGTAAAATTGTGTAACTTTCTGCATACTGTATCACTGTCTGAACTTCATGTGTTATAATTTACCATGCTATACTGCCCATCTTTGAATGTGTGATTGTAAAGCAAGGCAACGTAGAGAACGGCGCAATAAGTCTTATATCATTAAAATACTATTTCGAGTTAAATTGTGTTAATTTTTGTTAAAATAAAAGCGTTCGAACAGATAGAAACGTTATAAATGTAAAAACGTGATCTTTTATTAAAAAACTACGTAAAAAGATGTGTTACCTGTCAGACGGCAGGTGCCCGTGCAATGTCTCGGCGGATGGAGGTCAATCGTCGAATAAGGCTTGAGATGCTTCGCCAGCCATTCAGCGCTGTCGACAGGAGGACCTGAGGATGGCGGGCAGACTTCAAACACGACTGGGTGGTCCACGACCGGACTGCGACTGAACGCTACGCACGAGAGACATCACCGGTCGATTGTTAGCAACTGCAAACTATAAAACTTCCCTCAATCAAAGATCGAGGTCAGACCGACCGCGCGTGAGACGCGCTGAACTACGCCGCTGCCGCTGGCCTCGGTCGCGTCACGCCGCACGCCTCGCCACGCTAGCTTACAGCTGACGACGTCACCGTGGAAACCCACTATACACGGCCATCAATCAGCGCAAAAATCAAGGTTGAAGGTCAGTCGGTAACGTGGTGAGCCAGTTTAAGTATCAAATCTGTGCTTCTCCCTGTCGAGTCACCGAGTATACGCTTTTCCTGGCTATTATGTGCACACATGACGACGTCCATAAAAGCGGAAGTGCATAACATATCGCATCGCAACGCTGCCAGAGGACCGAGCCACGGCCATGATGGGCCATCAGTAACATGCACATTTACTTAGCGAAGATCGGACATGTAGTTTTAGAGATATGTTCGCGGACAAACACACAGACTCGCTCATCGCATCAGTGAATGATTATCTCTGTTATCAAATTTACAGCAGGCTTACCTGTTTTCATCGTGTCACTGGTCTAACGGTCGAATGCAGTCAAACACAGCTTGCATTGAGGGTTAAACAGATGCTGCCGGCCAGTGCAGTGCACGTTATGCCGACATCAACTATAACAAAGTACGCTACGCTATTACACACTAGGATTGAACCACTATTTGACTAGGTAGTGGGACGATTCGTTTTGATCTCCGAAAGTTCGTTTCGTATACCTGACGCGGGACGGTGGCGGCGTAGGCGTAGCAACGACTGTGCAGTTATTCGCGTTTATTTCACCATTTTCACTTCAGGCTGGGACTGGTGTAACGACAGGGGACAAATAGTGTGCCGTCGCGTCTAACAGCCAATCAGATAGTTTTTATTAGCTCCGCCCAGCGGCCCGCACCCCTCCGCACGAGGTATACGAAACGTCTCAACCCAGAGAACAATAGAGGTGTACGAATCGTCCCACTACCTATTTGACTGGGTAGTCGATCGTTCTGATCAGCACCATTAGATCTATGAATGAAACAGGCCAGCTGTGACGTGCCGCATTCGCGATATGCTGCGCAAAACTGACGCAGTCGATTTATCGCACATTAAATCGCGTCCGTTTTTACCGCGCGGCGTCATGCCAGCACGCTATTAGGTGTCACGTTGTCGTGACTATCTGTCTTTTCTCCACGTTCGTGGTCTGTATTATAAAATGACTGAATCACTGAAAAGAACGTTGTCAAACAATTCCACTATCCCTCAGTTTTCTTCCACTAAACGTCGAGGCAAAATTCAGACAAGGTCACCATTAGTGGTGACGGTGAATACAGATGGGTATCAAACATCGGTCGGGTGGGAGCTATGCAAGCTATTTGACCTCTCGATTCAATAAACTTGCTGTTACTATGAATGTTACGTCAATTAAGCAGCCGTTCATTAGCTGATAACACCGAGCACTCGATTTCGTTTACAGCGCTTGACCGTCGCCGTCGAAAACGTGGACGAGAGTTTGTTATGCTGTCCGCGTCCATATAGGACAAGAAGCTCTGCTACCGCAGACGGACCGCGCGACGTAATATGTCGATCCAAATCTTGTCAACAGCTGAACAACTGTAGGAACAAGTTGTACAACAAATCCACAATACATGGAAGTACTGGAGTTAGAGGTTTATGCAGAACGCTACGGGTGGGCCGTGCCGACCCCCCGGGCCGTCTACGTGTAGTAAACAGCCGCAACTCGTCGACCGTCGTATAGGCGTCATAGACCGTCGACGAGTTATGTTGACAACGCGATCGACTTGCATGGAGAAATTTTCTACGTCCAGAGTTTGGGACGAAGTTGCGGGGGAATAGCCTTATTTTTGCACGTACGCGAATAGTGTAGAACAGGTCAATGGAAGCTCCCATGCCAAAAACCAGCTCGATTCGTCCATCCGTTTCGATAGAACACCGACTTGTGACAGACACAGACAGACAGACACAGGACGACAGCAAATACCGCGCTTATCGCGTAGCGCGGTAAAAACGCAAAGCATCGGTCTGATGTCTGTCTGTCCCGTCTTAGTAGTTATTATGGCGAATGCTCCTAGTGATTCGCTAGGGAGCAGCGCCAGCGGCGAACGCGGCCAGCGTGAGTATCGGCCCTGCTTTCCGAGGCCGATACAAATGTTAGACATTGACGATAAACTTAGTAGTCTATATAATTTTCAGATTACATTGATTATCGCGCGGTTTCTCTGCAACAGCTAAACTTCTCGTTGAAAGGGTGGTTTATCGGATGCGATGTGCAACGTGCCACATACTGACGTGACGTATAGTAACCAAAACCTTCAGTGCATTGGCCCGTTGCACACCACGTGCCTTCGAAGGGTTTGACAACTGTTGCCTGCCCTTCGAAGCATGACAATTGTGATCGCCAGTGACGGACAATCACTTTTTATGATCGGTGTTCCACATTTCATCGATCCGTGCCTTTTTACCGCGCGACGCTATGGTATATGCTATGGCCCTGTGTCCGTCCATCTGTCACAAGTCGGTGTTCTACTAAAATGGCTAAACGTAGGACGATGCTGACGCTGCTACAAAATACCCAGGAATTCTAGTTTTCTGATACCAAAGATCTTAACATCCCCAACGGGGACGCCAAATGCAGGTGAGGTGGTTTAAAATCGGCGACTTTCGACAAATAACTCGTTATATCTCGAAAACGATACAAGATAGGCGCATAGTTTCTATTAAAGTCGAATAGGAAGTCGTATGCGTTCCATCGAATGATGACATTGCCGATGACTGATGATTGGCGGAGAGACTGACGGACGGACACAAGGCCATTGCATGTACCGCGCTAGCATAGCGTCGCGCGGTAAAAATTACCCACACCGTATTATTGTATATCGATAAAGACGCTGAATTCTACTAAGTCACATTAAAAATACACAAACACTATACACACAGTCTTGGAGTATGATGTCGACGGGTGTCGCATGCCCGCGAAATGTTTCGCGACACGTTCCGCGAAAATAGACTAAATGCAAGTCCTCCTCACAAAGAAGGATCTCGTTCTCGTGGTATAATGGCGATTTTATAAATTCAAGAGAAGACGGCCCACCCGTAGCGTTCTGAATAACTGATCTAGCACTCCCTTGATGATGTCACCGCACGCATAACGTCTCCCAACGTCATAAATATAGATCAACAATGAACATAACGCTTAGCCGCTATATCTATGGCTATTAAGCTTAAGCTGATGCCCTCTTCCGTGATGCATTAATGATGATGCAGTGAACGGATGCATTGACTGTCCAGAAGATTTTCGGATATACAGCCTTTATTGTTGTTACAGAGAGTTGGGTGCTCAATGTGATAAACTGCCCAAAGTCACAATGGCAAGATGTTGAAAGCACGTCGATTTCCACATGTAGACTATGAGGTGTTTTTACGTGCAGTAAGGCCCAAACTCCATTACCTCGATTTGTTGTGGACTAAGTGTTATAGACTCGTAGACGTTAATACGAGTAAACTTGTCCTGCTGTAAATTTGTTGTGTATTTCACCTTGTCGACAACCATTGTTGTAGAGTCGGTACGTTGTACAACAAATCCGCAACAAATCCGCCACAAGTCCGGAACAAATCGAATACCTACAACAAATCCATAACATAACATAACATAACATATTCGTTTATTAAGTAACTGGCATAACGCAGTTACAACGTGAATAATAGTACGTACACATAGATTATACTAACAGTAGAAAGCACATATTGTCAATAAGTGTCAATATGACTGGTAAAACAACAAGCGTGTAATAACTAATAAATATCAGTCTGTACAACCAATCGAACGAATCAACAAGTGCTCAAGCTCCACTAGTTCGATTTGTTGTGGATTTGTTCTACAACGTACCGACGCTACAACAGTTGGTTGTCGACAAGGTGAAATACACAACAAATGTACAACAAGACAATTTTATTATAACATCTACAACAAGTCTGCGACAACACAACATTTTGACATGACCACATCAAGTTGTACAACAAATCCACAACAAGTTCACAACAAATGCACAACAGGATATAGCGACGTGTAGCTTATAATATCTGTGTTAGATGCTGCTGGCTTGTCGACAGAACGTTTGTATGACTCGTTTGTGTTCGATTAGGCCTATTGCAATAATAACAGTGGATTTATATAGCGCGCTTTCGAAAGAAACCTCAAACGCGCGGAAAACACTGAAACACAGCATCTCTCACACGCAGACTATTTTTAGAGTTTATTGCTCACATCTAACATTAATTTAGACCTAGGATCGTATGTAGCTTATTTTACTGTACATTATTTAAAATCACCAACGACCAACATGCAGTAGCCAACCAACTAGTTCAGTTACAAAATTTGAACGTCAAAATATCGTTAAGTCTCCTCTATCATGTCTTGGCTGTTTCTGACATAGGCGGATAGGCCCTATTCGAGAACGTATCAGCGACATGTGTATGGGCCTATATCGTTGCGGACAAAGGAGACTTGTATCGTCGTGCATGTCGGCAATGTGGACAGGCCTTTAGTGGTCCTGAGAGAACATCATATACAGGCGATAACGGGAAGTCTCGACCGCAAGATGGTGGCAATGAGACCAACCGCACTCTCATGCTGCGCTGCTCACAGCTAGAGGTCTGCGAGAATAATTTTATGATTCCCATTCACATTTCTATTCTCAGAAAAAAGAACAGGAAAGATAATAAACGCAACGTTTATTGAATCGGAGACGCTGAAGCTGAAAATGCGGGACAGGAAAATGAGGAACCAAGTGTGAAAGATGCTGGGGTAAAAATGCCAGACTGAAAAATGCGGGACAAACCTAGCTATTCCTGAAACTGTTATACGCGTCCAGTGAATGTAGCTTTAGTGAAAATCAGCAATTGGATCCATAAAACTCCACTTAACTGTATCGTTCTTTACAGTCTGTGTCACTAATGTGCAATTCTGTTCTCTGTAATAAATAACTCAAACATCAAGGAAATGAGAAAAATACGCACAGCAAAACATGTTATTTAACACTGAACTGAAACTAAAAATTGACAGTTATATAGGCAGAAATCATGAGAAATGTTTGTTCTACTGCACAAAAATGAGAATTTTAAATAATGTCATGGAACGGGAATGTAATTGAAAAAATGCCACGCTTGTTCCCCCTTGTTTTTGGCTTTTGTTTTATGTTTTCTCTATTTTAATTTTTGTATGTTTGGACATGTGTGTTTGTGCTTCTTAGTAGACTGTGGCATAGCGTATTCTGTTTCATACAGAGCAAGAGGCAGACAGTGCGAGAGAAACTGGATCTTATTATGCGCGGGCAGGTGCGCTTAGCTTTGTTGTTGACTGGTGGCATCGCACGGCAGCGGCGCCCGCAGTGAGCAAGTGATACTGCACGCAGCAGCTGAATCCGACGTTATCCTGTCAGCAGCAAGCAGCATCCCATCAGCTGTTGCCTGTACTGTGGTGCGATCGACTGCACACGAACAATGGGCTGCGGCGTATTCTTGCTGGTGCTGAGCGCTCTCGTGAAAGGCAAGTAGCATAGATTTTACTCGTGGATCGTTATCGGGAACGAACGTGTGCGGAAAATTATAATAAATAACACAATAAATTTATTTTTTTAAACTCCAATCAAAATTTTGGTAATTTAAAACCATAACAGTTTCCGAGTGCTGTTTGATAAAATTGTTTCCGTATATTTTATATATTGGAAATGGCCAGCCCAGGGAACCAGCACTGTGCCAATTGTATCGGCACTCTTTCGTTCCCTATGCTTATACTATGCTTATATATTATAGTTGCGGTCTGTCAGTGAACGATTGAATGAATGCTCGCTTTTGCAGGCTGCACTGCCTAATTACTTTTTCCCCTTTTTTCTGAAGTGCGAAAAGTAACCGTAGATTTGTACATCGCTTTATCACGAGAAACTATTCTCTGAGGCGTTTAGGTATGGCACGTGTTAACGAGGAATCACACAGTTTTTACCAATGTCGTGTTCTGCAAAGTGCAAACTGCAGCATTTACATTGTGAGATTTAAACAAAGGACTCGTTGCAGTCTTGTCCAAATTTTGTACGTTGACAGATTTTCAAACTTCTGTCGCCGGACGCCGGTAAACTTATCAATAAATCTGCAATGAAGCGATTACTAGATCCCACGGACCACTCCGTAATTGTTTCTCTGCTCTGTTGTAGTCACAAGTATCAGCTATCACAGATGTACCCGCGCGACGCGCTATTTTAGTTAGTTAGTTAGTTAGTTAGTTAGTACACGAATATGATTAAGGTGGCATAATGTCAGAGCGACTGCAAGGACACCGAACAAAATTAAACGCTAATAAAATGACGTGCGATGGAAGGTGTTCGAGTCGTCGGAAACATCTTGAAAATCAAA
>Ga0126325_10000348_pt1 | contig 12559 bp, 9 predicted proteins | sample InaspJWI14metaG_FD_94487 | JGI IMG/M metagenome (GOLD analysis project Ga0126325, IMG submission 94487) | Marine gutless worms symbiont microbial communities from Oahu, Hawaii - Inanidrilus sp. 1 OAHU.JWI-14 metaG | ecosystem: Host-associated > Annelida > Digestive system > Unclassified | place...
AAGCTTTAAGATTTTTACTAATTTTGTAGAAAAAGTGCAGATAATTTCAAGTTATTTTTGATGTTTTGAGTATATCTGTAACAATAATATCGTCTTTCAGATGTAAACATAGCGTTAGAAAGCACTCTAAAGCTTAAGTTTAAGACGACGGGATCCAGTAGTCCCTCTATTTTAACAAAAAAAAATTTTTGCCCGGCCATTGGGGGGGGGCTGGGCCCCCTTGTCTACGCCAGTGCTGTCACGTGTAAGGTGTGAAGGCATGGGAGCCTGCATGTGGAAGGTGAGAGATCCAACTTGTTCCCACTAAGTTTAACCCCTGCTTATAGCTATGACAGTGACACTGGCTATATAGTGGTAAATTGTGTCATACCCCATGAGGAGTGTAGGCGGGGTGCTGATCTCCCTTCCTTAGGCCATCCACGACACTGGGCGCCGGACCTCAAACTGTCACCGACCGAAGCTGTAGTCCCCCGTCATCAACCACTGGTCCACCTTGGTCATCATCGGCGGCGCGTGTGGAAAATGTACGACGATGCCAATGGCAGGCTCGTGCGACGATTACTGTTCCGCCGATTGATTGCAAATTGCCATCATTACCCATGCGAGGCGCCCATCTCTCCCGTCCCTCTCCTCCCCTCCCCTCCCGCGGGTCTCCCCCATCTTCTTCTCATCCAATCCATCCCCTCGTCTTCCTCGTGGCCGAGTTTGCCGGCGGTAGCAAAGCGGTTATTCAGACGGATGGCGATAATGGTGATTACGTGGAAACGCGTCGGGTGTATCACCGAAGTTGATCTACATCGAGCCCGGTTAGTACCGGAATGGGTGATCCGTATTCGGGCCACCTGAATGTGTAACCAAGCCCCCCTGAACCAACTCAGCTTCCTACCCTGAGCGGGACGGGGTAGGCCTAATGGTGATTACGGCACTCGACGGACGGCTCGTTACGGAAGAAGCGCTCTAGGCAACGCCTCCTCCTCCTCGGTCGTCGTCGACCTTCAAACGATCCGACTAAACTTCAAACAGCGACGCCGGGGCTAGCTGCGAGCGACTTCGGGCCACCGTCTGATCTCGTCGTCGTCTCGCTTTTCTATCATCAAACAAAAGAACACCAGACGACTTGTCTGTGAGGAATTCTCGAGACGATAATTCTGCGCTCCGCTCGCGATACTACGCTAGCGCGGCATATATAAATCTTTATTCACCGAGAAACGGTAGCAAACACAATATATTCTAAATGACACAATACATACGTATATACGTATCGGTGTCTGTGTCCGTCACAAGTCGGAGTTGTATCGAAACGGATGGACGGATCGGAGCTGGTTTTGGCACGTAGGCTACGTGGGCCTAAGTTATGTAGTTTCACTCACTCCTAATTTCATTGTCGTGACCTTCTTACCTTACAGTCGTCACCACTGGCGACACGACAAACTTCAGCCAGGAGATTCATCTCAGCGTACACCACAGGGAACGAAAGTATGCCGAAAATTATACTAAATGACACAATAATTTTGTTCTTAAACTGCATCAGAATTTTGGCAATTTCAAACCATAACAGTTTCCGAGTGCTGTTTGATAAAATTGCTTCCGTATATTCTATTTGAAAAAATATATTTATATTTTAGCATTGGAAATGGCCAGCCCAGGGAACCGGCACTGTGCCACTTGTATCGGCGATTCGGCGCACTTTCGTTCCCTATACCCATCTCTTCCGCTGTCCTTCTATAAACCATTCTCTTGTCGCCGCTGCAGATCGTGAATTTCTGTCTGACTGCGGATACCAGGTTTTAAGCTAATCTGACCACGCTGGCGCAGCCACGTATCGAACGCTTCCCGCTGCTCCATTTTGTCGGCCCACCCTCATTTCCCCTCTGTCCGATCGCGGCGGCTGTGGGGACGATGTTAAATATATTGCGGCCGTCCGTTCGCGTTCGCGCCATCATCAAAAGCTCGGTCCGCCGAGACCCCGGGTCGGCCCGTCGGCGCGCGGCTCGGTCCGACTGCGTTTCGGGCCCGGACGGACGGCAATCGTCGTCGATCGACGCGCAGACCGATCAGTAGTAGCACGGCCGTGCGAATCCTGGCGTGCGCCGCCGAGTTTCAAGGATTAAGCACTCGGATCCGCTGTGGTCTGAAGACCTGCAAACGCAGTACGCCAAATCCATGACGGAAACTCTGGGGCAGGGCAAACTGTTCACACCCATCGTGCCTCGCTTCACCAAGCAGCGAAATTGGTAGCAGCCCTCTTAAGGGTTGCGGGAGTAACTGCAGGCCTGGCGGAAAGTAATGGAAGCTTACCGCCCGGTTTATGACTCATGTCACCTGCAGGCGGACTGCCAAGAACCGGGATCAGCGCCGGAACCCTACGCTCGGTAATCGAGTATGGGCTACCTTTTTACACCCGCTGATGGCGAACGTTGAATGCAGCCAGGGCTGAACTAGACGCGGTACATTTTCAATCTCGTCAGCGCAAATCGCGAGTACAGCCGCGAAACGTGCACACTGCGGGGTCGTTACGACAAACATGTCGTTAACTGCCGAGCTGTCGCCGTGTATCATACGATTTGGCACTGCCGCCAGATCATGAACGAACTGGAACACATCGGCGGATCCAGTCCAGAGTGTTAGGAGCCGCCAAGCATCCTACATCGGGTAAAAGTAAGTAAAGTAAGTAAAGGGATATAGCAGTTCGCAGTCTAACCTGCCTCACCGCTATGGGAACTCACATGCCATATAGGATCACACAGTGTTACCTGCCACCCGACAGAGATGGCATTCCCGCCTTTACCCCAGGCGAAGCTGGTACTCGATTAAGCGACCCCGGAGGGATGCAAGGCTGAGTTGACCCAGTAAAGGTCAGGGGCGAGGCCCGAAGCCCGAGGCGTAAACGGCCGAGAGGGGGTAGGGTTCCTGGGAGGGGGCAGCCAGCCCCCTGTAAGTCACATTTTTTGCGGATTTCGAAGTTTCAACGCTATGTTTTCAAGTGCTTCTTTAAATTTATCAGCCAAATTATAGCGATAACAGTAACAATTCTATGGTTCAATTTATCTTAAATCTACTCTGCGTATATACCCAGCTAGAGAGTCTGGGGAGCGATGTAAGCTACCCAAGCGGGGTCCGGGGCGGAACTAACCGTGGATTTCAAATAACGTTCACGTTGCAGCAAGCCCCTTCGCCACCAGCTAGGAAGTCTGGGGGAGCGCTGTAAGCTACCCAAGCGGGGTCCGGGCGCGGAGCCCCGGCCGCCAAAATTTTTTTCTTGCATTCTAGAGGCGCCAGATAGTCTCTCCAGGAACTTGTTGGGGGGGCAAGTTCGGGGGACTATACCCCCTTGCCCCCCCCAAAAAAAAATCCGCCTGTTCTGCAACACGGCGGCAGTTATTATTGGCGCATGCGCTGATTCCGTCTCTACTCGTCCGCGATCATAATATTCGTACGGTACTGCGGTCAACTGCCCTATGGGAGTAAACGCGCCGCTGTCATGTAGTACTGAGCCCGTTAACGTGTCGTTTCGCAAGTGACAAGAAGCTCGGCTGCAGCAGAGGGACCGCGCGAGCACGCTAAATCTTGTCATCTGCTGCACAACTGTAGGAACACGTTTTACAACAAATCCGCAACCAATCAAAGTGATGGAATCGCGGCTGTATGGCTACCCACGACGCGTCGACCGTCGCAACTGCCGTCAACATGTTCGACCGCGGCGAAATTTGATAATTACGTCCAGTGTTTCGGACAAAGTTCCAGAGGGAAGTACACGTATTTTTGGAGGTGCCCGAATTTCCTTACGACGCGGAGTAAGGCAGGTCGAAGGAAGCCCGTGTGCTAAAATTAGCTCGATCTGTTGTTCACCAGTTTCGATATAACGCCGACTTGTGACAGACGGACAGACAGACAGACACAGTAAGTAAGTAAGTAACAAGTGTATAGCAGTTAGCAAGGTTGCCACACCGCTACGGGAACTCACATGCCACATGGGATCACACAGTGTTACCTGCCACCCGACAAAGGTGACATTCCACCCTTACCCCAGCCAAAGCTGGTACTCGATTAAGCGACCCCGGAGGGATGCAAGGCTGAGTTGACCTAGTTGGCTTGTTACATACCGAGATGGTATACCCGCCCGAAGACGGTCACCCATCCGAGTACTAACCGAGCCCACGTGCGTTAACTTCGTTCATGCGACGAACACCGCTAACCACTACGCCACGCCGCCAACTACCACGACTAGTACCGCGCGACGTTACGCTAGCGCGGTACAAGTCGTGGCACTGTGTCTGTCTGTCTGTCTGTGTCCCTCTGTCACAAGTAGGAGTAATATCGAAACTGGTGATTAACAGATCGAGCTAATTTTGACATAGGGGCTTCCTTGGCATAGGAATTTGGTGTAATTTTGGCACAAAGGGGGCTTCATTCGGACGCGGAATTCTACACCGCCAGGAACTGCGCCCTACATAGCGGATCAAGATTATGAGTATCAGTAGACCGCCGATCAGTACTGGTTGCGTGAAGCATGGCCAGTGTTCGATGACCGTGAAACATTGTTCCGTCGGGACTGCAGGGGACGGATGCTTCACTGTCCGGACAGTAATGTATGCCATACAGGAAGACATTACCCATCATACGAGCGCAATATTGTGTCCTGATAGGACAGGGACTACTTCCCTCTGAGACTTTCTTCCAAACTGTGGCTTGGGAATAGTTCATCACGGCACGTCGCCAGTTACAAGAGCTGTCAAGTTATTTCCTTGTGGACGGATGCTTCCACTGACCAGATGCCCTGCCTGACTGCCACATGACCAACAGACTCCGTATAGGCTTATAGCATTTTGTATAGTAGTGAATCCAAGAAAGCTAGCATACTAGGGTCGCACCATGAGGAAACAAGGGAGTTGCCCGGAGAAGAGATAATGCAAGGAACAATGCCAGGTGCACGCAGGCCAGGAAGACCATGCACGGCCTGGATGGACAACATCAAGACGTAGACAGGACTCTCCGTGGAAGAGTCAATCAGGACGACAGAGGACAGAGATAAATGGAGAAAGTACGTCCATGGTATGGCCAACCGTCGGATCGAGGACCGCTAAAGAACCAAACAGAACAGTAGTGAATCCAATGAGCTAGACTACTGTGATGTTAATCGAGACAAACCGTCGAAGACCGACATCGAAACCATTATTTCGGTCTCGAGACACATCGAGACCGAAATTTCGGTATTAAGTCCAATCTGGTCTCGAGACCTTAACACCTCCGATATATAATGAAATAAACCAGAACAAACATCCGATTCAAACAGTCCAATTCCCGGCGGCGAAATGAGCGCATTATAGCCTAACTAACACAGTGCTGTGGGTGAGTATACTATCTGGTAAACTTTGACTACGGCAAAGAGCATTTAACACCATAAAGTTAACAAATCGCATGACCGACAGACTCTGTAGCAAACCTATGCCGTCAGCACTGCAGTCTGACAGTCTTCACTTTGATAAAACTATACAAACAAGAAGCATTCAGACAGTTTGTGCCATAGTTGTAAAACGTTTTACATTTTTAATTTTTCAATAAGAAGGTGTTTTTAATGTTTTTAGTTTTCAATGTTTACATATTTTTAAACATTTATATGTGAAGAACCATCATACGTTGAATGCTAATTGACAGTCAATTGTTGCGGTGTTAATTATAAAAAAATATTATACACTTTACAACATTGCAATTATTATGTACCATAGTAACCATAAGTCGCCTGATATTGCTGCTTTAGATCCTTTACTTATTCTCTATCTACAGTCACACACCTGATGTCGATCATGTTGTTTATTCTATGTCTGTTAATGTTTTTAGTAATGCATAAAACATGTTTTCATATTTTTATTCAAAAATCTATGTTTTAACAACTATAATTTGTGCAGTGCAGAGTCTGAAAGCCAACCTGAAATCCACTGTGCAATCAGCTTTGTGAGACTCAATGGAGACTTCAGCCGAAAATCCGTGCTTTGTCACAGCTTATTAGACGAATTAATATCAGCTTAACTTGGTCAAGCTTCCAAACGTCTTAGCCTATAATACAGACTGTATTAGAAAAGCAACTGACGATTACTGTACGTCTTGCCATAAGGTGAAATATCCTTATAAAAGTAATCTTCTCTAGATGATTATCACGTCTATGTGATAATAATCCTTCTTTGTGCTTCAGTTATCTTCTTGTCTCTTTGTACATGCATTACTCAGACGACGGACTGCAGAAAATAGTTTCCTATACATTTTCCTGCTGCGATTATTATTTCATGTAACTCTGTAAATGTGTCGTGAATACTTGCAGTAACAACAACGATGATAACAATTTGCTACAGTACTGGAAGCGAGAGGCCGCACCGCTGCTGCTCCTTGCAACTAACGTTGAGTATATCGACCGACCGTGGTCCTTCACAAAATGTTCCCTCCCCTTTCCCACGAGGGCCCTTGGCACCCATCTAATACATGCTCCTGGGCCCCAGAGCCCACACCCCAGACACCTCAGTTGGTTGAGCCGTTTTTGTAGCGCTCATAGTCTTGACAAATGGACGGACTTCGGACGTGATGGAGGCAAATGTCAAATCATTATTGACGAATATCGCTCTCCAACGTGTTTGACAAATTACAAATTAATTTAAAACAATTTCCAAATTTCGTTTCGGAAAAAAAGACTTCGTTAAGTTAACGTCTATTGGCCTTTCGGTGCATGTTTTAAATATTTTTTTGTCTTTCTCAGCCAATAAATGAGACCGAGGGCATTATGTGTACTGGCTGTCAGTGTCCGTGCATCGGTGCGTGTGCGTGTCGAGGTTTGCCGTCGACTTCTGGTATTACGACTTGTACTCAGCCGTGCTACAGTGACGACGAAATATTTTAAAACGCTGGCGTTTCTACAGCGATCGAACAGAATCCAGACACCCGCAATCGAGTATCTCTCTGCTACTGCCGCTGTATCTGGCAGAACTGTGTCTCCTGACACTACACATGGTCAGTCGCTTAATCGATAATTCGTCGAGTATCGTGGCCACACAGATAACCCGCTTGCGTCTCAACGGACGGCGCTTATTTCAACACCACACAGCACCCGGCCTGTCGGCCATCTGCTTCCGAAATATACTTTCATTGTGCCTGATAAATACGGATAGCGGGGCACTGAAAATGCACGACGTAAAATGGTGGACAAGAGACTAGAGAGCACCTTCATCTTGAACAGACACATAGTTCCCTGGGGCAGAGATCTATCATATTTAAAGGAAGTTGTCTGTGGAACTGTCTCCCAGATGAACTCAAGCCCGTCACATCTGCCCACTCGTTCGCTAAGTATTTAAAGAAATTCATGATTGACAGATCCATAATTTTGATATAATTTCATTTTTATGTCACTGAGACTACATTTAGTTGTGCTTGTGTTCTAATCCCCTTTGTCCCCCTTTTTCTTTATTGTCCATTGTGTGATTTTGTTTGTCTGTGTTCTGTCTATTTGTAATAGTTATAATTATTACATGTATATGTTCAGGCGACCAGCTTTGAGGGTGTATTCCTTCTGGTAGCCTCCCACTGTATTGCTTTAGTTTGCATTTATTGTTTTTTATTGTGGTTAATAAAATACCTATCGATATATCTATCTAAATCGTCGCAGAATTTTTTTGAGGTCTGGAAAACGGCGGACTGGAAAATTGCAGACAAAGTCATAACAGAAATTCAGGGTCTGGAATATGACGGACTGGAAAGTGATCGACCTTTTCAGCATTTAAACTATGTAGCAAATTAACTACTTTAGCTGAACGTAGCTAATTTAACAGCGGAGTTCAGAAAACACCTCAAAACATATCTGTACTAAAGATACTGACTCCTCCGAATATCTTTGGCATGTACATACATGTAGGTCTATTGTTTTACCCCGGATTTTACGTACAACAATTCCTGTTTTATGGTTTGATATTTGTTGACTAAAATACACTGGTGTTCGTTCCATAAATGTATGGATGATAACAATGATGATGATGATGATGATGACGTTGACATTATTTTCAACGGAAATTGACAGATAACAATTGACAGATAAATTGACAGAGCCTATGTTTCATACTGAAACCGTAGAATCACGGAGTAATCACAGGCTAGATAAATGCGCCGCGTTTCCGACTGGCACGGGCACGGCTTTCAAGGCTGCGGATTGAGGCAAAATCGTTCACGGAGATTATACCTCTCTCGCCGGCGTCCCCTGTATGTATACTGCCGGATCTTGCTTAATTCCGACGCCGACCGAGCGACATTCGTCGATGTCATTTCGGCATTCGACGATTCCGACGCAATCAAATACCGCGCGCGCGGCAATAACGTATACAGCACCGCACCGCCGAATCACGCCGCCAGATGACAATCGCATATGACGACCGACCACTGCACCGGCCGAAACGCCCGCGGCCCGGACTACACGGCTCGGTTCCATCCGACATTTACATATACACCGGGTCGCACACGGGAACCACACTGCAGGGGCGTAGCTGGAGTTTGACGGGTGGAGGCCAGTGGCGGATTTAGAGGGGGCGGAAGCCGGCCACAGTTAGCATATACAGAACTTCCGTGACGTTTGTAAGTGTGGTTTTTGAGATATGCGGGCAGACAGACACGCGGACCCCCTCGCTGGTTGCAGTACATCGCAATACATCGCATACATCGTGCGGGCTACAATAAAACCGGACATATCAAAAGTAACACGAAAAATGTCTCGATTTACCCCGTCCCCATTTTACGGTATATTTCAAAAACGTCCTGACAATAATATACGGAACTAGGCCCACTGTGGGGTGGCTCGGTAGCCGAGTGGTTAGCGTGCCTTTGTTCACCAAGCAGCAAAATTGGTAGCAGCCCTCTTAAGGGTTGCGGGGGTAACTGCAGGCCTGGCGGGCTGACTGCCAAGAACCGGGATCAGCTCCGGAACCATACGCTCGGTAATCGAGTACTTTACCTTTGTTTAGGCCCATTGTCCCCTAGCTGCAGCAACGCGAGATGTAGGTCAACACACAACACAAGGGTGGCTTACAGAGCGATCATGGATCGAGAACGTGCGATAGAGCGTCGGTGCAAATGTTAAAGCCGAGTGTATGAGATGAAGGTACATGTACCCCCCCACCTGGACACCGTCCCCTCCCGGAAATCACCGCCGTGGACATCTGCCCCCATCTGACCCTAACCCTAACGTGACCTTTATCCCGCAAAGTCACCCCAACCATAATAATCCTAACTGTAACGCTAAACAGTAACCCTAAACCACAACCCTTGTCCTAACCGCAATAGTTGCAACTCAGCCTTTCATCCTTTTGGAGTCGCTAAATCGAGCACCAGCTTCGGCTGGAGTAAAGGCGTGAATGTCACGTCTGCCGGGTAGCAGGTAACACTGTGTGACATATGAGTTCTGTAGCCGTGAAGTAGTGATGTTAACTATGTTAATAAGGCCAGAAGTGTCAAGGCCACGGCCAAGGACATGACCCTGAAGGCCAAGGCCACAGTCATGACTGTGTTGCTGCAGCACTGCCAGTGCCAGACAACGCACAACGGATGAATCAACATTTACGAAGCTCTCAAGTACTCGCAGCCTCTTTAACAACGGTGACCAGCTACTCGATGACGGGCAATCATAGTTAAACCTAGTAGTTAAATAAGTAAATAAGTGCTTTAATACACATATGACAGACGCACATGCAACATGGAATGGATGTTGCTGTTAGTGTCCCGTAGTTTCACAGCATCAGCCAAGGCCAAAGCAACGACTTGACCCGCCAGGCCAAGACCAAGGCGTGTCAGCCCGCTATAGACAAGGTCTGCTATAGCTAAAGTCTATCATAGCGACAGTTAGCGTTAGGGTTAGGGGTATAGGGTTAGTGTTAGAGTTAGGGTTAGGGTTTGGCTATAGCGGACCTTGGCTGTAATGGACCTCGGCCAGTGCCGGATTAACCATGTGGTAGTTATGGCAAATGCCACGGGCCTCTGGCCTCAGAGGAGCCTCCAGAAGTAGAGAAAAAATTTTTCAGCCCGTCGGTAGTCAAGTAATTTGACATAACTTCTGCAACAAAAAAATAAAAATGGGCCGTATTGATAGCGGGACGAAATAATTGCCAGCATGTCGTATCGACTCAAGTGGCTGGCTGTGATAGGTCTTTGTCTCGCGTAAGTAAGGGGGCTCGGGCAAATAATTGCCACATGCCTCGGTTGGCATTAATCCGGCACTGACCTCGGCTATAGAGGACTGCCATCAGCATCACCGCGGTGAGTGAGGCTAGTTGCAAACTGCTATACCCGGTCAGTGTGTGAGAGGCAGACGTCCGCGGGTGGCGAAATGTCCAGTCCCGGTCTGTATGATGCCGACTGAATGGCGGCCGACTCAGCAATGAAGCGACTCTCGTCAGTCGCCGGCGCTTCTGTCCGTCGACAGAACTCCAATCCATCATAGCATCGCCCAGCTCTGTGCCGTGCACCCGTGGTCCAAATCATTCTTCTCCATTCGTGGCGGTCTTAACACTTTTGAGCAGTGGCGGATAGAGGGGGTCGAGCCGGCTCCGGCACCACTTTGGGGACGACGGACCGACGCCGTCACGGGATACGCCGCAGGGCTGCCGTGGGGACGGAATTTCTATCCCCATACCCACCCCATACCCATACCCAAAGGGATCCCCATACCCACGGCAGACCTGATACGCCGTCATATTAGCTAATGCTGAATATTATTTCGATCGCTCTACTGCAAAGACACGCACTTCAGAATATTCAAATGATTGCCACCAGTGGCTTTCTCACAGCTTTAGAGTGCACCAAATTCGTTTTTGGCCAGGGCTCCGCCTCGGACCCCGCTGGGAGAGCTTACAACGCTCCCCCAGACTACCTACCTGGTTTAAGGGGGACCCTACTTCTAAGAGAAATGGGAGGAAAAGGAATGGAAGGGGGGTGGGAAGCCCCCTAACGCAAAATTCCTGGATCCACCTGTGCTTTTGAGCGCCGTGGAGATTGCTTTGTCACATACGTCGTGAGCATTTGGAGTAGAGGAGCTATTTTAACGTGCGCTCAAAAGCAGGCAGTTAAAACTCCAGTTAAATCGGATGTAGAAATTTCAATATGTAAAAAGCTAAGTTAATGAACAGGAGAACGGTGGTGCAGTGCCCGAAATGGCATCATTACTCAACGGACGCGTTAATTTCCGCGCATAAATTCGTAATGCTAAAGACAAATTACATACGAGATAAAGGCAACGTTCTAACCGGCGCCAAGTGCGCATTAGCACTTCGCAGAAACCGACAGTGCCCAGAAACAGATTACCGAAAGTTAAAAATAGCAACCGGAAATAAAAAGACAGAACTTCGACGTTTCGTTGTAGCCGATTTGTATAGGCCTGCAGATGTACGGACGCAGTTTCGCCAATAACCCACATTTCTCTCTTGTTTCTCCCTCACCATCTTACCCATTCTTTCTCTTCCGTCACTCTCCCATTTCCCCTCCCGTCCCCTATGCCCTTCCCTGCATCCCTTCTTATTTCTTCACATTCCTTGTTCCCTGCCCCCTCTCCTCCCAGGCCCGTCTCCCACAATCCATGCTTTTAATCTCCTCTTTCTTTCGAGTACTCGAGCAGTAAGCTGGACTCAAATGCGGGTAATAGCCACGAGTGCCAAAATCAGTGCCAAGTGCGATTTCTGGCATTCTGTTTATCGCAGTAGATAAACGTGATGCTACATTCAATTCATCAATTAACTGTACATTTCAATAAGATGTCAACGAAGGCTCTACAAAACAGATACGCCAACACCACTCCTCTGTCATGTACACCACTCCTCTCAGTACCCTCATTTCCTCTTGTTCCCTAAACCATCACCTCTACGCAGATAGATAGATAGATAGATAGATAACACTAGGCTCTTTCTTTCCTTCTTTCCGATTCACTTAGACTCTAGCATAGATCACCTTCACAATGCTCTAGATCGAATCTTTTCCTGGATGACTGCAAATCTTCTAACACTCAACTCCTCCAAGACTGAATTTCTGCTCATTGGTCTCAGTAAACAACTTGCCAAAATTAACAACTCCTCACTTACCACCACCCACTCTGCTTGAAACATCGGCTTCATAGTTGATGAATACCTCACTTTTTCTGTCCAGATCTCATCTCTCTCCAAGTCTTGCTATTACCATATCCGTCAGCTTCGCTGGATCCGTCCCTACCTCGATATCAAAACAGCTTCCACCATCGCCACTTTCATTGTTCACTCAAAGCTCGACTACTGCAACTCTCTTTATCAGAACCTGCCCAAGTGTCAGATCACCCGGCTCCAACAGATCCAGAACTCTTCTGCACGTGCTGTTGTCAAAGCTCCCAAATCCAGTCACATCACTCCTATCCTCCGGTCTCTACACTGGTTAAAGATAAATGAGCGCATTGAATACAAGCTCCTGTCACTCACCTACAAAGTTCTGACAACCACCCAACCTTCATATCTGTACAACCTCATCACAGTTCAGCCTCCTCGCAGCACTCGCTCTTCATCTTTGGTCACTCTCGCTC
>Ga0126325_10000349_pt1 | contig 12536 bp, 11 predicted proteins | sample InaspJWI14metaG_FD_94487 | JGI IMG/M metagenome (GOLD analysis project Ga0126325, IMG submission 94487) | Marine gutless worms symbiont microbial communities from Oahu, Hawaii - Inanidrilus sp. 1 OAHU.JWI-14 metaG | ecosystem: Host-associated > Annelida > Digestive system > Unclassified...
GCGGAGTACCGCTTGGGCCGGTAATGGCGTTTTGGGTCAGCTCCCCGTTGATTGACCCTTCCATGTTCGTTCTTACCGCAGGTGTACTCGGGATGGATTACGCGGTTGCCCGGTTGGTTACTGCTGTCGTGATGGGGGCCGGGGCCGGCTATCTTATCTCTGTTTTGACTTCATCGGGAAAGCTCAATAATCAGCTTCACGGGCTGAGCCTTAAACAAAGCGCCTGCTGTGGTTCGGATGAGGTTTTATATGAAGGGGTATCGCGTTCGAAATTCTGGCAGGATTTTTGGCCTCAAGCATGGACCATCACTCTTTTCCTCGGGAAGTGGCTGCTCATTGCATTTATTCTCGAGTCTCTGATTGTGCATTATGTGGACTCGAAGTGGATTTCCTCCGTGCTGGGCAACAATCAACACTTTTCCATTCCTTTTGCCACGGCCATCGGGATTCCGGTATATACCTCGGGCGTTGGGGCCATTCCCATTGTAAAAGGGCTCTTGAGCAACGGAATGAGCCATGGGGCGGCACTGGCCTTTTTGGTGGCCGGCCCGGTCACCACCATACCTGCTATGACAGCTGTGTTTGCCCTGGTAAAACGCCAGACGTTTACGATTTATCTTTGCGTAGGAATCGGAGGTTCCTTAATCGCCGGGTATGTTTATCAGGCCGTCATGGGCTAGAAATCCATTTCTGACCATCCTGACCCTTGAAAAGTGGCCCATCTCTGCCGGCCAGGAAGGTCCCGCAGGATCAAGCCTAGTTAAATAATTTGCTGAGGCTTTTTCTACCTGATCCAATCTCAGTCTACTTGAAAAGTTCATTAAAGCCATCAGATTCCTGTCTGCTTTTTTTCGCCAATTCATACCGGCTATTCGACCATTTAAAAAATTCAAATTAAAAACAGCCTGGCTATAAACCGAACCTTGTTTATGAAAATTCCAGCTCTTTTCACATTTCATATTATCAAAGCCTACAACTTGTGTTATGTGAAATGTGTAAACCTGACCCCTTTGATCCCCTGGTCGAGGTCTGGCCGAATGATTCTATCGGTGTGCCGGTTGATTGTTGCCCTTCAATTCGCGCCAAAGAGTTGTTCTGCTAATGCCCAATTTTTCCGCCGCTAATTTTTTATTGTTCCCACATTGTTTCAGCACTTCGAATATGTGGTTTTTTCTCATACAATCGATCCGTTCCGTACCCAGGAGGTTGTCACAGGCGTCTTCATCCAAGGTGTCGACAACCAGTTCTTCGTCGATCTTCAGATCGCAGGTCACGCACAATCTTTCGATCGCGTTCTGCAGTTCCCGGATATTGCCGAGCCAGGGATAGTTTTTCAGAGCGGTCATGGCTTCCTGGGATATGGAAAGGCCCTTGCTCAATTTAGCACTGTTCTGCCCAATGAAATGCCTCACAAAGTGGGGGATATCTTTTTTGCGATATCTCAAGGGCGGTATGTTGAGGCGCAATATGTTGAGTCGGTAATACAAATCGCTCCTGAAATTTCCAAAATCGACCTGCTGTTTGAGCCTCCGGTTGGTGGCGGCAATGATACGAATATCGATGGGAATTACTTTATTTGATCCGAGCGGGCGAACCTCCATTTCCTGGATGACCCTTAGCAGGGTTGTTTGAAAACTCTGAGACGTTTCACTGATTTCATCCAGAAATATTGTACCCGTATGTGCCTGGGTGAACAGGCCTTCTTTTCCCTGCCGTCGCGCTCCGGTAAATGCACCTGGCTGGTATCCGAACAGCTCGCTCTCCAAAATCGAATCAGGTATCGCACCGCAGTTGACAGCGACAAAAGGCCCCTTGCTGCGACGGCTTGCGGAGTGGATCGCCTGGGCGAAAACCTCCTTGCCGGTACCGCTTTCACCCTCAATCAATATGGTGCTGTCGACCTCGGCAAATTTTTGGGCCAGTTTAACGATTTTTGTAAACGGTGGGCTATCACCGATGATATCTCCAAAGGTGAAATGGGCGATGTGACCCTTTTCTGCCATCTTCACCCTGATAATATTCTCATATTCGCGTATTTTGGTAACATCTTCCAGCGTTTCAACGGCACCCGTAATCTCATCTCCGACCTTTACCGGAACCTTATTGGACAGCACCATTGTCCTTCCAATCTGCAGCAGTTCTCCAAGTTGAGAGTTACCCGATCTTACGACAGCTTGCGTCGTATCCTGAGGCAGCAAGTCTTTTATCCTTTTTCCTTCGGCATGCGATCGTTCTAGGCCGGTAATTTTTCCCGCCGCCTTGTTGAAAGTCGTTATGACCCCTGCCTTATCCACGGCGATTACGCCATGATTGATGTTGTCCAGAATGGCCTTGAATTGTTCGGTTTTCTGCGCTTCGATACGTCTCACTTCCAACAGTTTGTATGCCTCCTCCAGCGATGTTTCGATGTCCTCCCGGCTTGTTTCCAGAAAAACGGTGGGTAGATTGTACTCATATGCCAGCGATTCGGCCACGGCTCCGCCAATCAGCACCTCGATAGGGTTTTCCGATTGCATGCGGTTTCTCACGTACTTCACGGCTTCGGCACGGTTGTAGATTTCATGAACCTCGAGATTGACATTTAACACTCTTCCTAGCTTTTCGACGCCTCGAATGATTCTCACGGATCCCAATACCGTAATCTTGCTGTTGAGATGTTGGGTATGGTGGATCACACTCAGGATGTTGAAAGGCGACACGGCAATGTCCACAACGGGTATGGTCAGCACAGAGCGTTCAAGCAAGCGGGTTGTTCCCCCGCGACTGATGATGACTTGGGCTCCTTTTGATTCGGCAGCCAGTGCAATCGGAATGGCATCTTCCAGCAAAGCATATTCAACTTGAACCTTTTCATTGTTGTGAGTCGCCTGCTCGGCAATTCTATAGACCTTGGTATGGGGGGCAATTATCATGATGGGGCGCATAGCGGTTTCCTCTATGGGTAGTATATTTATAAATGAAACACCTAAGTTTCACCTTGGAACATGTTAGTCAAGATAAAAAAGTATCTGATAATAGAAATATTTTAATTTCAATCAGTTATACTCACCCAGTACCTTGGCATGATAATAGCAATATGTAACTCTAAATCGGATGTAATTCCCGATTTGGGGTATTGGTGTAATTTTCTTTATAATCGCTTAGTATTCAAGGAGGAGAAAATGAAACGCTTTATCAAGTGTACTTTTGTGGCAGTCATGGCCATCGCTGTATCGATTCCAGGCATCGCCTTTGCCGAATTTCCCGAAAAACCGATCACCTACACTATCCCCTTTAATCCGGGTGGGGAGTCGGATGTCACTGCGCGCCTTCAAGAGCCCGAGCTGGAAAAAGACCTCGGCGTGGCCATCAATGTGACACACAAGCCCGGTGGCGGTGGTGCTGTGGCCTGGAGTGCATTCCAGCGCACGGCCAAGCCAACCGGCTATGACATCGTTGGATGCAATATCCCCCACATCATCGGGCAGCCGATGATCCGTAAGGACGCCGGATATAAAACCGATGGGTTTAAAATTATCATGTGGTTTCACTTTACGCCCAACGCATTGGTGGTCAGCAAGGACAGTCCCTTCAAAACCCTCGATGACTTCATCGCGTTTGCCAAGAAAAAACCCTTTGTCGCTACTGTGGGCGGAAGCGGCACATATAGCGCCAATCATCTGGAAACACTCAGACTAATGAAAGCGGCTGGTGTCGACCTGACTTACGTTCCCTACACGGGAACCGGACCTGTGATTCCCGCTGTGATGGGCGGACACATAAAGGCCGCAATGAGCTACTCCATGGTAAGTGTGAGTTACAAAGACAAATTTCGGACCCTTGCCGTTGCCGCCGAAGAGCGTGTCCCAGCCCTGCCCGACGTTCCGACATTCAAGGAACTTGGCTATGATATCGTCGGCGGCGCTTTCCGTGGTGTCGCAGCACCCCTGGGCACCCCCCAGCCTATCGTCGATCGATTGGCCGAGGCCTATACAAACGCAAACAAGGTCATCGCCAAGAAACAGCTGGCGCTTGGATTCGTAATGACGTATGCCACAGGGGATGATGCCCTGAAATTGGTGGATAAAATGCGTGATGCTTACAGCGACGTGTTGAATGATATCAAGAAAAAGTAATAGTAACATCCGCACACTTCACCCCAACGTTGCAAAAGTCGGAGGGATTCAGAGTCAAGGTGTCTGAGGGTGAAGTCGTAGTACTTTACTTCGAACACTCAGCAACGCAGAATCTAAAGTCCTCCGGCTTTCCGCGTTGTTTTAAAGGGAAACAACATGGCAAAATCGACCCTATCCTTCGAATTCACCGATGGAGATATCCAACATATTTGTCATTTTGCTGTGATATTGGCTATAATTGCAAACCATTAGCTAATCTTTGCCATGTTGTTTATGCAACTAAGTGCTTCGATTCGCAATTACTATGGCGTATTTTCAGAGTAAGAATCATTAATATTGCTCACTCAGCACTTAGTCCTGAGTAAATAAATACGTTATCGTATTTATGAATCGAAGGACTAAGGGGTTCAGGCTTCCCACTGCCAGTGAGGTGAATTGATCACTTGCTGCCGGTTCGCCTTACTCGGCAATGGGATCACCAAACCGTTAATATGGAAGGTTTTTCGCTGCTATGCTTATTGAGACGCTCCTGACGCTTCTCAACCCGGTGATTATTTTTTCCATTTTTGCCGGTGTCTCCGCCGGGCTGTTTGTAGGGGCGATGCCGGGTCTTACCGCTACCATGGCGCTGGCCGTGCTGCTTCCATTCACGTTCACGCTGCCCCCGCTTCACGGCCTGGTGGCGCTGGGTGCCGTATACATGGGCGCCATCTATGGGGGCTCCTTTGCCGCCATACTCGTAAACACACCGGGCACGCCTTCTTCGATCGCCACCGCTTTCGAGGGGTACCCCATGTCCAAGCGAGGCCGGGCACTGGAAGCTCTCAGCCTGGCAACCGTCTCATCCGCCATCGGCGGTATCGCCGGTGCTCTTTTTCTGCTGCTTTTATCTCCCCCGCTGGCACGGCTGTCCCTTCGTTTTGGACCGTCCGAATACTTTTGGGTCGCTATTCTTGGCTTAACTCTTATTGCCAGTCTCTCCGAAGGATCGTCCATAAAAGGGATGATGGGCGGTGCATTCGGAATGATTATCGGCACCATCGGAGTGGCGCCCATCGGCGGTGAAACTCGGTTTACTTTTGGCATGCCGGTGCTTCAGGGCGGGGTGGCCATGATCGTCGCCCTGATCGGGCTGTTCGTCCTTCCCGAGCTTTACAGTATTGCCGCCAAGGGCAAGACCGCCCTTACGGCAGTGGAGGTTGATTCAAAGGCCCGCAGTTCGCTTTGGCAGGTGACCAAGAAGGTTTTTTCCATGCCCGGCAACCTTATACGTTCCTGTATCATCGGAGAGATTGTTGCCATCATCCCCGGGGCGGGGGGCAATATCGCCAACCTGGTAGCTTACAACGAGGCCAAAAGGGCCTCAAAACACCCTGAAAAATTCGGTACGGGTGTCCCGGAAGGCCTGGTTGCCACAGAGTCAAGCAACAATGTCACCGTAGCCGGCAGCATGGTGCCCCTGCTGACCCTCGGCATCCCGGGCGCGCCTCCCGATGCGGTGATTCTTGGCGTTATGCTGCTCCACGGCCTCAGACCGGGTATCGAACTATTTACCACCAGGGGCCATTTGACCTACGGTTTCATCATTTCAATGGGGCTTGCTGCTATCGCCATGGTTCCCGTGGGATTGTTAGGCGGCCGGTTGATCTACAGGGTGATTTTCAGAACACCATACTACTTTTTGGTACCCACCATCGCCTTGGCGACCATACTGGGTACTTACGCGGTGCGTAACAGCCACACCGATGTGATCATAATGCTTATCCTCGGCACCATGGGCCATCTGTTTAAGCAGGTCGGTATTGCCCCAGCCCCTATCGTGTTGGGACTCATTCTGGGGAAGATAGCCGAAATGGGATATGTACAAACGATCTTGACCGGGCAAGCATACCAATACCCATTTTTAAAATTATTTGAAAGCGGTCTTTCGCATATCCTTATCGGTATGATTGTATTTTCATTTGCATGGCCCTACCTTTCAGCTTTAAAGCGACGCATCAAGAGCAGGGCAAATACACCGCCTGGAGGAGGAGCATGAATAGAGAAATCAATACCGAAATCACAAGCGGATTCATCGGCTTGGTCCTGACAGCGGTGTTTTTTTTCGGACTTGAAGATATCTCTTGGATGAGCATCATTTTCCCCAGGACAATGGTTTACATCATGGCAATCATATCCGGGATTTTGGTTTTAAAGGGATTTTTCAAGCCGTCTCGGGATCGAATTTTCAGCGTCGGTTCCAATACGAGATGGATGGTGACTGGCGTCCTTTTCTTCCTATGGGTGCTTCTCATGCCTGTCTTGGGTTTTTATGTGAGCACTGTCGTGTTCATGACCGCCATCGTTGGATATCTGGCACGGGCGCGTACACGGGTAACGATAGGTAAGTTTCTCGTTTGGGTACCGATCGTAATAGCGGAAGTCACCTTCTTCTATCTTATCTTTACAAAGGTTCTTTACGTGCCGCTGCCTAAGGGGTTGTTTTTTTAATCACCAATAAAAATCCGGGCCCAGAGAACCCGGCTTTGAATTCACCCTAGAGGGGTGGCGTTTACCTTAGACTCGGAGTGGAATGATGGAATGGTGGAATAATGGAACATTGGGAATAGAAAGCGGATGATGGTCTGATTTTATATCGTGAACCATGCCGTCCCTAATTTAAAATCGATCCCATTCCGCTAAACCCAACTTTCCAACATTCCGGGACATATGTTCACGGCATCCGCCTTGGCGGATTGACTCTGACCTGGCCCAGAGGACCAGATTTTCTGCGACAAAACAAAGACCCGTTGACCATTTCCGCAAAAAGGCAATGCCATCGGCTTTGTTTGGGATCGATTGCACGCCAAAGGAACGAATATGCACGCTATTGAAAAAATTCTTGCACGCGCCGCAGGCCAAGATTCAGTCAGCACCGGCCAAATCGTCAACTGCCGTGTAGACTTGGCAGAAGTAAACGATCTCTATCCCCAGACCATTTTTTCGTTTCATGAGATGGGGGGAAAACAGGTCCATTCGCCTGACCGAATAACATTTATACTTGACCATTACGCATCGGCCTCGAGCATTCAGCAGGCTGAAAACCAGAAGTTGATGCGGGAGTTTTGCCGCGAACAGGGCATCGAGCTTATTTTCGACGTCAATTCCGGCGTTTGTCATCAGGTCATGGTCGATCACGGCCTCGTATACCCCGGCATGATACTGATCGCCACTGACTCTCATACGACGACTCACGGCGCGTTCGGTGCGTTCGGATCAGGTGTGGGCGCCACGGATCTGGCAGTGATCATGGCCACGGGTCACCTGTGGTTACGGGTGCCTGAAATCATCCGCATCAATCTCAGTGGCCACCCTTCCACCGGAGTCTATGCCAAGGACATCATATTGTATATCATCGGAGAGCTGGGCGCCGATTATGCCATCTACAAAGCCGTAGAATTCACCGGTCCGGTGCTGGAAAAATTATCTGTTTCAGAAAGAATGGCCCTTTGCAACATGACAACGGAAATGGGGGCCAAATGTGCCTATATCCAGCCGGACAGCGTGACTTTGGATTTTTTAAAACAAAAGGTCAATCGGCCTTTTACCGTTGTTGAAAGCGACGCGGATTTCCAATACACCGAAGAACTTTTCTTTGATGTCTCGATAGTAAAACCGCAACTGGCCGTCCCAAACAGCGTGGATAATGTCCGTCCGCTGTCCGCTCTGGTCGGAACTCCGGTCCATCAGGCCTATCTGGGGAGTTGCACGGGAGGGCGTGCAGAAGATATTGCCGTTGCCGCATCGATTTTAAAAGACAAACAGGTGAACAAGAATACAAGATTTGTCGTGGTGCCGGCATCCCAGCAGGTATACTTGGAGGCGTTACGAAACGGCGATGTTGAAACGCTGTTGGAAGCTGGCGCAACCTTTGTGACGCCAGGCTGTGCAGCCTGCCTGGGCACCCATGAGGGCATTCTAGCCAAAGGGGAGGTCTGTATTGCCTCCACCAACCGCAATTTTCCAGGTCGAATGGGACACACCCAATCCGCCGTCTATTTAGGATCGCCGGCGTCCGTTGCCGCAGCGGCTTTAACCGGCCAAATCAACGATCCTTCTGAAATATTGGCAAAGCTTGAAGAGGCATCGTGATGAAAACAACCTTCGAGGGAAACGCATTTACGTTTGGGAAAAATTTGGATACCGACCAGATTTATCCGGGACAGTATTTGGAACTGGCACGGGTAGAGGATATTAAACAGCATGCCCTGGAAGGCGCCGATCCAGACTTTGTAAAAAAATTCAAACACGGTGATATTATCGTGGCAGGCGCCAATTTCGGATGCGGTTCCAGCCGAGAGCAGGCAGCAATCGCTCTTAAGGCTATCGGCACGAGCGTCATTCTGGCAGAATCTTTTGCACGAATTTTCTACCGCAATGCGATCAATTTGGGATTACCACTGCTTGTCAGTCCCGGCATTACGGATCACGTAACGTCGAGGGACACATTGAAAGTCGATCTAAAAAAAGGGGTGGTTCACAATAAATCAACCGGAGCCGAATTGAAGGTGCAGCCGATGTCCGGCTACGTCTTTGAAATTTTAAAGAGCGGAGGCATTAAGCCTTTAGTGAAAAAACAATTGGCTCAAATCAACTAATGATTCGAGAAGGAGTGAGGAGCAGCCATGATGAAGATAACTGAAGTGAAATGCGAATTGTTAAAAATGCCCCTGCCGCGCCCCATGCAGTCCGGGTCATCCAGCGGAACAAAAGGTGGTCCAGTCGGCCATATCTATATGCCGTTAGCGATTATTGAGACAGATAGCGGTATTACCGGAACAGGATATGGATGGACGCTGCTGGGAGGGGCCACTGCCATCAGGTGTGTTATCCGGGATGATTTTACGCCGCTTTTAATTGGGGAAAACCCGCTGGATAATGAGCGGCTCTGGACCAAGCTGAACAAACGCCTGCAAACCGTGGGGCGCACCGGCGTGGTCAATGAGGCCCAGGCCGCCGTGGATCTGGCCTTGTGGGATATCAAAGGCAAGGCCGCCGGCATGCCCGTCTACAAACTCCTGGGCGGTACTCGCGAAAGTGCGCCGGTGTATGGCTCGGACGGCGGCTGGCTGTATATGCGCGTCGAAGAAATGGTCGCTGCTTTTGAAGAGTATTTAAGCCAGGGCATGATGGGCATCAAAATGAAACTGGGGCATGATGATCCCAAGATCGATATCGAACGCGTGGACGGAGTCCGCAAGGCTTTGGGAGACGATGTCTGGATTGCGACCGACGCCAACCAGAAATGGGACTATCCTACGGCCATGATGGTTGGCCGCGAGCTGGAGCAATTAAACGTTGCCTGGTTTGAGGAGCCCCTGTGGTGCGACGATATACCCGGCCATGCAAGACTTGCCGATGATTTGGATATTCCAATTGCCATGGGAGAAACGCTGGGTTCCCGGTACGAATTCGATGCCTATATCCGCGCAGATGCGGCAGATATCCTGCAACCCGACATATGTCGCGTGGGCGGCATAACCGAAATGATCAAGATCGTCCATATGGGGCAAGTTGCCGGAAAACCAATTGCACCTCATCATATGATGGAAAGCACTATTCAGGTTGCTTGCGGCGTCATGTCATCCGGCCCGATAGAGTACATGCCCTGGGTGTCCGGCGCTTTTTCCGAACCAATGCGAATTGAAGACGGGGAGATGTTCCCTCCCCAAAAACCGGGCCTGGGCCTTGAGATACCGGAGGATGTGATACAGAAATATCGCATTGAATGATTGGAGCAACTGCGGCGCGCCCCTTTAATAGCCCCTTAGGGGCGATTTTCTGACAACATGTTTTGAGATAATTAAGGTTTTCCGCCGCAGGCGGATCGGTGTTCAGGTGTCAGGATATAGCATTTCAACTCCCGTACACATCGCATGGAACTCCGCCTGTCCGGAACATTGACAAGATTTAACATCGAACATCGAACGTCCAACATCGAACATCCAATATGGATGGCGCTGCGCTTTATCTATTTTAAAACAAGCGATTCAAGCTGAAGACGTGATCTAAAGACAGCAGATTTTCGAAGAGCAGATTAACTTTGCTTAGTTCTTTTATAAAATGACAGAATTCAGTATTCGATGTTGGACGTTCGATGTTCGACGTTCATTAGTTTCTTTTTCGATTTGACTTACCGCTTCGCTGTCGGTGGCTGTGATTAAACTTAAAAATTGCGCCGTTTCTGCCCCGTAGGGGCCCCTTTTTCCACGCGCAGTTTCGGAAAATGCTTAGATGTCTTTATAAGCCAAGATCTTAAATTTTGGGTCAAGCCCGCCCTGTCGCGACGAGTTGGACATTTGCAGGGACATTGCCTTTTATCGGAACCAAAATCCAGAAACTATTGGCACATGATTTCGGTCTGGGACAGGGTTTTCGTTTCAAATTTTATGGCCCCAACTATTCTAATTTTCTGCAACGCCGTTTGATCCGCCTGATCTTTTCCAGGAGATCCAACCGTTCGCTCCTGGAAAGGTCCACCAGCATGACCTCCAGCCAGTGGTCCTTTTTCTTTTCGATGTTCTTGAGCGTTCTTTTTCCTTTGGGCGTAATTTCAAGTATTTTGACCCGTTCGTCGGTCGGGTCGAATTTTCTTATGATAAAACCATAATTTTCCAGCCGCTTGGCCATGCCGGTGAGGTTGGCACCCGCCACCAGCATTATCCGGCTGATTTCGCTCATCCTGTTTTGGCCATTGGTCGATGCGTCCAACACCCTGAGGACATTGTACTGAGAAAAGGACAGCCCGTAGTTTCGGAATACAATTGAATGGTTCCTTTTGAATATTTCTGCTGTCCTGACGATGGCCATGAGGACTTTTTCATCATCAGCGGTGGTGAAAACGTATATTCCCTGGAGGTGGAAGAGGTGCTCTACGCCCACCCGGATCTACAGGAATGTGCCGTCATCGGTACGCCGGACAAGGAGTGGGGCGAAAGAGTCACCGCGTTCATCCTCCCCAAGCCCGGTCGTGCCATCGACAAAGGGGGCTTGAAAGATTTCTTAAAGGCCAGGTTGTCTGCGTGCAAGGTTGCCAAAAGCTTCTTCGTGGTGGACGATTTTCCAAAAAGCCCGGCCGGCAAACTGTTGAAACAGAAACTGCGCCAATCTTTCCTCAAAGACGACGACTCGACCTGACTGGAAATTATTTCATAACTCGAATTACCAGTGCCCATAGACAATTGAAATTATTTGAGTTCCGTTGGGACATTACTGATATAGGATCGAAAATGAATAACGCGCCGCAAACGCTTGCCATCAGTATATTCAACATGGGATGGTTGAACAAACCACCGGAGGCATAAGGCTGACTTGTTCGCCGGAGAAAGAGACCTCCCTGTTTAAAATCCAATCTTCTTGCCAACTTTATGGATATGAAAATCACGTCTGAACATCAACGACTGGACGATTACCGCAATCGCAAAGCAAACTGGAAAAAGTGGGGACCGTATCTCAGCGAAAGATCCTGGGGTACCGTGCGCGAGGACTACAGCGCCGAAGGCAGCGCATGGGAATACTTTCCGCACGATCACGCCCGCAGTCGGGCCTACCGCTGGGGAGAAGACGGCATCGCCGGAATCTCGGACCGCTATCAGTATGTTTGTTTCGCCCTGGCACTGTGGAACGGTAAAGATCCAATTCTCAAAGAGCGCATGTTCGGTCTGACCGGATCCGAAGGAAATCACGGTGAGGATGTCAATGAGTACTACTTCTATCTGGACAGCACTCCCACTCACAGCTACATGAAGATGCTCTATAAATACCCCAGGCAGACTACCCTTATAATGATCTTGTGTCAGAGAATCAGCAGCGGGGATTTACTGATTTTGAGTATGAGCTGTTGGACGCCGGCGTTTTTGACGACAACCGCTACTTTGATGTCGTGATTGAGTACGCCAAGGCGAACCAGGATGATATATTGGCCAGGATCACATTGATCAACCGTGGACTGCAGGCCGCCGATTGCGTTGCGCTGCCCAGCCAGTGGTTCCGCAACACCTGGTCCTGGGGCTATGAAAACGGTCCGATGAACGAAGTTCCCGGCAGGCCTCATCTAAAACAGATCCAGGGAACATCAGGTCTTGCGGCAGTCGAGATCAAAAGTCCGGCAGCCGGAACCTACAACCTTTTCGCTGAAAACCCCGACGATCTGCTGTTTACCAACAACGAAACCAACTTTGCGCGAATTGACCATTCGCGCAATGGTAATCCATATGTGAAGGATGCCTTCCACCGTTACCTGGTCAACGGTGATAAAGACGCGAGATATAGTCAATAGTTGTGTATGAAGAAATTAGGCGGCAATCCGTTTTTCTTCGACACCATTGACAAATTTAACTCCTCTAATTACTTCTGCCAGGCGTTGCGGATGGTGAAGTCGAA
>Ga0126325_10000351_pt1 | contig 12486 bp, 9 predicted proteins | sample InaspJWI14metaG_FD_94487 | JGI IMG/M metagenome (GOLD analysis project Ga0126325, IMG submission 94487) | Marine gutless worms symbiont microbial communities from Oahu, Hawaii - Inanidrilus sp. 1 OAHU.JWI-14 metaG | ecosystem: Host-associated > Annelida > Digestive system > Unclassified | place...
ATCCGCTACAGGTCAGCCAACTAGGCCAACTCAGCCTTTCATCCTTTCGGGGTCGATAAATGAGTAGTAAGCTGGAATCAGATGTGTGCTGCCGTTTACAGGTAGCGCCATCTGGTAAGAGCTACGGAGGTAACCGCAGGTCGGGCAGAAAGTAATGGCAGCCTACTGCCAGGTCTATGGCATGATTCACTTCACGTCACCTGCGGGCTGACTGCCTGTACACTGGGATCAGCTCCGGGCCCAACGCTCGGTAACGAGTATGGGAAAACTTTACCTTTTTAATTCTGGGAATATCCGTTTTTTACATTTTCTGTTCTCCACTTTTTAGTTGTTGGTTCCGTGCTGCAGATCAATCTGACTCATGTCAGCTTTTGATCACATGTTAAAACAGCATCTCGTATCATATCGCATAAGATTCTATGGTTGAATGCTATAGTTAAACACATAATAGCATGAATTAGAATCCCGACCGCTGGAGTGGCGTTCGGCCGACATCGGTCAGTGTTCTTATCGTGTTAGAGATGTTGAAGGCAGTTGTGCAAAGCATTTATCTGTAGAATCTTATATGGTCGTTACGCTCCATTTATACTTATATTATTATTACTATTCCATCACCCCCTCACTCTTTCATCCCAGGCTTAAAACCTCCCTTTTCTGCAAATCCTTCCTACCATAGCCTTACTTTTCTTCTTCAGGACGGACTCGACATATCGTATTGTATAGTATAGCATGAAAAACTGCAATAGCTACAGCTATTAGTGGCCACATCACGCTTAAAAATGCTAAGGCCAACTCAGCCTCCTACACTCAGCGGAACAGGAATCGAGTATTGGCAATAGTATGGTGATTCTCTGTGGCAAGAGAGTGAAGGCAGAATGGTTCATAGCACTTGTGGATAAACATGTGGGTGCCAGGTGAAACTGTATGATCCCTTGCTAACATCTGCCATTTGTGAGTGCCCTACTTACTCATGACAAAATGCCAGGAATGGGGTCCTCAAATACTGTCCTTTACCTCAGGGACACCCCAAGGACAAAACTTTCTGGTCTCGGCCTCAAACGCCCTGGGCCTCAGCCCTGAGCAACATTGGCCGTGACGTGGTTGGTAGCTCCTAACTATAAAACCTGACCCTAACATTTACCCCCTACTCACTCTACTGACTCGGAAAGGCACTCGCCTTGGCCCTGAAGGTGTTGTCGTCGACGACATTCCTGAAAAGTGCTACCCGTACACAAATCTACAGTTAGTAATACTATTACTGCTACTACTACATAAACAATAAGTCAAGGAGTCAAGATGGTGGTGGCATAAGCAACATGTTTAAGATGTGACGGGAACAGGCTTTATTACAATGGTGTGGCTGTTATTGACAGTGGCTCTCTAATACCATACTACACAAACTGCATTAATTATCTCAGAGCCAAAGCAATCTGCAAATGAATCAATCAATCAGTCGATCTGCTTGATGAAGTGTAAAACATGTACAAATCCGATAGAAATCCAAGCAAAGACCAGGACTGACAGCTGTCCTAACAGAACATTTACATACAATATCGAGACATGAAACAGTGCATGACAAGCAGTAGAGTTTACCGGATATTTCTGCTGCAACACTGGCAACACTGCAGGTTTGCACGCGACTGCAACAACAAAGCCGCACACATTCCTGTGCTAAACACTGTGCTGACCCCTCAACTGCCTGCCCTGTAGTATATCCCCATAAGAGATAACACAGTCGCTGAAAACTAAGCCAAGAATTAACAGGGAACATAATATTGGCTACATTCTTTGCAAAGTACACGTGTGGTAATGGCCAGTCGTAAAAGACAAACATATCAAAATAAAGCCAAGAATTTATGTACTATTTGTGTTTGACTTGGATGTGAATGCAAATTCATTAAAAACAAAACATTACAGTTATTAAAGAAATATGTTGTTGGCTGCCACCGTGGTTGGATGAACAGGAGATTCTGTATTCCAGCACGGAACATTAGACCTATGGTTACCTTCCCAGCTGCAGAGCACTGTTAACTATTATGATACAATCAAAGTACAGGCTGAGTAACAATAACAATGGTAATGGTGGATGTGGATGGTAGCAGCCAATTTTCGGTGGACTCGCAGCCCAAGTCAATTGGCTTGGCTGAGGGTTGGCAGCCACCCGGCGCTCAGTCTACATTCATCAGATGAATCGGGTGAACTGTCACAATGACTTTGGTCATGACGATAGCACTATAAACACTGTCATGGTTATTATTATTATTATTATGTATTATTTTACTTACACTGTAGATAGTGTACGACCATTAGGACGAGTGAGTAGCTGCTGACAGTGCCTTGAGAGGCGTCGTTGATGCCTTGAACCTTCGCCCAGTGCTTCACAAACTGCACCAGTGGAGACAGACGCCAGTCCACTATACACACAGGGCAACATATACATATACACACACACACGGCAACATATCACTAACTGAACTGAGTAAGGTTTTACGTCCCACTCGACACAAAACAGGTTATTTTGGAGACTTTCCAGACAATCTGTTGGCTCTGTACTGAAAAAAACTAAACCCAACGAAACGAAGTTAAAGAAAAGGTGAAAGTAGCCCATACTCGAGCTGATCCCGGTTCTTGGCAGTCAGACGTGAGTCATAAACCCGGCGGTAGGCTGCCATAACTTTCCACCAGGCCTGCAGTTACCCCCGCAACCCTTAACAGGGCTGCTACCAATTTTGCTGCTTGGTGAACAGAGGTACGATGGGTGTGAACAGTTTGCCTAAGACTGTTACCCGACAGCGTCGCAGCTGCGACTTGAACCCGGGCTCTTCTGCTCCTGAGTCCAGCACGCTAACCACTCGGCTACCAAGACATGCCAAAACGAAGTTAGAGAACACAAAACCAAAATGATCTAAGCTAACACAAAAAAACACAAAAAATACAAACTAAACCGTTACAAATAAAAAATATATCTTATACAACCAAATCAAACATGCACACATAACAAAACACATGACAACATAAAATTAACACAAAAAAACTAAAGCCAGGTTTAGTCGCCTTTTATGACATCCGGCCTAATACCACACCACTAACACATCTGTACTGATCGAAGACCAAATTCTCTACAAACTGTGTGTTCTTTTCCACCAAGTGGCTCGTGGTACAGAACCAAAGTGTTTGTCTGAACTGTGTGACAATTTTTTTTGGCAAATTGGGTACGTTCTACTTCCTGCAATGATCACGTTGTGCCCAGGAGTGTAGAGGTGGTAAAGTGTGTGGAAGCTAAGCCCCCGTATATACTTCTGAGGGGCAGCGGCACTCCACAAAATGTCTGTGCGGTGATATGCGGTGACAACTCTGCAGTAGATTGGACACAGAATCTATTGAATGTATCACAATGTCTGGTTCACCAACACAGCATCAAGCTGCTTTAACTGTTCACAATCCCAACATCAAACTGACATTGTGACCTAAAAACTCACGCATTTTCAAACCAGTTTCAGTGTGCCAGAATCTGCTAAACTCACCTACAGCAATCTAGAATTTCAAAATTTTTCTGGGGAGGACCCACGGACCCAGCGCTTTCCAGGAAAGGGATAAGGGAAGGGGGAAAAGGGAGGAAGGAGAAGGGGTTGGAGGGAGAGTAAGGAAAGGGAAGGGACAGGGGAGTGAAGGGTGGGGAAGGGAGGCGCTCCCCAAACAAGAACTAGCAGGCAAGTCAAAACAAGACAAGAAGACAAATTTTATTAGACAGACTTTCAGCTAAAAAGCTGAATTGCACTCTCAGCATGGAACTTGCATCGTGCAAACCTTTGCTCTGCAGCCGAATTCAGCCCTTTCACCTGACAACTAACTACCTTTACCTCATACCATATCATATCCTACTGTCTAATCACGGAAACAGCACTACCACAGATACTATTCTGTGAACAGCAATGGTAGGATATGACGCAGCTTACAACATGAGTATGCGCTGAGAAGGTGAGTGTTGCGAATTCCGACAGCATTGTTTATGTTCAAGTCACATTCGATGCCACTACAACACAAATGACACAACACACAATGTGTTACACACACGAGGCTTTTCCAGCCACTAACACAAACAAATATCTCCAAGAACACACTACACCCGTTTAACTGCCCTTTGTCCGGGACTACCCGGGTGAGCCAGTACCAGAAAGGTAAAACCAATCTAGATTTTACTGAAGCAAGAGACAGTGAGAGGCAGTGGCATCAGCTGGACTATATGCAAGTCTGCACCTTGCATTCAGACAGATAACCACACCAGCACTCCACCACTCAGTTTTTTACAGGCCGGATGCCCTTCTTGCCACCCAACCAACAGCATTAAAGCACTGAAGGCACTCCCAAGAAATGTACCACAAAAATGCTAACAATAACAACAACCGTTTTACATCCATTATCCTGGTCAAACTGCTTTTGCCAGCTATAGGTGTCACATGTAATGTAATGTAAAATGTCGATTTATATAACGCATTCTCGCCAAAGCCTTTAATGCGCTGCATACATTAGTACTCTGAAAAGAAAAATGTTTTGAGAAGACAGCAAAAAACAGAAGCACTGTTAGAAGGGTCGCGTAAACGTTTCGGCAGTGAGTTCCACGTCGACAGACCAGCAACAGCAAATGCCCTTATTTTCCACAGTGTGCGTGTCTGTCTGTGTTTGATGAGCCCCGCACTGCAAAAGCAGCTGAACCAACCGAGACCACTGAGAGAAAACAAATTTGTTTGGGTCAAAGAAACCACATTAAATGGGCAGCAGTGGCGAGGCTTTATGTCAAATTAATTTCACTACTTGTTAAAGTTGTGAGACTTTGTCCAAAGCTGAATAATAGATCCCCAACAACAAGGATTTATTTAAGAAATTTATTTTCTTCGGAGTTACTACAGCTTAGGCTGAGTTTTGCAAGAAATGTCTGGGGATACTTACATAACTGCATTTTACGAGCAGGATGACTTTTCTATCGCCCAACCAACAGTGTCAAATGCTTGAAAGAAAGAAAAAAGTAGCTGCAGTAAGCAATAGCCTTTGCATGTGCACATTTCACCAGCTAGTCTTCAGAGAAATCTTCAAAAATACAGGATGCATATTTCTAAAAAAAATAGATGCCTCGGAGTAGCACATTGGAGTGCCTAGAAACCAAACGTATTTTATCACTGTTGGGACAGCAGTGGACATCAGAACTATCATTATGGCCAGGCTAAGTTAATAAACTGGTGAATTCGCCGGCATGACAGTTGGAGATTGCCTCAGGTGGCATATCCACATGCCCATATGTATGTACGCACAGACGGACAAACTGAAACAGGTCACAAACATAATGCTGCCATTGCCATCCTTATACCAATGTCACACCTGCTATTTTATCGCGCAATTTTGCTGTGCGGCTTCATCGCACGATAATGTCGCAGTGTGCGACTGTGCAGTTGCACGCTGCGACTTTGTCACGTAAACAAACCAAGCAAACATGACTGTTGATGATATTCTTGCGAGTAGTTTAGTTTAACTAGGCTGTCTTGCAGAATAAAAGCATGCGATCAATTGAAGAGTCGAGAAAAGATTAGATATGGAACAATTTCATCATTTTGAAACTGTGTCTGTGAAGGAGGATCGTGAAACGGGAAAAGTGGTGCAGAAGCTGTGTTTGTTTGTGCAACAAAGTCACAGCATCTGAGACTATGTTGTGCGATAAAGTCGCGCACTTGTGCGACAAAATCGTGCGATAAAATCACTGGTGTGATATCGGTCTAAGGGCTTACGTTCACCAATCACTATGTAAACAAGTGTCAGTGTCAATCACCTGACTTTGTCGGCGAACTTGAGTATCGGAACACGCGCATGAATCAGTCGTAAACTTTTCAGAAATTCTACACAACAACAACAACCACCATTTTACGGCCATTATACATGCCAACCTGTATTAATCGGCACCTCCAGTTAAGAACAGGAAGATTTTGTTGGTGCAAAGTTTTACAACATTTCTTACAAATTTACTTATTTATTTACTAACAACTATTACTTGCTCTTCATATTACCAGTAATGAAAAAAGTCTGTGTTCAGCTACTACATATGCTCAAAACCTGGCACTACCCGCATTTGCCTGTCACACGCCACTGCTGCAGCAACTGATGAATATTTCCTGACAGCTGGACCCACATCAGCAAACCTGCAGCAGCATGTCTGCTGCTGTAAGCCCACACTGGGACAGACAGACAGACGGACACCATACCGTTTCATAGACCCTGCTCTGCAAACTATGTGGGCATTGCCAATAAGACAACTCATAAAAATGAAACAGAGTTAAGTGTACTAGGTGTTCTTTGATGAGTGGGCCAGTAAACAGCTAGAAACTGGCAATGAATAAATCTCATCTGCAAGGGCCATCTGCTCTTGATAACTATGGAAGTCATTCATCCTTTCTCTAACTGATGGACAGGAAGCAACAGTAAATGCCAGCACAAATAACTCACGACATTTGGAAAGAGGTCTCTGCAGTACACGCAGAATATCCATCGCTTCGTGTTTCTGATCAATCTACAGGGCAAAACACATGACTGGATGTTACGCGTCTGTAAAACAAACCTCCTATTTAAGCTGTAGTCATACGTCCACAAAAGTTCTCGACTATGACTGCAAACTTGCAAGAGTGAAGAATAAGCAGAAATTTTAATTTTATATAATAAATAAAAAGCAGATTACCGTAATTATTCTGTTTCTAATTATTACCAACAACACAACTACAACAATAGCTGTTATACGGCAACTAAACAGGTTATGTTGGCCAGCACGTCCAATTAAGAACTAATAATAATAATAATAATAAACAGATTTGTATAGCGCCATAAGGTCGTAACTTCAGAGGCGCTGGAGGATTGTGTCGCAGCAAATTCTTTTTCCGGGCATTCAGATTACGAAGAACAGGCTTGAGTTCTCCTCAATGATGTTATCCAATCTATGAAATAGATGTTATCCATACCGTAAAAAAATATATATATATATATATCTCTCTCAATCACTGCAGCTTCAAAAACAATACCTCCCAAAAACTGTCTTTATGTCTGTCATCTAATGAAGCAAGTTAACAGCATTTAAATGACCAAGTAACCAGTGAGTTAAGCCTAAGCATTAAGCGACAGTAAATAAAATCACAAGTATCAAGTGAAACCTCATAAAGCAATGTCATACCTCGGCATGGGAGAGCATGAGGCATAAGTCCATGTCACTGGCTGTACTGCCGAAGCCATTCATTGATGAACCAATCACGTATAAACCACAGTCTACAGTCCACATCACTCATCTACTTGTCATTGTGCCTAGAAAGATCTCTCGTCTCAAACCAGCACAGGCAATTGTCATACAAACGGCAGAAACAGCAACAGAAACAAACATTTTAACAGTCTGTGTGATGTGTGCCATGTGGAACAGTCTGATAACAGACTCCTTCACAATGTTAACAGTTTCAACTAATAACTGGCAACACTTTACAACAGCAATAGTGCAGCGTTCTTGTACACCATATTTGGTGGTTTAGCCTATTGACAAAAATGACAAGATGGGTGACAAAAGACAGCGGTTAGTAGAGTCGGGTTGCATCAGTTAGCTTTAGCCATCATTTAACCAACCCAAATTATGACATTATCATTGGCTGATGCACGGCGTGACCTGACCCAGTGCTGTCATGATGACAATGATGAGTTAACCTGTGGTTAAATTTAACTGAGCTTAGTGCAACAAGATGAATTGCCTTCAGTGTGGATGGGCGTCAGGAAGAGCATCCGGCCTGTAAAAAAACTGAGTGGTGGGGAGCTGGCATGGTTATCTATCTGGAGCAAGGTGCAGACTTGCATCGACCCAGCTGTCGCCACTGCCACTCACTATCTCTTGCTTCAGTAAAATCCTGATCGGTTTTACTTTCCTGGTACTGGCTCACACGGGTAGTCCCGGACAAAGGGTCGTTAAACATGTGTGTGTCATTGTTGCTGTAACAAGAAGAGTGCCTACATACATGGAAAGACAGTCTTGATGACGTCGTAGAGAGCATCTCGAAGCTTCATTTTGCAGATGTAGAGATTCTTGTCCTGCTGTCGAGTTGCAGTAAAACTCATTATTGCTTCAGACATCTTCAGCATATTGCAATAGACAAGTCACACACTGTAGCTTAACGACAATAAGCTTAGCAACTAATAATTGATAGCCTGATAATGACAAATTTCCACGAACCCAAGTCACTACATGGTACAGTATGATACAGTGTGGTGTATTTACTTGTCCTTGAAAACTGACAGATAGCCAGCTTAATCTAATGCATGAAGCCAAAACGCAGAAAAGTAATGAAAAAATGAAAACAAAAAGAGATGCCCAGAAAACTGGTTCTGGTAATGAGTCTGTGGAGTCAGTCTTGATGGAGTGGGAGAGTCTAATGTGAAAAGGATTTGTGAAAAAAAGTTCGTTTTAAGCCAGGCGTAAAACAGTGAAGGAGTTGGGGATGGCGACAGGAGTACACAATGCTCAGATAGATATATACTGAGAAAGATAAAAAGCGAAATTTTCCACAAACAATCAGGTGCGATGTATAGCAGCCTATCACCTACGGCAGTTTACTTACAAAGTCAGCAAGTATTAAACCCAATTAAGCTGGAACATGACCAGCTAAGTTAACAGCCAGTATATGGACTGTGAATTCCTCAAATATTGGCTTACGTTATCGTAATCAGTTCTCGACAGTTTCGGCAATTGCTGTGAAGTGGAAGCCTGGTCTTTCGTTGGTTCACAAGTCTTCTTCTCAGAGGAGCGAGGCTTCTTCAGATGTGGTGCCCACTGCGCAGACTGGTCTGTATGCCGTCTGCATACATCACACATACCATATGTTAACTAATGCTACTGCTACAACTAGTGCACAAACAGTAGGTTAACAGGATATTTTTTATAGCACTATGATGCACTGGTAACTATTTTCAGAGTGGTCTAAGTAAACATATCAAAGTCCTAACATACGTCCATCTCTAAAGTGCTCAGATATGGCACAAAAGCAACAGAACAAACCCAGAAAGTTATGAAAATACTGGGAAAAACATATGCTCAGAAGAAATGGTACTGCAAACCACAGCGAGTACCCAACTTTACTGACGTTATTGAAGGCATTGATGACAATGACAGTGACGTGCCCAACACTATAGTACTCGATATACAACAAAAATGAGTACCGAGAATCAACAAATATAACATACACACAGTATGAGTCAAAGAATTTTATTGCCAAGGTTTTCTGACATTTTTCCACGAATGGCTAAGAATTTTCAACTAAAATTTTACACACCTATTGTATGCTCACATCTACGATAAGTTAACACAGTTAAGACACATTTTATTCAGCTGTCTCTAACTTTGATAAATTTCTGCCAGAAAATTTCTGGGAACAATTTTGTGGACTCACACTGTACACACTAAACATTCATAACTCACTTTGTGCCGCGGACGCCACCGTATGGCGGGGTGGAGTTGGGCCGAGTTGACAAGCGTGCATCAGCGACTGCATTCTGCCTCGCGGAAACTAACGGAGCAGCACCAACGCTAGTCACCTGGTCAAGTATATGATGCCTTATCACGGCACAAATGTCTGATATACTCTTGTCAGTATGACAGTCGGTCACGAATGATCCCGGAGAAGACATAATCACACTGCACTTGTGTGCGACAGAAATCAGCGGCGGCTGAAGGCTGCAGGCCGCGTATGGGTGTATCGGAACAACTGAACTGCTTCTTGTGTGATAATATGAACTCATTGCACAAAGTAACTGCTCCAAAATCAACGGGAAATAAAATACGGATACTGCAACAGAACGACGCCAGTGCTAAAAAACACAAAATAAAAAATGTTACGAGTAAAATACAGATGTGCAGATGTGTAGTAAGGGTTAATTTAGGGTTAGTATTCGGGTTAGAATTAAAGTTAGGGCTACTTTTAGGGTTATGGTGTTACATACACAGATTTGCACATCCACAATATACCATAACAATAAATCTATATACATACTAGAGGGAAAGTACTCTCTTGAGAGTACAGATCCCTGCGAAAGCAAAATTCGCGCCCCTCCTCAACTAACCATTGCCCTCAAGCTGTCCTATTACTTATTTATTGTCGCAAAACTATTTAAGGTCAAGGACGGTTGCCTGAAGTTTGTTTACATTCGAAAAAATCCCTGGTTTTCAGCGTTTTTGGACAGTAACCTCCACACCCGGCTAGCGATCGTAACCGCAAACGAACTTGGGCTTACTTTTCCGCCTAGGAACCTTCCCAAAAACATTCGGCCAGATCCGTCCACGTTTTATTTAGTTATCGTGGTAACAGACAAACAGACAGACAGACAAACATACGCCTGTGATTACATAATCCCTGGTGAAAGTTTTCGCAGGGATAATAAAGATAACAAAAATCAAATAATTTAAATACAACTACGATAAAAAACGGATAAAGTAGGAAGTGCAAGCGGCCAAGCCCAATATGGATGAAAAGCTGTACTTCAAAACAAATTTAAGCGCCATATGCAAAATGGACCGACTTCCTTCCCGTTTTCTATTAGTCACGGTCTTCCGCTATCTATGAAGCCTGTCAGTCAGCCAAGTGCACGTACAATCTACCTATCAGAAAAGCAAATACAGTTAAACATTCCGACTGCCTGTAAGTTTAAACCTATCTTAAGAAATCATGCTGTTAACGGTATCACATGAGTGACATGACACACCCACTGCAGACGTGATTCTGAAGTACCATCGAAATTAAGTATTAAATCATCGCTACTGGTCTGCTACAAGTGGCTCGGGTTCTTAACGACTAAATTTTTAAACGTTATCAAAACAATCAAATATCATAAGTTTGCAGTATACCATTAAGTGCTTACAAATACAACTAAGGGCACGGAATAAAAAAATCAAAACACTACCAGCTGACTGTAACCGTAGTTTACGCCGTTATGACGCACACTTTCAATAAAGTAGCCTAAAACAAGTCACCACTCACAACGAGTTGCCTACTACAAAGAATCCGAGGTAGGTTATTAGTGAATATCGTTGATGACAACGCGGAAATGCCGGTGCCGGACTTGCCATGTGGGATTCAGCCAGAAAGCAGGCCATTCTGAGATAGTGTTTTACTGTGTTTGGCCTTATATTGTTACGCTTAGTGCGTTCGACTCGCGACTCACAACGTCGAGGGTTCAGATTCTGGACGTTCCGCTTACACGCAACGAACAACCTTAAGAAAGTTGATCGCACACTTGCCTTTGTCACCAAAGGGGCCGTTCACATAATGTAACGCAAAATGTATTCTTGGACTACCCACCCACCCTATGTATATTTCTCTAACCCACCTCAAATGTTATATAACAAATTGAAACGACACCCCACCTCCCCGAAAAATGACCGAAACAGCAATTAACATGCAAAATGGTCACGATCACTGTCGTGCTGCAGGTAAATACGGCAGGCGAGCAGCATGTGAATGTGGAATTTCACTCGTTCCTCTACGTCTAGGCGCAGTCATACCAATCGATGCTGAGTCGCTAGCAAAACAACTTAAATAAGTAAGTAGAATTTTATTTTACATGTCACACGTACATGCATCAGCAGTTGCAATCTAACCTGCCACACCGCTACGAGTACTCACGTGCCACATAGGATCACAGTGTTACCTGCCACCCGACAGAGGTGACATTCCCGCCTTTACCCCAACCGAAGCTGGCACTCGATTAAACAACACCAGAGGGATGCAAGGCATCCTAGTTGACCTAGTAAATGGCAATGCCGCAATAAACAAGACAGATATACTGTGGGAACATTAACTGATGCAGTTAACTGCACTGATGCAATAATGAGAATTCAATAAAAGTCTGTTCTTTTAAACATGAAGTCACCATACAGCTATGCACACTTGCACAGTGGATACTTTCTGCACAGCCTATATTGACTAAATGGCAACTGCCATTGATTTTGTAAAACAATGTGTACTTTAACAGTTTCTACCTATTAAACTACTGTAACTACGTGTAGTCACGTCATTTTAAATAACTGTCTGTTGTACATATACATTCAGTGCTTTGACACTGTTGGTTGAGCATCAGGAAGAGCATCTGTACTCTAAAAATTTTGAGTGATGAGGTGTTGGTGTGGTTATGTCTGGAGTGAGGTGCAGATTACTTGCATAATTATAGTCCAGCTGATGCCACTGCACCCCAAAGCCCCATCATCTCTTGCCTTATTTAAATCCAGACTAGTTTTACCTTTCTGGTACCAGCTTACCCAGGTTGTCCTGAAAAGAGGCCGTTAAACGGGTGTAGTAGTAGTAGCAGTAGTGGTGTACAAAGGCAGATATTGCATTCGGGGAGTTCGTTAGTGGACCTGGTCTCAGTTATGGGCAAAATAGTAGCTTGTGATCTGCAAATGATACTACAATGGTGTAATCTGGAAGAAAG
>Ga0126325_10000358_pt1 | contig 12428 bp, 8 predicted proteins | sample InaspJWI14metaG_FD_94487 | JGI IMG/M metagenome (GOLD analysis project Ga0126325, IMG submission 94487) | Marine gutless worms symbiont microbial communities from Oahu, Hawaii - Inanidrilus sp. 1 OAHU.JWI-14 metaG | ecosystem: Host-associated > Annelida > Digestive system > Unclassified | place...
TTATACATACATATAACTACTATATGACTACTTGCTTCAGTTACTCATTCAATAAGAATCGTAACATGCTTGAAGTAACTGTCGACTTCACGCCGTTAGCTATAGTTAGTTAGTTAGTTAGAATTAGAGTTACAGTTTTGAGTTTCGACGTCCGTAGTCCCCTACCAGTTCTCTTATCATTCGTTCTGGTACGGACGAGGAAACCCTTACAAGTGCCGTATCACAAAAAAGCCTACATCATAGGGTTAATGGGCTTACGACTTGCTGTTTCAGCCACGGCCGACGGCCTATAGCCAGACCAAAAAGGCCAGGCCTAGTCGCCTGGCAAAACCAGAAGTACGTAACATATCGCAACGCCAACAGAGGAAGACCTAGCCACGGCTATAGGTAGCATGCACAAAAATTTGGTGAAGATCGGACGTGTAGTTCTGGAGATATGCTCGTGGACAGACAAACACTACACACACGCCACCCAGACAGACAAGGTCATCGCAACACTTCGCCTCCCTTCCCGGTTGCTAAGTAATAAAAACTACAGTAATATGCCTATAACAGAAGTTCGTAACGTATCGCAACGCCAACATCGGAAGACCTATAGCCAGTAGCCACGGCTATAGGCAACATGCACAAAAATTTGGTGAAGATCGGACGTGCAGTTCCGGAGATATGCTCAAGACACCACCGCACTAATGGCAGTTCAGGACGACAGCACTCTTATATTCAGAACTATTAACATTTTTTAAGTTATGATGTCCCGTCCACCCTGCAGAGTGAATAGTATATTTTAGCAGTGTTTTAATAGCAAATACCTGTCTAGTTTTGACTCAAACATTTTCTTAAACAATAAAGTCGGTACACTGTCACTGGTGCTATACACTTGGTACATCGAAGAAAAGGCTGGGTGGAGTGTGCTAACCATTTTAATAGCTTGTTCCTTGTCCGGGTATTTTTGTGTCCACAAACGGGTCAAATAGGCTTAGCTAAGAACCAGAATACAGTATAGGGCTCATATTATCATTTTTTACTATATATAAGAACAGTACTACAAGTAAGATCAAATGGAAAATAAAAATCAAACAAAAAAAAGTTTAGCCTAAATATGATCACCCGTCCATAAGCCTATACTCAGTCCGTTCAGCTGACACATTTTAACTATTTCCGGCGGGACCTTAAGACACATCTTTTTTCCATCGGCTACCTCAAGTGTCTCCGATTCAAATATACGACTAATGACGCTTTATAAATGTTTCACTGAGTTACTTATTTACTTACACTTACTACAGAACCTCACGGATCACACAGTGCAACAGAAAGCTGTACACCCACAATGTCACAACAATAAAGAGACGGCTGAGATCCCGGTGCTTCACGTCAATCAAGGACGGAGCACTTGCCTATTTCGATGAACGTGCTGCCGTTGGTCAGCGCGACGGCGTCGTCGGCTTTGAACAGCGCGCATTCGTCGTTGTTCGGCTTCTGCAACCAACCGCAGACACATCAAAGACTCGCCGACTGATCGTGTGTGGTCGCGCAGATAATCGCCAATTGTCGCTGCCCTCGCCGCCGCAATCCTATGTCATCGATCTGGCGTTTTAAGCCCCCGCCGCCCATCCTATACGGGCCGTCGAAGTATTATGTTTTCGGGTTGTCCGACCGTCTGTGCGTGCGTCCAGTACGGATGTGTATTGCGGTGAGTCTGTATGTCTCTCCGTGCGCCGGCCTTTCTGCTCGCATATTTTCGAAACTACATATCCAGGACTTCACCATATTTTTGATGCATGTTGACTGTGGCCCTTTAACATGAGCAAACATATTTCAACCACACAACGGAAGTAGGCGTATACGCAACGCCACCAGAGAAGGACGATTACCACGATTACTTATAAAAAAGATATATAGGCCTAGGCTACTACGGCGGAAGTATCTGTGTTTAAATTCAGACCTGAAGAGCAAACCACAGAAAGCAGCAGCGATGTTAGGCCTTGGTCTTGGCCTGAGGCCACAAAATTCCGGCGTCCGCGTTGGCCATGGTCTTGGCCTTGCCTTGGGAGGTCTTGGCCTGAATGCTGCGGCCTTGGCCTTGCGGGTCAAGTCCTTGCTTTGGCCTTGGCTGATGCTGTACGTTACCGTACATTAACTGCAACATTTAACTATTAGGTTTAACTCTGATTGCCCATCATTGAGTAGCAGTTAGTGCTGCGGAAACATGTGGCTGTGGCCTTGACCTTGGGGTTTGTGGCCTTAGCCTTGGGGATCGTGGCCTTGGCCTTGAGGGTCGTGGCCAGCTTGGTCTTGGAAGTTGTGGTTTTGGCCTCGACACTTGTGGCCTTGTTAACATGACTGGAAAGCAGCGATGGTGATGATATGTCGAGAGTAGACTTTCCACATTAATAGCGATCATCGAGTGAAAATTTTTTTTTATATTTCATTTGAAATTGCGAAAAATCACGATATCACTGCAACAGTACGACCGATCTCCAAAAAATTCGGCACAAGGATGCAGAACGTAGGCCTATGCCTCAACTCTCAAGTGCGCCGCCCATTAAAAAATTCATTTTAAAAATTCAAGATGGCGGACGGCCGATACACTCGAGAAACCCGTTCTGCGTCGTTTAATTTTGAAATTTTTAACAGCCAATCACACCAGAGACGAGCTGTGCGTTATTACGTTACGTTAAATTCTGTGGAGATCGTCGAAAGTTGAACACAATATAGGCGTGTAAAATTTTATTTTAAAATTCTCAATCGTTAGGGGAATATTGCCAAAAATGTCAGGGGTATACTTTTTTGCCGCACCCCGTAGACTGGTTAAACGTTGACAGTCGTGACTAGTCGGTAACGGCCTGACATACCCAGGTTTGTCGTCGAGCGAGACTGATGTCGGTTGACGACGACATGACGAGGATGAGGACAGCCAGCGTCGCTGACAGACGACACCGCTGAACGCACCAGCCGGCCATCTTACTCTCTCTACATCATCCAGGAACCGCACCCATAGGGCCCCCGCAACTACACTTCCTACTCGAAACGTTTCCCATTCAAAAACCTATTGAAATCCTCATTAAATTTCGACTCATTCAAAAGCCAAACTATATCTGTTCTGATGTTTCAATAACTGTCGTTGCGTAATGGTTCGTTCACAGCAGATGCGGTGCTACACGGCACCGTGCGGCGCCTGCTGCCGCTTTGCGCGGTGTGAACGTACCGTTCTTTAACACTTCACAGGCTACTAATTGCATATCGTTTAGGAGCCGCTAACGGTGATGCTCTCTATAGCTCCAATGTTCAGTATCATTCATCTACACTCGCCTATACATCGCTTTTTTCCAGTGCGGACTACAGGGTGGGCCAAAAACTCATGGCCACAATTCTGTCAAATCTTAACCGATTTCACAACTTTTTTTCACTAGGAGATTCCATGGTAAACTTGCAGTAACGTCGTTATTTAAAATTACACCATACGTTGCATATGTTGCCACACTATCTACAAGGTGGCATAGCTACATACTTAACCTGTGGTGTCAGTCAATTAAAATTTCTTTTAAATCGGTGAATATTTGACAAAGTTACAAGCAAGAACGTGGTTCTCTCGTGTAGTTTGTGCGTCTGGCCAACATGCTGCTAAAAGACGAAGAAAGTGCACGAAACAACCACGTTCTTGCTTGTAACTTTGCCAAATATTCACCGATTTTATTTTTTTCACTGACAGACTCAGCAATAAACCTTTCTTAATTTGGTTATTAACAACCCCAACACATCTTAAATATGTAGCTACACTATTTTGTAATTTATCGTTAATCGCTTGTTTTCATACATTAATGTTTCAAAGGTAGTGTGGCAACATATGCAAGCAAGGTGGTGCGATTTTTAACAACGACTTCACTGCAAATTTACCAAGGAATCCAGTGAAAAAAATTGAAAATCGGTTAAGACTTGACAGAATTAGGCCTATGGCCACGAGTGTGTGGTCTCACGGTGCCCACCCTGTAGACCGCCTGTATGTGTAATTTTTTTCACACTGTACAGTGTACATATTCCGGCAGCTGTAAAACGAACACGTATACACATTTCGTTAATAAACAAATATTGAATAGAGAAATAGCGACTTACTTTAGGAAATTCACAATTTCGGACTGCTGTGCAGTGCCTAATTATTATTTATGCTAGCTTACACAAAGTAGTTGCATAAGCCTGTAGGCCTACCTGAGGACTTGCGTAAACAGTAACGTTGCTAACTTTCAGCAGACAACTCTGAATATTCAATCAGGGCTGTTTATGCAACTCGACGCGCGTTTGTATCAATCTGACAGCAATGGCACAGCTCCGTGACCGGCTGGCGCGCACGGCCGTCTCTCCCTCGTAAGCCAATGAGGCACTCTCCACCGTTTCAGCGCCGCTCACAATCTGTAGCCCTGAGGAGCAGTTCACACTACACACGGACGCGCGGTATGAACGGTGTCATTGTTTCCATTGAGTTCGATTAGAACGTTAGAACGGACACATGCATGGGTCTGGAAAGCGGAAAGAGTCGTAGAATTTTAAACTAGTATGTTGAACCTCCTTGAAGTCGGACGAAATTTACGCGGACCGCGCAGCAGCAGCTGCTATCGATCGATATCTGCTGCCGGCGCCCGACCTCGGCAGCAAACCCGTCGGCCGCTACTGCTGCCTCGATCGATAGGACAGACGGACATTCGACCGTTTTATCAAACAAGTAGTATTTTCATTATTACAAGTTTACAACATCATCTCTGTCACAGGTTAACATATCAAAGGTAGGTAAAATAGGCTAGACACTACAATGGAATTATTTACAGTCATATGTCATGTATACAAATGTAAAGTCCCTGCAAAAAAAGTGATTTCTCTCACATTAAAATTTACACTAAATACAAAAAGATGAAGGTCACGACAGCATATTTTCAGATGTAAAAATTGTCTGCTATAGACTTGTCTAAAAACTAATTGTGTCCGAACAAACAACACCATGTCACGTTGTGATAAAATCATTAAAAACCATTTTTACAATTAAGTAACAAAGTCAGTATTGCAGAACAGCTTGAAAGTGTTGTCGCTAATATTGTAGTGGTGCTCAAAGTATTACGGAGGTTATCAAAACAGTACTGGAAAGATTCATCTGTAAAATTGCACATGACCACTGGGTACCACGTGCCAACTGTGACAACTCTGCTCACCGCTCATTTTCTACATACATTCCACTGACTACCAGTAACTGACTTAACATACGCAAATGCCAACTCGTAATACCACGAAGGTCGTTCGATAAATAAGTTACCATAATGGTGTATTTTGGTTAGTTTTTAAAATATCAAAAATCCGAAATAGGCTACACGTTTTGCAGGAAATTTATTTCTTTATTCACACAAAATTTTTTATAACAATGGCGTCATTATTATGATGTCATTAGTGCTTAAAGCACAGTCACCCTGTTAAATATTTTCCCGCCGCAACACTATCAGGCCTAGGAGTTACGAGTAAAAATGAACAAGTTAAAACAAATACGACTAAATTTTTACATTGTCCCATCTTTCAACAAATTTGTGAATGCCCGATGCAAAAAAACGAAGTCGGCTGCTGCACAAGCCACTGACGAACGGCCCATTGCACCTCCATACCTGAGGCAAATTTATCTCCACCCAGCATTTTCTTCAACGGGCCAAAAAGATGATAGTCACTGGGTGCTAACCCGGGCTGTATGGTGGATGTGGTAACACCTCTAACCACAGGCTGTCTACAGTCTCCATAACGGCGCGCTGGTCCGTACGGGAAGATTTAAGCGGTAACGCTGCCATATTAGTTGTCTGCTAATGACGACACAGTAGGCCTATAGTCATTTTTTACAAATTCTCACAGGGTGTTCCAAAATAAATTTCCTACATAACGTATATTTCGGATTTTTGATATTTTCAAAATTAACAATACTGCACCATTTTGTAACTTATTTATCGAACGACCCTCGTATTATTGAACATACGACTAAAAATCTACTGAAAATATAACACAATATGATATTAAAATCAAAAACAATTCTGTCGAACCATTACGTTGATCAATAAGAACTACCTACCTAGAGTGAACAACAATTAGGCCTAGTGTTAAATAAACTTGCAGTAAAACGCAAAATTGTACCTACTCGTCATTCAACAATCAACAAAATGTTAATAAGATAACACCAAAAAAATATAACAACATATCCAATATCTTTCAGTCACATATCTTGCGTACATTACACAAAAAAACTTTCAGCCTCTTTTCGCATTTCACAACGACCAACACTGTCGTTTTAGCATGCTATTTTCCGTGTTCCTCGCAGGCCACGCTGGCTCACAAACCCATAGATGTTCCAAGGAAAGCGAAGAGAACTGCTAGAAACACGTAACAAAGGGGGCGTAGTGACAGTCACATAGACGTGATTAATGTAAAGTTCTGGACCCCCTTAGTAACAGTTTCTGTCATTTTAGCAGCATCCTATTAGTGCTGGATTTACAAATACGGGGCCATGTCTGACCAGGGAAACTCTGTTTGGTCAAACACGTGGGGCCAGATTCCTTCTCTCTTCCATTTCCCACTGTTTCGAAGAACCAGAAAATGCTTTTCAAAATGTCAGACCCCGAAATTTGTGGAAACCTTGTTTGGTCAAACACTGAAAATACTCTTAAATTCAGCCCTGCATCGCACATTTCGGATATAAGCAGCCAAAAGAGTGCGCACTATACTTTCGCTATACTTTCCAAATAGTGTGCACTATATACAGTAGAACAGAGGGCAATTTGCTATAAACTACCAGACGATACAAAATTGGACAAACAACATGCAACAAAAAGCTGATAGGCAATTCACGACGAGAGACAACCAACGAAAACCAACTAAAATCAGCCCTGTCCTGCCTGACTAAGCTAATGAGTTTTGAGCAAGCTGTCAGAAAGCTGCTATAAACTGTAGCAAAAACAGCATAACATCAACAAAAATATCGATAATACTGAAACGATTTCAGTTATCAGTCGGTAAAGTTTTATCTCTAATCATTTGGATGTCTGCCGTTTGGGACGTTAATGCAGTGTTCATTGAAAATCGTCATATATAATTAACTAAAACTGACTAAGATTTTCTCTACTGTCCTATTAATATCACAAAGCGGCCAGGACATGGGGTAAGGCACAATGACTACAGTGTTTAGTGCTTCTACATATTACTGCATGTGACGTGCATAACATTACGCCTGAATGTCATAAGCAAGCACCGGCGATAAACATTTCTCAACGAAACTGACTTCGCAGTTTTTACGCCGTGCATAATCTTCCACCTACAAGCATAACCGTTAATTTTCACTCACATACAGATGAACGGCAACTTCTGCTAAGGTGGACATCATCAGTAATGGTACAACATATTGTAAATAACAGTACACATTTCATGAAACTGTGAATTTTTTTCAACTTACACCTTCGACTTGCAATTATTGATGCTGCCTGCATAGTACGCAAAGCAAGGTCTATGAAATGGTCAAGCTTACATCTGTTCGTCCGTCTGTCTGTCCTATCGATCGACGGCAGCAACAGGTTTGCTGCTGGGCGCCCCGTGGGCATGAGATATCGATCGATAGCAGGTGCCAGCACTCAGCAGCAATGGCGTCCAACACAGCTGTTTGAAGTAAACACACATACGTGCATGTGTGTAACACAATTTTCGAGGTAAATGAGGGTTATCGACAGGAAATGAAAGGAATAAGAAGGAAAACATTAAAAGGAAAAGATTAACAAAGAGAAACCAGTCACAACAAAGGTATCAAGAAAGTGAAATTTTCAGAAAAATCTGGTACCTGCTGACCACGTTTCCGTCACACACTTGTGTATCATCACACTTACTAACAAAAAGTCGCTGCCATTTCTTGTGAGCATACACCATTTTTGTTTTTAGATCTTCCATTAGTTTTGTTTTTTTTGGTTCCATGCGCTGATTAAACAGTTTTTGAGTGCTAGTGATGCCCCATCGTATTATCTCATGTTGACAATGTTGATGATCCAGAATGACCTTTAAAAGTCATTTCAGCTAATGGAAAGCTCTACAGGGCAAATATCTCCAACAAAACAGCCAAACTGACAAACACCAACAGAAAGGCAGTCTCGTGATGAAGTTACGATGGCTAACCTGCGCTCAAAGGCTGACTGGTAGCTAGCTTAATCTAAGAACTGAACTAACAAGATCCTGATACCGGCAATAGCCATGTCGCGACAGCCAAGGAAAAAAGAAAGGGATTTCAGAAGTAGGGACACCTGGGTTATAAAATAATAATAATGATGATGATGATTATAATACCTCAACAATTTTTATAGTGCTATCACCATGACCAAAGTCATTGTGAGAGTTCACACGGTTCATTTGATGAATGCAGACAGAGTGCTGGGTGGACACCAACCCTCACACCAAACCGACTTGGGCTGTGAGTCTGCCGAAAGTTGGCTGCTACCATCCACATTCACCATCGCCATTTGTTATTATTATTCAGCCTGTAAGCTGATATGGTAGCCGAGTGGTTAGTGTGCTGGACTCGGGTGCAGAAGGGCCTGGGTTCAAATCGCAGCTGTCTGGTAACGGTTTTAGGCAAACTGTTCATAACCATCGTGCCTCTGTTCACCAAGAAGCAAAATTGGTAGGGTTGCAAAGGTAACTGTGGGACTGGCGGAAAGTAATGGCAGCCTACAGCCGGGTTTATGACTCACGTCACCTGCAGACTGACTGCCAAGAACTGGGATCAGCTCCGGAACCCTATGCTCGAGTAATCGAGTACGTAATCGAGTACGGGCTCCCTTTACCTTCTTTTTAAGCTGATACTCATTTTACCATCCCACAGAGGATGAAAGGCTGAGTCGACCTAGGCACTGCAGTAGCCCTAAAGGTCACAACCCGTGTGATAAACACAACCGTCCACAACGAGATTCGAACCTGGGTCCTCTCACACTGCAGACGGATGCGTTAACTTTACTGCAAATTTACCAAGGAATCTTCAGTGTGACCACTAGGCCACTGTGAGAACTGTGATGGGAAGAAAACGATGAGCGGAGTGGAAAGATAACCTAAGAAGCATTCCGATTCCTTCTTTGCTCCCTGTCAAAAGTTTTAAAAAACTTCTTGGGAGTTACCCGTAACTCATAATTTCAACATCATTACAGTTGCTATAATCCAGGTGCAATGTTTTGCTGCACGGTTTGTTCTGCTATGATCCGCAATAAAATCCCGTGCTCAGCAAGAGAAGGAAGTGACGGGGCGGCTCGGCTGACCTGCTGTTGAGTGATTTTGCCGGTGGAGAAGTAGGTAGACGACGGATGAGAGAAGTAGAGACCGGAGACGGACGCGGCCGGATGCATCGCCAGTGACTCGGTCAGAGTGATTCCAATCTCATCAGGATGTAACATCCTCCACATCGTCAGCTTCTCTGTGTGGTCTGGCTGGCTTGGATACCCCGCTGCCGGCCGAATACCCTAAACATTAGCATTAGCAGCATAGTCAGTATCACAATATCATCATCATCATCATTTTGTGTGCTGCACGGTCTCGCGCCACCATACCTGAATGATCGGTTGACGAACAATTCCAGTCGCTGCATCGCTCCTCTATCTGAAACTCATTGCCATCTGACATCCAATCATGCCCATCTCTGCCCGTCTTCCAGCAACGTTTTTAAACATTCCTTTTTCACTAGTCTTCCCCTAACATAGTTCTGTGACTCTATTGCACGTTCACGGACTTCGTAATAGTTCTGCTATTCTAGCCACGTTAAAATTTTTTGATTGACATTGACATTGACATGCCGCATGTGGAAACGTGGCTTTCCTCATGAACTGCTTCCACGTAGAGCCAGAGCCGTCTTGAGCACTAGACAAACCAATATTCACAGGCAGGTGGCTTGATTTGTTTGTCTGCAGCAATGTTGTCTCTGCCAGGTGGATGCTTGCAGACCTTTGGTGGCTTATTATAACAAATGATACAATGATATATTTGTATGCACTCAAAAGCTGACTGCCAGCTGACTAAGGGCACGTTGCACACGTCTAACTAAATAGTTAACCACGCAGTCAAGTGCCTTGAGTTAACGCACTTGACCACGTGGTTAATCATTTGGTCAGACATCTGCAATGATAATCTTTCATTCACCAGTATTAATGAGAACTGGTAGCAATGAAAAAGAATAAATCTAAACTAAGTTAACTAAATAAATTATGAATACTGATTACTGACAATACTAGCATAATTTTGGACATATGTTAAAATAGTACAACAAAATAGTACAACAAACTATTATAGTTCCAGATTTTACGTTCAAAAAACTGATCCTTCTTTTTTCCTATTTTTTTTGCTAGGTAGCAATGTGCACTTAGTCTATGGCATAAAACTACACAAGACCAGAATGTGGGTAACAGCTGTTGCATACTGAGAGCCTAAGTCAGTACATGCCAAAAGCAATTTCAAGCTTTTCCAGTCCGCTGACGGTTGCATTGGACTGGCAAGGTATGACTTCCTATTAGTATAATACAGTGACCTGGATAGAACCACTGTTCCGAGTTACAAGCTGTTAAACTCATCATCATCACCACATCAGCATAGCTTCTCCATGATCTTCCCACAATGTAGGATGATCTTGCGCTTTTCAACAGACATGCAATGCCCAACAACAACAATGTCACAGGGTACAGTACTTATAAAGCCACATTTGCTAAGCGATGCAACCAAAAATGGTGAAAAGATAATTTATAATAGTTTGCATTACTGTACTTCTCTCACAAAAGGTAATCAGAAAGCTGCAGTACAGTACTGCAATTAATCGTAAGCAGCTCAAACATGCGGCAGAATTATGTGACTCAAACTCACATGACGGTCATCGTCAGTGTTAAATATAACAATATGCTGCAGAGCAGCAGTCTAATGACAAAAGATGCACCGACATTGTACTTGATCTGATGAAGTTGTTTAGCGTCGAGTTTCTCGTCAACATCGTATGCCCAGAACTCCCTGCGCACTCGCTCATGCAACTCCTCAGCAAACGCCTAGCACCAAACAGTGAGTTGGAAGATTTAGATGGTGCTATTATCATCAAGAACCCACAATGCTCAAGATGTATTAGTATCAAGCAAAGAAATACGTTTTAAGGAAAAGTCTGAAACAGTACAATACGATACAATATGCTATTTTAACGTGCGCTCGAAAGTCTGTATTGATAGCCAACCACACCTGTTTAAAAACAGCCAATTCCAGATAAAATCTGTCCGTCATTTGAGCTAGTACAGGTAAAGATAACAAAACCACTAGTGAAGTGTAGGTAAGGTGCTCATCTCCCTTACTAGGCCACTCAGCCCACAGCCGGATAAACCACTAAGCATAAATCAGTAAGTACAATGCATGGCCAGTATGACGCCATACCTACAAGATTACCTTCCGAGCCGTACCGGGTAATGCATAAGCTACTGACTGACTAGTACCATTCATACTGCTTGGTCATAGAGGCATATGTGTAGGACCGACATGCCCAATGTGATACCTGAAAGCAGAATGGCCGGGACTAAAACCTTCAAGTTGCAAGTCCAATGCCCTAACCATTATACCTCGCGGTCACATGCACAACCGCAGGCAGCAACATCACAACATAACAATGTTAAATGATGCACACAGTGTTTCAATCAAAACAATCTCATTTTTGGTCATGACTTATGCCGATGTAGACCGCATTTCAATTTTTTTTCACCAACAAATTCCCAAGAAAACTATGTATCTCTGACACCTTACATTCACTATGTTGCAACACTAACTTGTGAAATTTCATGCAAATTTTCACTTTCCAGCAAGACTGGGCCCTATCACGTCGAGCATGGGAGACCGTCAATCTGCTGACGCTAATGACACAGGACTTCATTATGCACTCTCTGTGGCATCCAACGGTCCAGATCTAAACCCTATCAACAATGTGGTGTGGGAAATTCTGCAAGACCAGATTTACAAGAACCAGACCAACAACGTGGAAGAACTGTGGCAGCGTGTTGAAGAATGGGACGGTCTTGATCACCGAATGACTGACACCGCAATCAGGGAATAGTACAAGAGACTGCAAGCCTGCATTCTGACAGGACATTTCGAACATGCACTTTTAACATTATGCACATTTGCTGAAATGCAGACGATTAACATCTGAGGTAGAAATGAAGTCACTCGTTTCAAAAAGTACATATTTATGAAAAATTTTGTGAAATTTAAAAAAAATAAAAAAATATGTAAAATTTCATATTTTGCAAGGTTGTGTAGTAATGTCCTGGATGTAAGGTGGAAGCTTCTGTCACAGATACATAGCGAGTTTTCTTGGGAATCTGACGTTAATTACTTTTGAAAATTGGTCGACATCCCCATGGGTTATGGCCAAA
>Ga0126325_10000361_pt1 | contig 12321 bp, 9 predicted proteins | sample InaspJWI14metaG_FD_94487 | JGI IMG/M metagenome (GOLD analysis project Ga0126325, IMG submission 94487) | Marine gutless worms symbiont microbial communities from Oahu, Hawaii - Inanidrilus sp. 1 OAHU.JWI-14 metaG | ecosystem: Host-associated > Annelida > Digestive system > Unclassified | place...
CCGCCCAACTGCATGGTTCACGACTGCTTATTTATATATATCGCAGCTGGCCGCCATATCTGGCGGTCGTTCCCCTATCCACCACCTGGGGACGCGGCTGGTAGCCTGCAGAAAGGCTAATGTCTAACGCATGCTAAAATATCTTATTGTGTCATATCCTGTCGCATCGTAAATGCTTTGCTTATTTTGTGATTTACTATTTACTAGTACCTTTGCCTTCAGTGCTTTGACACTAAGCTCACCTGAAAAATGGTCATTTAAATGGAGGTTGGTAGGACTATTCGGGGTTCTGAGGTATCTACCATTATAAACGGCGACCTTTGTTAACCAGCATGCCCAGTTAAGAAGCAGAGAATTTTGATACAGCATAGTTTTACTGGCCGCAAGTCCTTGTTGACGACAACAAAGACTCCTCAGTTAGGCACGGCGATTCATGATGTTTACTCTATTGTTAGATCGAGACAGCGACCGGCCGATTTCCGTATCCAAAGTGGAACAGCGTATTTGACCAGCTGACACAGGTTGTCCAGGGTGACCCGCCTTGTCTCAATGATGCCCGGTTCTCAGCCGAGTTTATCGACTTTGTCAACACATGGTCAGTTGTTTCTACATAAGTAGTACACACACTGCCTTCAGTGCTTTGACGCTGTTGGTTGGGCGGCAGGAAGGGCATCTGGCCTGTAAAAAAACTAAGTGGTGGGGTTCTGGCGTGGTTATCCGTCTGGAGTGAGGTGCAGACTTGCATATGGCCCAGCTGATGCCACTGCCACTCACTGCCTCTTTCTTCTGTAAAATCCAGATAGTTTTACCTTTCTGGTACTGGCTCACCTGGGTAGTCCCGGACAAAGGGCCATTGAACGGGTGTATGTATGTATGGAGTACACACAGACACCTGTTTAACGGCCCTTTTTCCGGGACTACCCAGGTGAGCCCGTACCAGAAAGATAAAACCAATCTGGATTTTACTGAAGCAAGAGACAGTGAGTGGCAGTGGCATCAGCTGGGCCATATGCAAGTCTGCACCTTGCTCCAGACAGATAACCCCGCCAGCACCCCACCGCTCGCTTTTTGCCGATGGGTACCCTTCCTGCCGCCCAACCAACAGCCTCAAAGCACTGAAGGCAGCACAACTAGTAGTATTAGATAATCACTATGTGGAAGATAAAAGAGAATGTTAGCAGAACTGTTCTGTGCTCTGTTACTCATGTATTATGTATTGTGTGTAACACGTGTGAATTAGCTGTTTTACAATTGACTGTCGGATGCCACTGCCACTCACTGTCTCTTGCTTCAGTAAAATCCAGGTTGTTTTTTCCTTTCTGGTACCGGCTTACCTGGGTAGTCCCGGACAAAGGGCTGTTAAACGGGTGTGTGTGTGTGTGTGTGTGTGTGTCGGTTTTACACCTTGTAGTAGAAGTCAGGCTGTGGATAAAACGCAATCATCTGTCGAGTAATATCCATGTCGTTGAGTCTTGAAGCCAGTGTTTTCGTTACTTGGCACTGTTGCTTTGGCATTGGGAAGAGCATCCAGGAAGACCCAACCATTTGTGGCTTAGAGCCATTGAGTCGGATCTGAGACCACTGATTATCAATCCTTTTTATGTGTGGAAGATGGCAGCCTCTTGAGAACACTGGCATTCGATTGTGGACACAGCAGTGCTCAAGAAGAGTATGCTGTGAAGAGAGAGAAGAGCATCCGGCCTGTAAAAATTGAGTGACAAAGTTATCTGAAGCATGGTGCATTGTGCAAAAATGGCTGAATTGAAGGTGAACTGATTTGGGAGGCAGAGATTCATGGACTTTGGTACCATGTGTTAAATGGGGCCCATATTGCCCGGTGGCACTTTTGAGCGTGTCACAAAATTACAGGTGATATTTTGTGCACACTGCTTGCGCATTAAATGTATTGTTTGTTCACAGTTCCATTGAGACCAGCTGTTGTTGTTGTCACAGAATATAGTTACCCTATTGATAAATGGTTACTGAGTACAGTGAGCAGCCTTTACCACCACCACCACTGTTATTACAGCCGTTGTACAGGTCAGCCTGCATTAGTTGTCACCTCCAGTTAAGAACTGGAGGATTTTGTTGGTGCAGTGTTTTACTGCCCACCTGCCCTTGCTGACGGCAGCTAGTGCATTCCGATTAAAGGTGTAAAGGTAAGGGATGTAGCAGTTCACAATGTAACATTGCCACACCGCTGCGGGAACTCACATGCCATATGGGATCACAGAGTGTTACCTGCCAACCGGCAGAGGTGACATTCCCACCTTTACCTCAACCAAAGCTGGTACTCGATTTAGTGAGCCTGGAGGAATGATGAGATGACCTAGAAGATTAGGGAGAAGATGCTGGAGTTCTCCGCCACAATGCTGTGTACACTGTCTCCGTACCAGTGAGTAGCTTTTAGTGTGGTAAATATCTGTTGAGAACTACTGATACATTTTATTCCACTGAAGTTTGAATGTCTTGGTTTTGTTGTTCTTGCAGTTTACTGAAAGATTATGAGCTGAGGCCAAAGTACAACAAGCTTTTGGTATGTTGTTCCTCTGATTATAATTTTATGCAGAAATGAGTGCTTGTTGATTTTTAATTTTGCTGCATGATAATGGCCCCTTACGGGCCACAGGGTTGTAAGAGTGGGCCAAATCTATTTCTCGACTAGATACTGTACACAAAACATGGCTATAGTTCATAATATGTGTTTTATGTTGTCACCTCTGCTGGGTGGCAGCTAAAAGTGTGAGTTCTTGTAGTGGTGAGGCTACGGTCGTTATACAAGTCAACTTCCATTAGCCAGCACTCCAGTTATGAACTATGCTGCTACTACACCCATTTAACAGCCTCTTTTCCAGGACAACCTGGGTAAGCCAGTACCAGTCTGGATTTAAATGAGGCAAGAGATGATGGGGTTTTGGGATGCAGTAGCATCAGCTGGACCATATGCAAACAATCTGCACTTCGCTCCAGACAGATAACCACGCCAAAACCTCATCACTCAATTTTTACAGGCTGGATGCCCTTCCTGACGCCAAGACAACAGTGTCAAAGCATTGAAGAACTGCAGGATTTTGTTGTGCAAAGTTTTACTGCCCGTATGCCCTTACTGACGGCAACCAGTGCATTCAGATTAGGGAGAAGATGCTGGAGTTCTCCTCAACAGTGCTATCTACACTGTCTCTGTACGTTCACTATGTACTGGCACTACAAAATTTACTTAAGTTGACTCACGGGCATTATGGCCACGTGTGGGCTTGGGAGCATTGTAGAATAAGCCCACCTCGTTTCCTGGCCGAGCATTGTAAGAGGCAACTGAACCAGGGTGGTTTTGTTTTGCTGTATTTTAGGTTGTTTACTTTTTTCTGATTTGTATTGAGTTTGTTTAACTGTATTTTCCTGTACTGTTTTGTTTGTCAGTATCAGTCAAGTGATTGGCTGTGAAGACTGCCTCCGAAATGACCTATATTGTGTCCAACTCCAACTCATGGGCGTTATGCGTGGCTGTTGTTTAGATTCACCCGTTTGTTGAACGATACCTGTCAACGGCCGTCAACGTGCAGGGCTACATCACACATATCTTGGATCAGATGCCTGAAGAAGTGATGATGGAAACCAGTAACTCGTAGCACTTGGCAGCTGCCGGACCTCCGATCTGCGTGCTGCCAGCATGGAGTTAAATATTCACTGGAGGTTGCATAGGTGTGGTTGCACACTGCTTGGGGAAATTTAACCGTCACTCGTCGTCATGATAGTGGCAGGTTGTGCGACACGTCAGCCAATAAGTGTGTTGAAACACAGGTTAGTTGACCGACAGTCAAAGTGTGACAGTTAGGGTGTTGGCTTGCGACACAAGAGGTCGCGGGTTCGACTCCCGGCTGTTCCACTTTCACATAACAACCTTTGGCAAGTTGATCACACACTGTACCTCTGTCACTAAGCAGTATAATATGATACCGGTCAAGGGGGCGTGATGCCCTGCGGCTGGGAAGGTAACAGTAGGTCTTGCGTCGCACTGGCCATGTGTCAAAACGAGTGGTGTATCCATCTACAGGCTCACGGCCTAGACAGTGAGATGAGCACCCTGCCTATGCTCTCTTGTGGAGTATGACCCATTTACCTTTACCTGAGTATGGTGCAACCAGACTAAGCAGCATGGGTTGTCGCCGAGATTGGCCACTGTCCATCGTGGTACTTCGATTTGTAGTGAGTTAGGCCTACAGTTTCGTAATTTTGTGTCTGTAACCAACATTTTGCAGTGTGACGGAAGTGTCGAGAATGAAATTACGTATTCTGGCTTCAATATGGATAGTTATTGGCAGACACGTTGCTGGCTTTTGCAGCTTTCAACTACTGAAAAACTCTTCAGTGTGTCTTCCTAAAAGTTTGTTAATTTACATGGAGGTAGATAGATATTTCATTAACCACAATAAAAAAGACAATAATTGTAAATTAAAGCAATATACTGGAAGACTACCAGAATGAATGACAGGCACAATTATTATGGCATTTGTTATTCGTCTGAATCCAGAATACACACTTCCATGAACTGCCCAATTCCAATGCCCAAGTAACTTAAAATGATCAGTAGCCATTAAACAGTACGTTGTTTAGTGCATTGTCATGGTGGAACAAGTGGCCAATCTCGCTGGGCAGCTTGCTCCAGCTCTAGATAGAACTTCATGGCCACGATTTCTTTTTCTCTCCGGAGATCTTTCACTGGCCCGGTGGTCTTGTCAGTTAGTCCCGCCTTTTCTTGGAAGAATGTGGTGTAACTAATTAATGCATCAGACGCTGTCAGCATTCAAAACATTGCAAATCACTGACATCCTTAAACATCACACATCATTTGTCGTATGTATATGTCTGGTTGTGAATTGCTCATTGTTTGTGCAAAAGAAACGAGGGTTAGGGTTAGTTATTGCAGCGGCACAGCAGCCTCTTGTTTAAGGATGTCATCGGTTTCCTATGTTTTGAACACTAATTCTGACTGATACGCGGATGTGTTAATTAGCTACACTTGACTATTCTGCAGAAAACGCACCGCAACTGGTGGGCTGTTGTGATACTGACGTATTTGTCAAAGTTGGTTGGCACCTGGCTTTCTGTGCACGTTGCCATTTATTTTCTGTCACTTTTGATAAATTGTGACAAATTTGTGAAAAATTTCGGTGCTTTGGTGCTGTTGTTTGGGAACCTGGCCTATAAAAACCCGCGGCATAAATTCTAACAGTTTGCTTATGTGATATCCAGCTTACAATAACCTGCTTAAAGAGTCCCATACAACATAAAATTACATACAAATTTATATAATGCCAAAAATCGTGAGAACGAATCTGAGGCTAAGCAAGCTTTTCATAAGATGTGGAATAACCACTGCCGCTCCATTTAACAGCCATCTTTTGTCATCTCATTCTCTCTCGCTGTTCATCCACTTGTACCGAAACTGATCTTCTTGGGAATAAATGGCGCAGGTCTTTTAAGACTCTTCTTATAAGGCCGAGTGCCCTTCTGGTCGCCCAATCATCAGCATTCAGGGTTGCCAGGAGTCTGGTATTTGACCGGACCGTTCAGTTTTTTTGGGCACATGATCCGGTTGACAATTTCACCACTCTAAACCAGACAGGTGCAAGTCCAGAATTTTATCCAGTATTCATTTTAAGGTCACTTAAGTAATACAATGACACAGCTTCGCAACATTTAATAAAATTCTGTTCAACAAAGGTGGTTTTTCGAGTATAAAATGGACCAAAATTGTTTTAGTTTTCGGCCGGGACTCCAGCCCACCCAGGCTGTTGGAGAGCTACAACATTCCCGAGACCTCCTAGTCGACTGGGAAGTTGAATACCCCTCCCCATTCCCCTTGGCACATGCGGCATCTCGATGTTTGGTCTGGTTCTTCAGATTGATTACCTGGCAACCCTAACAGCTTTAAAGCACTGAAGGAAACTCAAAGAGTAACTCTAAATAAAATGGTCAGTTAAACGTAACCAAATTTCTGTGTATGTGTCGCGATTTTGTAATGTCGTACGCCATCAGCCACATTTGATTTAGTCGTGTGTCACATCTGAAGATGCTTGGTAAAATGCACATTGCTGCAGTGTACAATATTGATTCTGTGTGCCATTTGCCGACATTGATGTGTGCTTAGTCTGACACGAAATGCTGCACGGAAACTCGATCTGTCGATCGTTATTGTTGTGGTTTTATACTGTGATTCTGACGGTCATATCAGTGTATTCGGTATTTGTAATCATGTGTATGCATTGCACAGTGTTAGAAGCCAATGCTGGTAAGTCAGTGGGAGAGGTGAAATTTTGCATGATAATGACAGTACTGATGAAGGAGTTTAAATGTGTATTTATCATGTAATCGTCTGTCTCTGGTGCATGCATTGTTAAATTGAAGATTGTAACGTTTTTCCTTTTTCACTTCGTAATGCCATCCTGGGTGACGCTGCATATTATGGTTGCCACTCCTCCTTGAATTTAACTGACAATGTCAAGACCTTGAAAGTACTTGAAAATGAATAAAGTGCTTAAAAGTTTTGAGCCTCTGTTTACTTGGAATGATATTGGATATTGTAATAGTAATAGTAGAAGTGTTGGTGGGCAGTCAACAGTAATGGTATACAGCAATAACCAGTACAGTGGTACAGTGTACTGTACATGTATACATTGGCACTGCAGCTTATCAGATCCCTGTATTTGAGTCACTGTGAATCACTTTCTGTATATATTTGATGTGTGCAATATCGAATCGTCATCTTTCTGCCCCGCTTGCAGGAAAATTCATGCAGTCGCTACTGGTGATTGTTAGAGTGTGGATGCAGATGGTGGTGCAGAAAAAAAGTGGAACATGTATACTTTGTGTAAATATTTGCTCATCTGTTGTTTAATCTGTGTAGTTACCCAGGTTAAGCTCTGCTGAAAACAGAGATGGATGGAGCAAGGTTTTATGTTTCACTCGATGCAAAATAGATCACTTCGGAGACGTTCTTCCCAGGCAATCTGTTGGCTCGGTGCTGAATAAAGACCACACCCAACAAAACTAACTAAAAAGACAAAACCAGAGTGGTCTAAACTAACACGGAAACACGAAAAAATACAAACTAAACCTTTAAAACGCACAAAAACTAATCTAACCCCAACTAAACAGAAATTTAAGAACTGCTCATATTTGTGTACATGCTGTTGTGTGCAAGTGTCGTACACATCACGGAGCAGTTCTGGTAATATTCCCCCTTTACCTTCAGTCAAGACAGACTTGATGTTCATTACAACTTTGAAATTTTGTTGATATTAAATTTTCTTTACGATTCCATTCAGTACTTTAACACAAACATGATATTTCTAGCTCTGCATTGACAAAGGACGGGTTGTGACAGAAATCATGAGGACATTTCCTGGAAGAAGCACACACACACACACACACCTGTTTAACGGCCCTTTGTCCAGGACTACCCAGGTGGGCCGGTACCAGAAAGGTAAAACCAATCTGGATTTTACTGAAGCAAGAGACAGTGAGTGGCAGTGGCATCAGCTGGGCAGTATACAAGTCTGCACCTCGCTCCAGACAGATAACCACGCCAGCACCCCACCACTCAGTTTTTTACAGGCCGCATGCCCTTTCTGCCGCCCAACCAACAGCTTCAAAGCACTGAAGGTAAACTGGAAGAAATTACAAGCTAAATTCTGTCAGTAAATTAAAATGAACATCGGGTATCTACACCAATGAAAGCGAGATGGAGAAAATATTTACGTGTAGTATATATGTTCAACTTTTTTCTGTACCAGCCCATGTATTGCTGATGTGCTGATAATAGGAAATTAATGATGTGATGTTGCCAGGTGTACAGTTTATTGTCACTGCTGTTCTCTCTGCCTGTTTACAGGGTGACCACTTGACTGTCATTTAAACCAAACATTTTCAGGCTGCAAACCATTTAATTGAAAATGGCAGACAGCGCTAATAGACAAGGTTATTTAGTCATTTAACGGTTTGTTGCACCAACTTTACTATACTTTGATACTAACGGCCGCTTAACCCCAAATGTCATCATCATGTTTTAAGTACCTAATGTAAAGATTTCTTATTGTTTATCTTTTTGTTATAATTCTTCATTTATGTTGACATTTTTTCTTTACTGAAATTATTAATGCCAAATTGGCCTGGTGGCATAGTGGTTATAGCGTTGGACTTGCGACTTAAAAGGTTGCGGGTTCGAATCTTGGCCGTTCCGTTTTCAGGTAACAACCTTGGGCAAGTTGTTGTTCACACAAACAGTACAATTTGGTACCGGTCAAGGGGGCGGTGATGCCCTGCAGCTGGGAAGGCAACTGTAGATCTGGCATCACACTGGCCATGTGTCACAGACCAGTGGTTTATCAACCTATGGGTTCATGTCCTGAGAATGGGAGATGAGCATCCCGCCTACACTCCTCTTGGGGTATGGTACTTCATTATAAATATGTTTCCCTGCGTTTCAAGTACATGATTATGTTTATATCTTACTATTCCAAAAGTACGATATAACCTAGTTTGTACTGAAAGTGGTGTTAAACCGCAAACCTAGCTATGTACCATCACGTCTGTGACATTGTAATGCTATGCAATATAATCATCGATGGCACTGTTATAAATAGTTGTTGTTCGTGCTACAGCTGCTGTGGCTGTTGTTGTTGATGGTACTCAGATAAACTTACCGTAAAATCTTGAGTATAATACGCACAATTTTACCGTTATTGTCCCTCTCAAAGAGGCATGGCATATTATACACATGAATTATCACAGTTGTCAACCTGTAGATTTTTTCTTGCTGAATTTGGGTAAAGATGTGACTGACAATTAAAACTACAGATGTAACAAGATAGTGTTGGTATGTCAGATTGTAATGTAATGTGCTGGTAATTGTGTACAGCAGTCAGATGGTTGTGGGTGTAGTTTGACTACACACATTAAGTCTTTATAACATTGTATAGTCTGTATAGTTAATGCCAGCGACCCTAATAAATTGGTTTTGTGGTAATCTTGTGATAAATTGTAAGACATTTTGTAAACCGGGTCCCTCTTTTTGTGGTCTAAGCTTCTGCAGTCAGATCGTAATGTTGCTGTTAAATATGGTACCGGATCGGAACTTCTGACCTGTGACCAACCCGTATCAAGGGTCATTGACCCGATCCGGTAAACAAAACATTCTGAAGAGCAGAAACCTTGTCGGGAGTTTCCAAACCAACAACAACACCCTTTTAACGGCCCTTTTCCGGGACTACCCGGGTGAGTCAGTACCAGAAAGGTAAAACCAATCTGGATTTTACCGAAGCAAGACACAGTGAGTGGCAGTGGCATCAGCTGGGCCATATGCAAGTCTGCACCTCGCTCCAGGCAGATAACCATGCCAGCACCCCACCACTCAGTTTTTTTACAGGCCGGATGCCCTTCCTGTCGCCCAACCAACAGCGTCAAAGCACTGAAGGTAAACCACTAACAAGATAATTAAATTTTAGCACTAGGCTATCACTGTAGTCCTTAATGTTTACATTAAAAATCCCATATAATGACTCCTGACCTGAACCAGTTAAGATTGTTTACCCTTTGACCAGATTTTAAGTCTGCTGTACATATTGGCCTTTAAGTTGCAGATGGTGAAATATTTGGGTCTCATGATTTCGTGAATTGTAATGGTCTTGTGTTGTAATGAGGACGTGAAGTGTTTGTCTGACATGTTAAACATTGGTTTCATACTGACTGTAAGCCAACAATTCTGATTTCAGTCGACTGGTGGAAACATTACTGCTGCATTGTGAGGAGGACTGTTGCAGTAGGAAACAGTTTCTTACTGAACACTTAAGTGGTCCAGGTAGAGCAGTCAGTCTGGTGTATATGTGTGTGTGTGTCTATGCCCAAACACTTGCTTCTTAATTAATTGACCTTTGGTCTGGATATTTGATGTGCTGGTTCACTTTGAAACTCTTGGTTTGGTTCGAAATTCAAAGTTATTGATTAAAGTCGATGGTCATATGAGGAAAATGTCCCTTTTTTCGCTGTGGATGCAGTTAATTGTGAAAACTAGATCGGAAAGCAGTTGCAGCACAATGCAGGCCTTATGAATATCATGATAATTGTAATGCTGTGCAGATTTCACTGTTGCGTGGCTGACAAATGTGCGCTACCGCATGCTGTTGCTCTAGTTGATCGTCAGGTTGTTTGTGCTGAAGTGGTCGGAACGACCTCGAGTGAGAGCTTTCTAGCTGTTGTTGATAGAGTCAACTATAGAGTGCAAACATTGCAGCAACAGATCATTTGCAGAAACCTATTAACAGCAGCGATTGTATTTGTATCAGTATTCGCTGTATTGCAAGTTAAGCTGTCGCCAGTATTAAGCTTCAAGCATCGGTCATTGTTGTTGCGTATAATCGTCGTTTAGCTGTTCTCGTTTGTGGATATATAGGCCAGCATTTTACTTGATGAGCTTACATAAAATTAGTTGCTGAATTGTTGTTGATGATGACTATCGTGGTTAAATTTTGTGTAGCATCATTGTATTTCACACGTTGTGGTGCTTCAACACTTTTGGCTGGCTTCCTTGGGGAATTTTGGTGCTGGTGGCTCACCAGTGTAGAGTTAAGTAAGTAAAATTCCAAACAGTTACTGTCTTTGTAATGTATATAATGTGATAGCAGTCAATACTGCTTATGTAAAGTGATGTTTTGTTCACTGAGTTTTTGTTTAGTTGGCTTATTTTTCTTTGTTATTGACTAGGGGTCCATGGATGTCAGAGGCACCAGTTTGTTGTACTGCCTGAACTTCCTTATGTATATAAGCAATGTAAGTAAGCAAAAAGAATATTTATAGGTAGGATACTAAACGTGCCAGTCACTACACACGAGATTCTCGATGAAATAACTGTTGTCTCCACTGTGCGATCTTTACTGTTTGTATAAAAGTTGAATGTTAGTCATGTAGTGTTACAGCTAGATATGAGAGGATCCTTTGATTGAGGCAAGTGTTTCTGATTTGCCAGTCAGTTTCTTTTATTTCACTTTAACCAAATTACCGACCCATATGTGTGTGTCTGTAGCAACACTAAATATCTACTCTATCCCAAGCTTGACCTGCAGATGGCATTAATCATACTTGGTGCATTATGGGGCATGTGTTGCAGGAACTTCCTGTATTTGAGTGTTTCTGCGCCTTGGTACTGGATGGAGTGTGTGTTAGTTGCATGTCCATATAATACAGTGGATGCAGCATGATGGTTGTTCATTCCAGAACGTTTGGTCATATTGGCACTTACGCAGGACAGCTGGATTTTTTGTTTCCCAGGAATTTGTATGTGTAAAGTGTTGATGTCTTGTGATGCATTTATCGGTACATGTGTATCAGTGAGTGTGCGTGTATGTGTGTGTGTGTGTGTGTGTGTGCTTTGTACACTTTGTTACTGTAAATAAAGTGTGCTGCTTCACTACAATGTGACCTTCTTAGCACTTATTTTTCTGTTTTCTCCGCCCATCCTATATGCCACCGAGGCATGGCGTTTCTGACCTGTGTCCCTGGAAAGGTCCAAAATGTAGGTTTTTAAAATATATATGACAATTTTTTCTCACAAAAATGGAATTTAAGTTCTTTCTTTTAGTGAGTTTGACTGAAGGTGAAGTTAATGCCACAGTTGAATTTGAAACGTAATGTCTGCAGCGTTAGAAGGCAACACCTAAAAGCACTTTGCAAAATATATAATTGAAAAACCTGAAAACCTAAATATTTTTGTTTAAAAACCTAGGTTTTTACCAGCCCTCATTCATACCCGGTGTCGGGCATTCTCCAACTGGCTTGCTATCAACTTATACGGGGTGGGCCAAAAAATGGGGCCACAGACTCATGACCATAATTTTGTCAATTCTTAACCGATTTAAGAAATTTTTTCACTGGAAGCTTCCTTGGTAAACCCCCACATATCAAAAATACCGCCACTGCTAGATCAAGACTCATAAACCGATCTCTGATTTATCTTGAGAACAGAGACCTTGGTCTAGTCAATACATGACTGGTTTCAGTCAGTCAATATAGGTGATGCTGGATGAAGTGAAACTAGCTGTTACAGGCCGCATCGCTGCCGCAGGCAATGCCGCCGCACACGTTGATCCATCATATTTGCCAAGTGGCGCCAATGTGCACCCCATTTAGTACGTGGTTCCTTGGGGCCTGTCACGAAGGTGTGATTTCGATCGTGACAGTGCGAGTTCTTTGAGCGCAGAAAAGCTCCCCTAGGTTAAACCGCACAAATTCTAGGTGTGTGTGAAGAGACGACAATAGGAACTACCCTAC
>Ga0126325_10000362_pt1 | contig 12300 bp, 4 predicted proteins | sample InaspJWI14metaG_FD_94487 | JGI IMG/M metagenome (GOLD analysis project Ga0126325, IMG submission 94487) | Marine gutless worms symbiont microbial communities from Oahu, Hawaii - Inanidrilus sp. 1 OAHU.JWI-14 metaG | ecosystem: Host-associated > Annelida > Digestive system > Unclassified | place...
CTACACGGCGATGTGCTGGTAAGTAATAGCGCCTTTTTGATATTTGCTGTTTTAGTTGTGTGATCCAGCCACAGTCGTCCTTACAAGATGTTTTAAACTGTTAAGTTTTTTACACTTATTGTTTAAAGAATTAACAGTACATGTAAATTGCGTTGGTTAAGTGAGAATTTGTACATGGCTGCAGGTAACAGTAGGAAGGGTGTTGTTCTCTACCGCAATGCTGATGTGCTGCTGAGAGCATCGCAGTTGGAAGGTCTTGAGCAGTGTTTTATTATCGTCTGCAAGGTTTGTTCATCACGTATCTCATGTATTAGTAGTAATGTTTATTATGCTTTGTTTGGTTTTCGTTAGTATCATTGACCAACTTTTTCCAGATTGTATTGTAGATCGAGTTTTGAGAGGGATTACTTTGGGTGGAAAGTTCTTGCAAATTACCTTCTTATTGCATAACCTTCAGAATCAGATGAACTGTTGTAAACTTTATATAATTTATGTGCACGTTGTTTATTAGACAGTATGCCAGAAGTAGTGCACTGCTGCCATCACATTTTGATCATTGTGGCCTTTTCCAGGTGAACCTAGGCAGCCAGTCCCCACTGTGTCTTTTTCCTTGAGTTGTACTGGAGGAGAACTTCTGGGGATTTTGTGCACCAGATGGTGTTACCCGGCTAACAGTGTCAAGGCGTTGAAGGAAACTCAAAACACTGACCCCCAAGTAGGGAAGGTCACTCACTGGCCTCATCCATGAACATCACTCGTCAAGCATTCCTTAAAGACACACCTCTTTACTTAGTGTTTTATTGACATTGTTTTTAGAGAATGCACCAGATAATTCTGTATAGTGCTCCTGCAGTGATCTTTCACCCACAGCACTCAAAAATACTGGATTCTTGAGTTAAGATGCTCATTGTTAAAGTGTGGTAAAGCATATGGATATGTTGGTTATACTACTACTACACATGTTTAACGGCCTCTTTTCCAGGACAATCTGGGTAAGTCAATACCAGAAAGATAAAATCAGTCTGGATTTAAATGAGGCATGAGGTGATGGGGTTTTGGGATGACAGTGGCATGGTTATACTTGAGGCTTATTATCTTTTGACATTTGATTACAAGTATTGTTAAGTTTCTGTTGCCTTCAGTGCTTTGACGCTGTTGGTTGGGCGGCAGGAAGGGCATCCGGCCTGTAAAAATTGAGTAATGAGGTGTTGATGTGGTTATCTGTCTGAAGCGAGGTGCAGACTTGCATATGGCCTGGCTGATACCACTGCCACTCGCTGTCTCTTGCTTCAGTAAAATCCTGATTGGTTTTACCTTTCTGGTACTGGCTCACCTGGGTAGTCCTCGACAACGGGCCGTTAAACGGGTGTAGTAGTAGTAGTAATGTTAACTTTCTAGTCTGATCCTGCAGTCTGAGGCTGTTTCTGTTTATGATGGCTGTTTGATGCCAGTACCATGATGTACACTGTCAGCAGTTGCGGGTGATGGTGATTGCTGCGTTAATGCAGGTAATACTGGGCCGGACACATGTAGTTTCTGGCACAGGAGCTGACAAGTTGGAGCCCTCTGTTACTGCTGATTGTCATACAAGTTCTCTGACATTGTCACCATTGCATGGCCATGCCACCCAGGCAATTCATTCACAGGTCTGCTGCTTATTGACACGTTTAATTCCAAATTTAATTCCCAGTTGAAGCTTGGTTTGATGTCACTTGACAAAGTTGGTGGAATGTCAGTTCGTGGCATGAAGTGACTGCTGCGACTGTCCACGTCTGTGGATGGTCACCAGCAGTCTCAACATTTCATACAGTATCAGTATGACATGGTGTTCAGTCCTGAGTCCTCACCAGCCTGCACACTGTACCTGCATATCTCATCTCTGTTCAGCCACCTCGCAGCACTCGCTCATCATCTGTGGTGACTCTTACTCGGCCACCTGCATCCTCTTTCTTACAAGTAACTGACTGTTCCTGTTGCTATGCTTCACCTTGTCTATGGAATCAACTCCCGACAGTCTCATGCCAATCTCTCTATTTCAGACTCGGCTCGTTCTGCACCTCACTTTGTCTTCCGCTAGTGACTCACCAATGTCACCATCCACAGCTCCTTATTTTTATACTACCATCTCAAAACCTACCTTTTCCACAAATCCTTCCCACTGTAGACTTTTTGCCTCCACGGACTCTAGACAGTTACCATTACTTCTAGGCAGAATGGTATTTATTTTTTTCGTTTCACACCATTTGCCTTTTCTTTTTCTGTTTATTTTTTGGTTTCACACAGTAGATTATGCTGGCTACTGCCAGCTTGCGAGTGCACTTGAAGCTAGCCTGTCGTTATCATATCATATTCACTTCACACAGTAACTATATCTATTTGACATGGCAAATGCTCAAATGTAGCAAATTTTTTATCTATGTGTGGCAAACAAAAAAGTGGAAAATGTATACTTTGCATTAAATATTTGCTTAATTGAGGTTCTATCCAAGGTATGTTTTACTTACTTCATGTGCCTTCAGTGCTTTGACGCTGTTGGTTGGGTGGCAGGAAGGGCATCCGGCCTGTAACAAAACTGAGCGGTGGGGTGCTGGCATGGTTGTCTGTCTGGAGCAAGGTGCAGACTTGCATATGGCCCAGCTGTTGTCACTGCCACTCACTGTCTCTTGCTCCAGTAAAATCCAGATTGGTTTTACCTTTCTGGTACCGGCTCACCTGGGTAGTCCCGGAAAAAGGGCCGTTAAATGGGGTGTGTGTGTGTATGTTTTACTTCACTCAAGAACATAACATCCAGTTTATTAAATGCATCATGAATGACGTCATAAAGAATATTTAATATGGACAGTACTAACTAATTCTTTGTCTTCAATAGACCCTTTCTTGGGGACCCTCACCAAAAAACCATGACTTTTGCAAATATTTACGTAAACAATGTGTGTTCCACTTTTTAATGTGCCACCCTACACATGTATTTGGCATAAACAGTGGAGTGATCCCATTGGATCCTTGGTATCAAAAGGTAGTCACTGTGCTATCATAACTACACATTCAGCCATTTTACTGGTATGTGACAGACAGACAGACTGACTGACAGACACCGGGCACAGCATGTACCACGTTACAAATATGCAATGCAATGCACATGCATCTGTGGTAAAAAATGGCCGACAAAGAGGTCGTCTAAAACAGCGGTAATAATAGCAGAGGTAACAGTATAATAACAATTTCTACAACACCACAAACTGTTTATTTACAGATGTCATTGTTTCATACATTGATCTCCTTGATATAAATTTCTAGAAATCCATCACACGACGTATTATCATCACAAAATTCAATATCTACAAGTACGACCATACACTGGTGCAGCAAAAGCGACACTTCTTCAGCAATAGCTGTTCTTAATTCACACTAGTCGCAGCAGTCACTTCATGCCACGAACTGACATTCCACCAACTTTGTCAAGCACTGAAGACAGCTTAGTGTCACTTTGAGAAATATTTGTGAAAAATGTTAGTTTTGTTATAATTACATCAACAGAATCACTCCAGAATCAACTGAATGGCAAGATCTGAGGCGAACAGTCGATGAGCTACATGTGTGTGTTGTTTGCTAGTGGTGATGAATTGTGCTGCTTGTCATACCAGCAACAGACAGACTCAGGCTGTCCATTCTGTGTTCATTACATCAGCTGTCAATGTGACACTGCTCACACTTGCTGCTGTGCCGTTGCTGCTACTGTGCACTGGCTGAATGGCCGCTGCAGACCAGACTGCACTCGCCAAGCCAATAGTGCGCGGCCGATGTTATAGAAATGTCAGTGGCCAGACACTGATTATGCTGCAGTGTAGCTGCTGTACGTAATGGTGCAGACTGCTGCAGACAGTTTGTCATGGGAAACTGGGCAGAACCTAGAGTACAGCCAGTTGAGAAGCATTGTATAGCAGCAAACCCGCAGCAGTGGCTGGCAATTGATAGGACAGACGGACGCCTGACCATTATGTAGACCCTGCTTCGCATACCATGCAAGCAGTGTCGATAATACTTGTTGAATGTGTGTGCTCCGTTTTAGAACTGAAGCTATAATTTCCTTTACTACCATTTGACCTAGATGTTGGTTAGTGAATGTATGGGGTATATTATGTGACGTTCCGTTGATGTGTTGCAGGTCTACGTGTATGAAGCATCGGCAGCTGAAATGTCACGGCCGCGACAGTGTGTTCCACTCGCTTGTGTCAAGTACACTCGCCGACCTTCACGGCCTCTAGTGCTGTCAGACCCACTGAGTGAAGTGAGGCAGCTAGCAGCAGTTGACCCACTGAGTGAAGTGAGGCAGCTAGCAGCAGTCTCGATGCCGGCAGCCACACACGTGGACAGTCGCAGCAGTCACTTCATGTTACCAACTGGTCCTAGTTCACCGTGTTCACCTAGTACCAGTGTTGCGTCTGCTAGCTGCTGTACTCTAGGTTCTGCCCAGTTTCCCATGACAAACTGTCTGCAGCAGTCTGCACCATTACGTACAGCAGCTACACTGCAGCATAATCAGTGTCTGGCCACTGACAGTTCTATAACATCGCCACACACTATCGGCTTGGCGAGTGCAGTCTGGTCTCCAATGGGTGCCAGCTTGCAGCAAGCACCTCAGAGCTGTCAAGTAGATAGAGTGCAGCCTGCCAGTCGTGCTGAACTGCTTTCCATGCTGGCCTTTCATTATCGCCTGATGGTGTCATTCAATGATGAATTCAGTCGCTGCATGAACACTATTATATCTGTCATGCACCAAGCCTGCAGAGCCGTGAAATCACATGTGTTCCAGTATACTTTCGACCGGCTGCGTTTGCTAAGATTTAAATACTTTCAGTTTGCTCCAGTTTGCAATGTGTATAACGAATATCAAAAAAATGTCCGTAGTAACCTGAATGTGACGTTGCCAGCGGTCAGTTGCTTGCAGGCAAGCATAAAAATTATGACGGACAGTGTTAATAAGGTGGCTGAAGTATTCCGTCAGATGCAAAAGTGGCTGTCCACTGACACCAGATTGACTGTCACAGAACGTGGTTTTGTGCTGGCAAATAAGGTGTGTCATTTTGCTCCTGTTTTTATGCAAGAAATGAGTAACTTCAAGAGGAGTTTGCTGATGATTATACCTGAAGCAGATGCATCACAGTCAGTGAGCATTGCCAGTGCTGTGCCCAGTTCAGTGTCTTCATTTTCGGAATCTTCAGCAGCCACTTGTGAACCTGTGTCATCTGTAGTGTCACAACTGCAGCGTAGCAATAATATTGAACTTTATGCGCAGGATGTTGAACCAATTTTGATAGCTCCGATGCCTATAGTTATTGAACCTGATGGACGACCAGATGATGAGCTTGCTTTGATTCGTGTAAAGCAAGAACCTGCAGAGGTGAGCCAAAGGCGACACAGAACACTGGCGGAATTGATTTGTGTCGATGATGATGATGACAGTGATGCAGTCGGTACTGCTGTAGGTGAAAGTGATGCTGTTATGAGTAATTTGTGTGATGCAGACAAGCTGTTAACAGTGAATCCGTCGTCACTTGAGCAGTTGTCAGCGGCAGACAGTCACTTAAGAACTGAGCTCGATAGTTCTGAGTCACTTGAAACGTCCATTAGTGTTAATGATGTTTTGTTAACAGAAGTTCTTGGTGACATCTCAAACAGTGTTGATGCACGCATCAGCTCAGACCTGTTTTCTTGTGTGAGTAATGTTCAGACAGTTGTGTCTGATATCTCTGGATCAGCTGCAATGCCTGCAAGTAGAGGCACCATGCCATGCTCCAGTGTCACTTGTGTGGCCACTGAGTGCTCCGCTTCTCAACTGACTGTTAATTCTTGTGATGAAATGAATAGTGATCTAAGAAATGGCAGCGGGAGTTCTGTAGACAATGCCAGCCATATGGGTCATACAGCAGCTGCTGCAGAGCATTCTTTAGATAGTTTAAGTACAACGCTTAAACGAACTACAAACTGCAGCATGAACTGTGAGTCCAGTGAGTTGCTGAATGTCACTTGCACCAGAAGTTCACTGAGTGCCTTTCTTAGTCAGAACTCTGTCGATGGAAATGCTAGTTGTAATGCCGGTAATAATGAATCAGACGTGAACAAACTGCAGAATGCTCGTGCTGAATGTTGTGATAGCAACACAGTGACAGAGCCTGCTGTGTCTGGCATGTCGAATGATCTCATCAAAATTTCTTCTGTTTGCTCAGTAGATTTGGAAGGATTTGAATCTGTTGACATGACTGAAAGTACAACAGTAGATGACATAGTGAATGTTGTGCGTAGTTTCCACGAAAATGCAAACATAGTTTTTGAAAATGTTGACCTCTGCACTAATTATTCCTGTGCACAAAGTTTTGAGCTCTCTCACTTGGTGCCAGTTGAAGGAAATAAGGAAAAAGCACCAGCATCAAGATTTGCTGAGAGCAGGACGAAGAAGCAGCAAGGTGAAGTGTTGCATTGTGCTGAGTGTGAGACGTCCACGGGAAATTCTGTTTCAGATAATTTGAAAACTGTGGAAGACGTTTGTGAAAATGACATGGATGGCGAGACCCCACATTCTGCACACGATGAAAAGACTGTCGGTAGTCCTGCTGTTACTAATGTACCAGGGAGTTCTGATAAAGAACATTTTGAGAACTCAGTAGTTGCATGTCAGGACAGAAATGTTGAAGAAATGTTGCCGAATGGTACGACTAACATTACCAGTAAGCAGTTGGATGCCAGTCATTATACTGGATGGTGTTCAGAAAGTATTGAGGATGTTTCAACAACTGTGCAGCCTGTGAGAGAGAATTCAAAGACTGGTCTGGCAGAAAAGAATGACTCTTTATCTGAAACGTGCAGTGAATTGTCGGCCTTTGTTAAGACTGCAGTTGACACCAGTGCTGGCAGTTTCTGCCGGGAAGCTACTGGCCTGGAGTCTGGAAAACATGACAGTGACGAGAGTCATGCAATGGATATGCAAGAAGAGAAATGCTTGAAACAGCCTGCATTTGAAGGCAGTGATGATTTGTTGCGTGCTGTAGATGAAGACAGACTTAAAGTACCCAATAAGAAGAAACGAGCTCGGGTTGTGTATGATGAGGAAAATGATGAAAACAAGGATGTTCAAGTTGCTGCTTCAGTGAGTGTCGGAAGTGTGCAGCGCACAACTAAGACTTTGCTGCAAGCAAATAACAGCAAGAAAGTGAAAATGTTAATATGTAATAAGCCTCAAAGTATGAGCTTTAAATTGAAAGAGATACTGCATAATGTGTTGGAAGAACAGCAGTCCGAAAAGACGGTTGAGAAGCAAGCACATCGCGTGCAGAAGCGTGAACTAGTTGATAAAGATGTTGTAACAAAGGTTTCCCAAGCTGTTGCTGACCGAAAACAGGACAATATTGCCACCAGAATGCTTAAACTGAAGAAATCCAGGAAGTTGCTTAAACGTGGTGTTAAACAGAAGAGCATTTGTTTGATGAATGGAAGTAATGTATGCAAGAATATCAATGCACGTACTTGTGAGGAAGCAGGTGATGGACAGGTTCAACAAAGGTCATTATGCAGACTGCCCAAGTCACATAGGGATGTTGGTACAAAGACAGACGTATTACCACGGTCTGATAATAACACAACAGAAGCATCTTCTGTAAGCATGGTACATTCACATCATAGTGAAGTTCCACCAAAACTGTCAGCCCGGGATAAAATCAATAGCATCTTTAAAAGCTCAGAATTCACAAGACTGCACAGCGCTGCCAGTCTTAGGCACTCAGAGAGAAATAAGCTGCCATTTCCTGCTTATGTTTCATCCTCTTCTAAGGCTAGTGAGGTTTGTTCAGAGTGCGATGCTAGGTCTGTGATTTTACTACGAAAAAATAGTAAAATATCTACAATTGGTTGTGATCGTGATATTCCAGAGTCTGTGGTTACATCAGGTAGTGCCGCAGAATCGTCTGCAGTAAATAGAAGGCCAGGAAAAGAGAGTTCTTCAGTGACAGTGTCTGCAGCTCAGTCAGATGCATCAGTGAAAACAAAAGTATCAGGTGACCGATCATCGACAGCCAGTTTTGGGCAAAAGAATCAGCCTGGTACGTCGCTGTTATCACAAAGGAAAGTCTGTGAAGATGTGGTTTGTTCTATTGCGGTGGGTCACAGTGCTTTTCCAAGCTTTAGATCTCAGAAGTCAATTTCACGCCTGCAGAAAGTGAGTACAAATGTATCTTCTATAAGCCACAGCCTAACCAGATCACAACCATCGAATATCTCTTCTGCTGCAGAATTTCGTGACCCTCGATTAACTCAGACACAGCAGATGTTTGGCTTGGAAAAATGCAGAAATAATGCTGAGACTCCAGCAACGAGTGGAGTTGATGTGAGTGGCTGTGCTCTGGACTGCAGTGGTGGCTCATTGCACTGGCCATGGGAGCAAACACCAGCAGTTGCCAGTAATTTGGGGTCAGAACAAAATGGAAGAAATAAACAGTTGGCTGATGAGAGCACAGCTGGTCGCTGGGCATGGGAGTCTGGTGAGAACAGTTTCTCATCTCATAGTTCCACAATGAGTGTTGACGTTACTGACATCCTGTCTGACTTGTCAGCAATCTGCAGTGCTGAAGGATACCTGCAGAATGCCAGTAGAACTAGTGACTGGCATTCTGCAAGCAGGGTAGTTCATGCTGGCAGCTTTGTGAGCCCTTCGCTGCACACTTCAGATGATCATCGTCAAACATCAGATCATGATGCCAATGCCACACTGTCTTCTGATGCTAGATATGTGATTAAAAGTCACAAGTCCAGTAGCAGCAGAACGGCTAAAAAGCCACTGAGTGAGAGGATGAAATGCAGTGGTCCACCGTCAGACCCACGAGTGAAAGCCTCAGGTTCGGTCTGTAGCATTAGTTCACTTACATGTAGCAGAGATACTTCAGTGTCAATGTGTCAGAAGAATGAATCTGATGTCGGTCCGATCATTGTCAGTTGGGATACTGAAATGCAGTCTGATATGCGTTTAGACCCACGTCTGAAGTCCAAAGGTGGCAGTTCATTGGGATCATGCAGTGCAGTCAGGTCCAGTAGCGTTGTTGAACCTCAGTTAGCTGTTGACACTGACTCACTGTCTAATGCACATGGGACAAGACTGATGGGAGAGTTGGACGGTCTGCAGTGTGAGGTATCAACTGCCGGCTCACTGGATAGTCGCATCGACACATTCGCTTCACATATTGATGCATTTCCTGTCAACGAGAAAGTTAAAGACGAAGTAAACAGAATCATGTCTGGGTGGGAGGCAGATGTCAACAACGCTGAGATTTCAGTGCAGTCACGTGAAGGCAACGATTCAGATGTTGACGACTTTATTATCATTGATGATGATGACGACGACAGTAATGATGATGATAGTGAACTTGTAATAGACCTTTCTAGCACTGATGCTGAGCTAATTCCAGAGCTGAGCATGAGTCGATCTATGGGTGATAACAGTCCAGTTACTAAGACATCTTCAGGATGCACCGTTAAATATGACATGGCTAGAAATGTGCAGCCTGCTGCAGGTGCAGAATCCACAATTGATCACTGTGCATTGTCTGACGTGGATGTGCAGTCTTTAGCAGAAACAGTGGAAAACTGTCATGTCGTTCATCAACAAGAACGTCATCTTTCGGTCAGTAATGATTCTTCTGTTGCTAGCCATCAGAACAAATCCGTGGAACACAGTTCTAGCAAACTTGTGAAACATGGTAGAGCTGAAGGACACAGAAGAACAATGGCTTTAGAATCAAACAATAGATGGAGTAGCAACACTTCTCACCATACAGTGGAAACAAAAAGAGCAGTATCTCTGGTTTCTAGCAGCACAGCTGTATTTAAACCCGATCGTGATTACTTAATAAAAGCATCACAGTGTGGCAGTGCTGCATGCAAAAGAGAAACAGATGGATATTCCACTGAAAGTTATGCATCCAGCTCCACACAGAATGCTCACAAAATTCCTATGTCTTCCAGCATGTATAAACAACATTTGAAAATGTTGATGGACAAAGACTGTGATAAGTCTCAGTGTAACTTGTTGAAGTCTGATGCTAATGTTGATTCTACGAGTTGTCTTTCTGTGTTTACCTGCTTAGCATCTTTGGCCAATGTTTCTACATCAAATCTGGGCAAACTGGAACGTCACATGGAGGCCGAGGTGAAAACAGTAGAGCAGAAAGCTGCACTGTGTAAACAGTATGCGTGTTCACTGGATAATCTCGATGAGTCGGAAAAACAGCAACTCGTTACTGATGGTCTAGCCGAGCCAGCTGTCGTGAGTGAGTTTGCTATTGAACTACGACTGCTGTCAGTGCTGAGAGACATAGACAAGGCCGCAGCAGACATGGCGAAAATCAAAAGCCAGTTTGATCCCATGTGTTTGTCCTCATCACTTGAAAACAAGTATGATCAGTTGGAACGTACATATGGCAATTTGATAGTTTGCAGAGACTGGTACTATACGCGCATGCATCGTCTGCGGCGTTACTATAAGAGCAGGTGCCTGCTGACACTTCCTGATGATTTACGATTCAGCTGTGAAATTGGGAAGTGCGTGTCAGTCGAGGGTGTTCCTCTGATACTGAATGACTGTACCATATCACTGCACCACTGCAAGCGTCTGGCAGCCTTACTGATACTAACAAAACGTCTGTGTGGCAGTTGCCCGGCAACGTTGACACAAGATGTACTTCAGAAACTTGGCTGGCTTCACGAAGAACGCAAAACACTCTTGAATGCGATCTGCTGTTCATCACCACAGAAAATTGATCACTGTATTGAGTGCCTGTGTGAAAAGCTGGCAGTGTACAAGTATGTAACTTTAACTGTGAAAAAAATTATCTGCTTCAGTCTTTCTGATTATTATAGCACGTTGTCTATATATGAATGAAGTGTGGTATAGGGCGTTCAGTTGCCTCTGTGACTGTCTGTCTGTTATATCCATGTTCTAAAACGAAAACAGCTTGAGCTATCAACACCAGGCCCTTCAGCATGCATTGACCCTGAGGTCAAAAGGTCAAGGATAGGGTTAGGATGGGTGAGAGCCGACATGGATCTGCATGTCAGTACGACTGCGTGTTTTTCTAGTTGAATGTTGTTAAAGGTGTGATGAGTGTATTTTGAAGTAGCATTGTCTGATTGGTGTTAGTTTGTCACTGAATTATGTGTTAGTATTATAAGCGAATTCTTATGATTAGCAAGCTCTTTTTTGTTTTTCAGAAATGCCACCATATATTTTAACAGTAAACATGATGCACGAAGTCGACATCTAAAGATATTTGCTCAGGGCATTGTCAGGAAGTTGCATCGCTGCTTATCTGCCTTTAAACATCTTGAAGTATGTTGATCATTGCTTTTGTAGTATGTCTGTGTATATTCCAATTGGGCCACCCCTAACTGGGGTACCAAATACATTCAGGATAGGAAAATTCAAAATTGACAATTTTTCATCAATAGCTTCCTGTATCTCAGAATTGGTAGAAGATTGGTACATAGTTGTTATGGGAGGAATAATACAACTTAAATTCGTCCATTTTTCGCAGATGAGATGACTTGTGCAGAACTCGTTTGATTATGCAGTGCAGGGTTTGCTGTATTATGCACACGTGCATAATCGCATGATTCCACGATCCCTGGTCTAGCCAGGTCAGAGCCCACACTACAGCTGAAAATTGATCAAGCAGTCGATCGTGCATCGATAGCCCAGACATTTCAGTGCGATCGATTTCTAAATGGAAAGAACTGCGTGTTGGCCACTACGTGCCTATTGGCTGTTTGTGGCCGACATGCTACTGTGACATCTGACCTTAACCTGTAATTTTTTACTACTTTTGAACAAATGATATGCCTTTCACAACTGGAACTAAGCATACTGCAAGTGACATCAAATTCTAAGTGTAGAATCTTAGAGTGACTTTCAGAGTTATCTATTGCATGTCTTTCAAATGTGATTTTCATATACTTGTGCAGCAGTTACCAGTAAGAAGATTTCAACTGATGCAGAGCATCTAAGACAGAATAATTTTGTGTAACAGTTTAGTCAACAGGTGGTGTATGGTATGAATTGCAGTAAGATATTCTGAGTTAGAAGACTGGAGTACATGCGAGACTTGGCAGTGATAGCTGAAACTGAAGAGGAGTTGATTAAAAGACTTAATGAATGGAAAGATAGCGTGGAGAGTAAAGGCATGAGAGTCAATATGAATAAAACCAAGGTTATGATAAGTGGAGAACGTCAGAAGGTGAGGCAGAAGGCTGTAAGATGGC